>Ga0314774_1002060_pt1 | contig 11813 bp, 13 predicted proteins | sample MetaGCBIA2018_FD_204515 | JGI IMG/M metagenome (GOLD analysis project Ga0314774, IMG submission 204515) | Cryopeg brine microbial communities from Beaufort Sea near Barrow, Alaska, United States - CBIA 2018 | ecosystem: Environmental > Aquatic > Marine > Coastal | place: USA: Alaska | collected... | reverse complement strand
AACGCTTTGACTTCAGCAATAAATGCATCATTGTAACGCTCCAGAAAAAACCACTTTGGTCTGTCACTAAAAACACCTTCGCGAGTCATTGTCACCATTGTTGTAGACAAATCATTTGAGTCCTGCACGCATCCTTTGGACCCATGAACTTCAACCCTTTGATCATATCCATAATTTGATGCTCTACTATTATCTATAACCCCAATTGCACCGTTCTCAAATTCCATAGTTACAATCGCTGTGTCCACATCATTATAAATGGAGACTTCAGGGTCTATCAGTACTGCTGCTTGGGTATAAACTTCGACAACTTCACTTCCTGACAAATATCTTGCCATGTCAAAATCATGTATCATCATATCAAAGAACAAACCACCTGATGTTTTCACATATTCAATTGATGGCGGCTCTGGATCTCTTGAACTGATTTTAACGATTTGGGGATCACCAACTTTTCCTTCCATTACCATATCTCTGACTCTTTTATGGTTATGATCGAACCTTCTCACGAATCCCATTTGCAATTTCACATTCGCTTTTTCCACAGTTTCCAATGCTTCATAAATATCCGAAAGTTCTTGTGCTATTGGTTTTTCACAAAAAATATGTTTTCCAGCACGAGCGGCTTTTATTATAAATTCTGCATGAGTATCCGTCGATGAGCAGATAAGTACCGCATCGATTTCCAAATCATTAAAAACCTCATCAGAATTTGTGCCTGTATTGACAATACCTATGCCTTCAGCCCATGATTTCATTTCATTATTCATCTTAATGTCTACAATAGTTTTTAATTTTACTTTTGGAATATTAAACATAATATTTTCCGCATGTAGCTTACCTATACGTCCAGCACCGAGTATACCAACAACTATTTCTTTCATATTATAACCTCCATATTAAACTTTTTAGACTTTTTCGAAATGCCACAACCAGCATTATTACGGATTTTTTGTGCATAAAAAATATAACTCCTCACCTGATTATGGTAGAATTGAATTATCTAGAAACTAACCAACCATCATCCTAAAGGAGTTATATATGAGCATTTTACAACATAAACAACTATCTTTAGTAGAGATTTCTTCTGATTGCTCCAATTCTTTTGAAAATGATAAACATCATTTCCTTTCTCTTCTTAAAGAGAACCTAAATATTGGTGATTTTATTCCTGTTACTTTATAATAATTATTATGCTTCCAACGGATACACTTTTAATTACTTTCCTTAAATTTTCCAGCGAACTTAGAAACTACAGTTTATTTCTTTTTCTTCGTGTAGATGTCAAACCAAACTGCAGTAACCAATATGATACCTTTCACAACATACTGCCAATAAGCATCCATGTTCATCAAGCTCATTCCATTGTCAATTGTCGCCATAAACAACGCACCCAATGCAGCTCCTGCTACTTTACCTGCACCACCTGACATACTTGTACCACCAATAACTGCCGCTGCAATGGCATCCAATTCCATATTTAGACCTGCCGTAGGCGTTCCTGCATTAAGCCTTGCCGACAAAATAATACCTGCCAACGCCGCCATTAGCCCATTGATCATAAATACAATAACAAGATTTTTCCTTACCTTGATTCCTGAATATTTTGTAGCTTCAATATTGCCACCTATGGCATAAATCGATCTACCAAACGTAGTTTTCTCAGCTATAAATGTAAGTATGATCATTACTAAAATCATAACAAATACTGGAACTGGAATACCTCTATATTGATTAAGCAGTATTACTGACCCAAGAACAAGAGTTGCCTTCAAAGCCACTTTTCCCATCATTTTTGGTATACTCTCAACAGCATAATTGTACTTTAGTCTTGATCGCCTTTTATTGAATGCCAATAACATTATCAATACAATAGCAGCAATAGCTAAAATCACTCCCACCAAGGGTGATACATATGCTTGACCTATGTACTTGTAACTCTCGTCAAAAGGGGCAATGGACATACTCTTTGTAACTCCAAGCAAGCCGCCCCTAAATATCAGCAATCCACCCAAAGTAACTATGAAGGCAGGTACGCTTAAATATGCAACTATTATACCTTGTAGCATTCCTACGGTGATACCTATCAAGACTACTGCTGTTATCGTCATTGCAGTACCCCACCCATTCCACACCATCAGGACCGCTGCAATACCACTGAGGAAACCTAGAAGAGAACCAATCGATAAATCTATATTTCCGGTTACAATAACCAGAACCATACCCGACCCTAGTACTCCAACAATAGCCATCTGTCTGGTTAAATTAGAAATGTTTCGGATTGACAGGAACGTTCCATCAGTCATATATGTGAAAAATATCCATAATAATATTAAACCACCGACCATCGTGAATGTTCTTATATCAATCGAGCCACCTAATTTATCATTCTTTACTTCTTTATCCGTTCGATTTTCAACTTTGCTCATAATTGTGACCCTCCTGTAGCCGCATGCATTATCACTTCTTGCGTAGCTTCTTCAATACCAAATTCGCCTTTCATTTCTCCTTCACACATAACAACAATTCTGTCACTCATGCCTAAAATTTCTTCTAAGTCCGAAGAAATCATAATAACAACAACACCATGATCAACAAGCTCATTCATTATTTTGTAGATTTCATATTTGGCCCCAACGTCAATACCACGTGTAGGTTCATCCAGCACCATTACTTTAGGCTTTGTCATTAATGCTTTCGCAAGTACAACTTTTTGTTGATTTCCACCACTAAGATTTCCGACCAGTTGCTCTACACTTGGAGTCTTTGTCTTCAAGAACTTAACAAATTCCATGGCATGATAAATTTCTGCATTCTGGTCTATTACAGAATATTGAGACACTTGGTCTAGACTAGATAACGTTGTATTTTGTTTGACATCCATTCCCAGTACCAAACCAAATCTCTTTCTGTCTTCAGTAAGAAGAGAAATATCTTGCTTTATTGCATCAATAGGACTCTTAATATCAACTTTTTCTCCGTCTACATAGACTTCACCAAAGCTTTTTGCAGGAAAGGCTCCGTAAATTGCCGAAAACAGTTCAGTTCTTCCAGCACCCATTAGTCCACTAATCCCAAGTATTTCACCCTTGTATGCTTTAAAACTTATATCTTTTACCAGCATTTTTCCTGGAATATCCGGATGATACACATTAAAATTCTTAATTTCAAAGCCCACATCTCCTTGAGTATGTTTTTCCCGGGGAAACAAATTGCTTAATTCCCGACCTACCATCATTCTGATGATATCGTTTTTCGTTATCTCATCAATACTCTTAGTAGCAATAGAGCAACCATCTCGAATCACTGTAACAGTATCAGCAATTCTCATAACTTCATCAAGCTTATGGGATACATATATGCACGTTACACCTTCATTTCTTAACCCATTGATAATATCAAGCAAAATATCAACCTCATGCTCCGTCAAGGCAGCTGTAGGTTCATCTAATAATAGTAGTTTAGTGTTTTTTGATAACGCCTTGGCAATTTCAACAAGTTGCTTCTGTCCGATGCCCAAGTTCTTTATCTTTTCTTCTGGTGAGACAGCACCGTAAGCACCTTCTGATTTATCCAGTCCAACTCTAGACAGCAATTGTTGTGTCTTATAATAAATTTCGTCCCATCTTACTACACCGAATTTATTGGGTTGATTTCCCAGGAAAATATTCTCACCGACACTCAATTCCGGTACAAGAGCCAATTCTTGGTGAATGCATATAATTCCAACATCCTCAGCGTCTTTTATTTCAACAAATTTTTGAACTTCGTTATCATAAACAACCTCACCTTCATAAGTCCCTATAGGATATACGCCGCACATTGTTTTTATCAAGGTCGATTTACCCGCTCCATTCTCGCCACAAATAGCATGAACTTCGCCTTTTTTGATTTTAAAATCTACTTCATTTAAAGCTTTTACTCCAGGAAACTCTTTTGTGATGTGTTTCATTTCCAATAAATATTCTGGCATTAAATCGCCTCCAAGCTAAATTAGTTAATACTAAAGTCTTCATCTAATAAGAAACAAAAAGCATCCTTCTAGTCATCACCAAAGGATGCTTTTGCTTTTATTTTAATTAATTATTTGGCCATTGATCTTTTGGAACGTTTATATATACATCTTCCAATGCATGGAATCCACTATCAATAATTATTTCATCAATATTATCTTTATCAACAGCTACAACATCAACCCAGAAAGTTTCAACTTCTTTAGTTCCGTTGTCTAGAAGATTCCATACACCTAGAGAACTGTCCATTGTTGATTTCACATCTTGGTCTTTTGCTAAAATCATTGCAATATCCATTGCTGCTGTATTCAATTTAAGTAGCGGCTTGTAGACAGTACCTGTTTGTGAGCCTTCAACAATTCTTTGACATGCTGCAAGGTCAGCATCTTGACCTGCGATTGGAACGATGCCATCAAGACCTTGTGCTGCTAAAGCTTGGATTGCTCCACCTGCAGTACCATCGTTTGATGCTATGATGGCTTGAATATCATTATCTGCCAATGTCAAACCATTTTCAGCATGCTTAAGTGCTTCTTTTGGATCCCAACCTTTACACCATTGTTCTAGAACAATTGTGATGTCTCCACTATCAATGTATGGTTGTAAGATATTTTGCTGACCTTTGTATACCAAGTGAGCATTAAAGTCTTCTGGTCCACCTTTTAGCCAGATATAATTTCCTTTTGGTGCTTTTGATACAACGAACGTTGCTTCAACTTCTCCTACTTTTTCAGAGTCAAAAGTAACATAGTAATCCAAGTCACCATTTCTAACAAGTCTGTCATATGCTATAACAGGCACACCTGCTTCGTGAGCTATTTCAACAATAGATCCGGCAGCTTCAGAATCCAGCGCCTGAACTATAAGTACATCTATACCTTGAGCAATAAGATTTTCACATTGTGACATTTGATTTGTCACCTCATCTTCAGCAGATTGAATAACAACCGTAACACCCATTTTTTCTGCGTAATCTTCAAACATAACTATTTCACGTTGCCATCTTTCTTCTCTGGAAGTGCCTAATGATATACCGATGACTATGTCATCGTCAACTTTAGCAGCAGAATCAGTGACCTCACTTTCATCTGTGGTAATTATCTCATCTGTTTTTTCCTCAACTGTTGCTTCGTCTTTGCCACAACCAGAGAATAAGGACATTACCAACACTAACCCCATCACCACTGATATTAATTGACTTAATCTTTTTGCTTTCATAACTTTGTTTCCTCCTTTTATCTAATTTATCTAGCAAGTAACCTATCCTTAGTATATAGCTTTTCTCCTCTTACGACTATATGATTCTTGCCAAGATAACATGCTGATTTCATCAATATTCACTCTGATTTTGTAATCCACTATCATTTTCTTGTTTTTTTGCACAAATTCCTCCTATAATCCAATGTTTTTTTGGCAATAATTGATATTTATTTCACATTCTATATTATATTATTCTTAATATCGGTAGTTGTCAAGAAAGTGCTCACTTTTCATCATTAACATATAACCACTTTTGAGTTGCAATCGATAGCTTCTTTTTCTGGATTAAGCCAAACTTCATCTTAAAGAGTCCCGTTTCGAATTTCCTTTGACCAACGGTTTGGATTTTTCTCTTTTCCCGCTTGATAAACTGTTTTTCGGTTGGTGAATCTCTGATTGCTTAAGCCATTATGCCTTTGAATTGGAGTTAAGAAGTTCAAACCACTGTGATGGTGATCATGATTTAATTCGAATTCATTTAATACACGATACATGATTGATTCTGAATCGACATATTTATGTTCCTCATCGGCCAGTCTTGGCACGATTTGACTAGATGGCAAGCTTTTATATTTGTTCGAGGTGACAATTCTAATTAATTTCATTGCGTATCTTCTGCCGTCAGCTTATTTTCCGGTACTGGTCGCTTGGCAGTTGGTCTTAGATTCTCCAGTCATCATTTGCTCCAGTCATTGTCTTTTGACTATATATTATAATATATTTGGTTACCTGACAACTTAAGTTTCTTCAAATAAAACAACATATATGTAGCACGTCTTCGAAAATTCATGTAATGTTAAAGTAACTAAATTAACCATTATCAATCATTAAGCAAAGGAGTTGGACCAATGAAATTAGGATATAATGAAGCAACCTGTATGAAAAAATCCAGCGTTGAAAAAGATTTAGAACTGTGTGAGAAGTATGGATATGATTATATTGAACTTAGACTTGATATGCTAAAAGATTATTTAACTAGAAACTCTTTGGATGATCTTAAGACCTTTTTTGAATCCAGCCATATAAAGCCTTATGCATTAAATTCAATTGAGGATATTAATTTTTGCGATGACACACAATGGGGGGGAATTGTTGAACTCTTCACATTCGCCTGCGATATTGCAAAAGAAATTAGCACCCCCTATATAATAGTTGTTCCCACAATGGGTAACACAATGTGTCTTAAAACTGAAGCAGAAGTTTTCGAAGATTCCATCAAAGCACTCACCAAACTAGCTGACATAGCTAAACCATACGGAGTGAAACTCGCATTCGAACCTATCGGTGACCGTCGCTGGGCATGCAACAGTTTAAGAGAAGGCTACGAAATAGTTAAGGCTATTAATCGTGACGATGTAGGACTTGCCCTTGACTGCATAAACTTTTACTTAAACGACAAGTGCGCTGACCTTGAATATATTCGACAGATTCCATTGGACAAGCTTTTCGTATTTCATATCAATGACTGCGAAGACCTTCCTTTCGGTATTCTTGACCATTGCCACCGCCTATTCCCAGGTGACGGTTGCATACCAATCAATGGTATCACAAATATATTAAAAGAAAAAGGATATGAAGAAATTGCATCTATAGAGCTCTTCCGTCCTGAATATTGGGAGATGAATCCTGATGATGTCATTCGTATCGGTGCTAAAAAAACAAAAATCTATCTCTGAAAGCCTAAAACTAAGTAGAAAGACAATCTTTTTTTGCGAGAGTATAAATAATTTTGTGTAAATCTCCAAGGTCAATGAATAAACTTTGTGTAGGTTGATTAGAACATGATATTTTAATGGTTCTTTGTAAACCTGCTAAGGAAAGTCAATAGTAAACTTATATAGAATTAGTCTAAAAAAGAGTATTGAAAATAAGGAACGAGATATTCTCTTTCCTAAGTTCAGTGCTCTTATTTAGTTAATTATGTAAACAAGGTGTTGCCGTACCCCTATCACGGATGCTAAATATAGAATTATGGTAACTACTTTTCAGTACATGACACGGATGCTCTTACTCCCCCATATTGTAGATGATGAATTGCGTGTTGAAGCATTTAAAGCGGTTAAAAAGGTCTGCATTCATGCATATCGCTATTCTAAAAATGACAAACAATATGCAGCTAGTGTTGATAAATCTTATCAAAATATTAAACAACTTTCAGCTAAACTGATATTAGACCTAAAGTCTCGTAAAATAGATAGAATTAACCTGATTGACTTGAAAATATTCGAAGACTATATTGTTTCCCATAATGTAAACGTTGGTGTCCTCTCTTTTTTCATTGGTCTGTCTATGGGACTTAGCACTATTGAACTTCAACGATTAGGTATTGCTGCTCTTTTACATGACGTCGGGAAAATGTTCATCGATCCAAAAGTCCTGAATAAAGCCGGTAAATTAACTGATGAAGAACATAAGTTAGTGAATATGCATAGTTCTTATAGTTATCGTTATATTAAGGAAAGCTATCACATTCATACAAGTACGTATTTAGGCATTCTTTATCATCATGAAAAAATTGTTGGAACGGGTTATCCAAAAGGCAAAAGCGGCAACGACATACCGCTTCACAGCCGCATTATCTCCATTTGTGACGTATTGACGCCTCAACCTCCAACAGGCCTAACAGGTCCCCTCTAGTACCTTCCGAAGCCATGGAATATATAATGGCAAGTGGCGACACCGCCTTTGATATAGATATACTTAAAGTCTTTATGAATAAAGTTTCACCATTTCCTAAAGGCATTGAAGTTTTACTTAGCAACGGGGAACGCGGTCTCGTCATTGATAACACAAAGGATTTATCCCTTAGACCAACTTTAAAAATCTTCATGGCCAAAGACGAAGCAGTAGATCCAACGGTTGTCGACTTAGCTACTTCTCCTAATTATAGAAATGTAACAATTACAGAGGTTTTACATTCGATAGTTCATTTATAGAATTCAACTCAAAAATAGAGGCTAATGCCTCTATTTTTTAAATTTCAAACATATATCAAGCGCTGCTACCGAATGAGTCAATGATCCAACACTTATAATGTCAACGCTGGTTTTTGCTACATCCTTTAACCTGTCTAGCGTCATATTGCCACTTGCTCCAATTGTAATATAACTAGATTTAGATCGAATAAGTTCAACTGCTTTACTTGTCATTTCATTATCCATATTATCCAGCATAATAATGTCCGCTTTTGCCGTAATCGCCTCTAATACTTCATCCAAATTTTCAGTTTCAACTTCAATTTTCACTGTATGTGGAATGCTTTTCTTGACCATGTCGACAACATTTCCAATACTGCCCGCTCCTGCAATATGATTGTCTTTAATCAATACCGCATCGCTTAAGCTAAAACGATGATTTGTACAACCACCCACTCTGACTGCATATTTTTCAAAGCTTCTTAGACCGGGTGTAGTCTTTCGAGTATCAACTATTTCTGTTTTTAAACGCCTCAATTTCTTTTGAATAGGAATGAGCCATTGTTGCAATTCCACTAAGACGTTGCATAATATTCAAACCTAAACGCTCTCCTTTTAAGATACTCGCCATCGGTCCGCTAATTGTACCTATCTTTTTCCCGACTTTAATTAAATCTCCATCAATTAAGTCCGATGTCAACTTAACGTCTTTATCAATAAGTTCATATATTTTCCGGTGAATATCTATACCGCAAAGGACACCTTCTTCTTTTGCGATTAAATCACCTTCACCACTATGTGTCTTTTTAAAAATATTATCGGATGTAATATCGCCAAATGGCATATCCTCTTCCAACCAACTTTTCAGGTTTCTTTCAAGTTCAAAACTATTCATAGTAGACATGAACGACTGCCTCCTCACTTTTCCCATTTGATTGCTTCTCATTTATTTTGTAATGGCATCCTAGACTGTCTTTAGCAAGTCCGTCTTTAATGATTTCCATGGAAAAAACGCACATATTCAAGACCTCCTATTACGTGGCAACATGTCAATCTTGGTGGACGGTACAAGTTAACCAGGCAGAAAGAACCATTGGAAATTGATCTGCTAATTAATAGACTGAATGACTTCCTAGCTTAATTGATAGTTTACATATCTATTGAACTTTTGGACAATATATAAACAGCCCCAATTTCTTTTCTTATGTAATTGTTCCTAAATTATCGTTATTATCTGAATTGTCTGATAATAATCATAACATATAGGTACCATTAATTACATTAAAATAGTAAACTAAACGACTGTTTTGGGGACAAAAAATTCATTTATATTTCAGTACATGACACAGATGCTACCACTACCCTTTTATAGAAAGAACTATTATTAATATGTCAGGTAAATTGTATTTGGCTGGATTTAAAGTCTTGAATAGTATGGAGGTTTTTTGCACGAATCGTTGCCGTACCCCTAAATGGATAATATTCAACACAATTCCTATTAGCCCACAAAAAAACACTAGTCAAAACTAGTGTTTTTAATAATTCTTCAAATTCAACACATTATGATTACTCAACATTAAATCTAAGGCTTATCTCTTTCTCCCGTTAATATTAATATATCCCTTTAGCTTTGTTGATGATATTACCAGTCATCAGGTCTCCACCCTTCTTCGAAGTCACTCCATTGTCCAGGTTCAATATCAGGTCTGTTTATTCCTCTTTCAAAATCCTCTACTGCAATTTCACCATTTTGGACTTTATCGAACATGATTTGTGCATCTTCTTCTCCCCAATGCGTCAACATCCAATCGTAAAATTTTATTGGTAAAATGGGTTTTTCTTTCTTCTTAGATGCCAATCCTAATTCATCATCATCGAATGAATCCTCCGTTGAAGAAGTCAAGCAATATAGACTTACAAATACAAAAATACCACCTCCAACATAAAAAATCCTCTTACCCCACTTCCAAACCTCTTTCCTAAGTGTTTTACTTTCATCATTATTCTCACTTTTTTCTGGATTTCTTTGTTCTTTTAATTGTTTCATATTCATTGACCTCCTATCCTTATTCTGATTTGCTATAATTAAATTATAGCAAGGTTTCACGGTGCTTAACACATCAAGAAATATCTAATTCAATTGAAAACAGCTCAAAAATGAACTATAATTACTAAATGAATAGGAGGCAATGATGATGAATTCAAATAATGTATTTCAACAAGTACGACTTGATTATAATGAAAAAATTAAAGGGAATAAAAAAGGCGAAAAACTCACACAGGAAAAGGTAGCTGAACTGACTAATTCTAGTCTATCCACAATAAAAAGAATCGAAACAGGTGAAGCTATTCCACAATCTGATCTTGTATTAAAATTATCAGAAATGTATAACAGTCCAAAATTGATCCGTTTTTATTGCGGAAACTGTTGTGCACTAGGAACACATTTTAATAGAGATGAAGATTTTGGTTTTCAACCTACTTCACTATTTGAGGCTGGTTACGGACTGATTAATGCAAACAAGCAGTTAGATGCCTTCAAAAACGAATTATTTGATATATTATCTGATGGCGTCGTAACTCTGGAAGAGATTGAACGTTTACAGGATATACTAACTAATCTAGATAAAGTGCAACAAATTGTAAGCGTAATAAAAGATATGATTAACGAACAAGTAGATATCAAATAAGGTTCAAACATAGAAATAGTGATGGCTAATCAGCCATCACTATTTCTATATAATTCTTTACTCTATCCACGGAAAGTTTCACCTCTATTTGTGGTACGGTTTACTGTACCTAACTAAAATGCAGTTTTTCTGTTGAAAATAGAATATCTCTCAAATAAAAGTCATTCCATCTTAACAAGAATGTTATTTACTCTTAGAAGAGGTGTCGCCAGCATTTCCGACAAAACTCCCGCTAAGGGATTAGTTGGATGAAATATGGCAATTTCACTTCCTTTTAGAACACATTTCTATATCCCTAAGTTCAAAGGTTTAAATCATCAGTATCATGAACGCTTCTAAATTCAAATTCACCATTATTCCTGTCGTCAACAGAATAGCCATTGTTGCTCACTTCCTAAGCTCATAATCAACTATACGCCAATTTACCATCTGTCGACTTCAACGCCACTTGCATCAAACAATACTGCCGGATCACTCTCTTCATTATTCCATATATAACCATTAGCCATAATAAAGTCACCTGTACCATTAGCACCTTTTGATGTCACTTTAAATGAAGCCCCTGCACCTAGTGCTGTACCACTTGGAAAATAAAAGTCCTGCGAACCTTTCTCTGATAAGATTCTCCAACCCGAAATGTTGACAGGTAAAGTGCTATTGTTAGTAATGATTACATACTCGGCTCCCTTGTCTAATTTCGAGATGACAACTGTGCATTCCGAACTTGCCGCTGGTTCTGATACCGTTTCAACTACAACTTCTACAACAGGTTCTTCCACAACTACACTATCATCTGGATTAATGTTATCAAACTCATCATTAATTACAGTACCCATCAATGTATAAGTAAAGCTGTAATGACTTGGTATTTGTGTGATTGTATCAGGATATGTAACAATAGCAGTGAAATCACTACATCCTCCAGCTTTTCTAAT
>Ga0314774_1002059_pt1 | contig 11831 bp, 11 predicted proteins | sample MetaGCBIA2018_FD_204515 | JGI IMG/M metagenome (GOLD analysis project Ga0314774, IMG submission 204515) | Cryopeg brine microbial communities from Beaufort Sea near Barrow, Alaska, United States - CBIA 2018 | ecosystem: Environmental > Aquatic > Marine > Coastal | place: USA: Alaska | collected... | reverse complement strand
CAACGATAAGATCCATGAATTTTCGCAAGCCAAAACTGTAAAAAAAAAAGATAAGATCGCTACCGGTGCGAATGGATCTAAAGTAGACTGTCCCAACAAAGGCGAAGTGATCTATGATGCCAGGGCCCTGCCCCAAGACATCGCCTATCCCACCGATATTAGATTATTGGCCTAGTCCAGGGAAATCACAGAGGCGATCATCGATGAACTCCATGCGACAAACCCGCAGGGAGAGAAGCCCAGAACCTACCGACAAGTGGCCAGAAAGCGCTATCTCAAGGTTGCCCAAAACAAAAATCCCTCTCGAAAAGTCATCCGAAAAGGCATCAAATTCCAACTTCAGTATCTAAAAAGGAACTTCAAGACGATTGAAAAACAACTGGATTCCTTTGCCGTTTTTCCGCTCACCCACCGAATACAGCAGAAGTACTGGATCATTCAGACGCTGTATGCGCAAGCAACTGGCGATGTTTGAAGCAGGAAGCCATCAGGAGCACAGGATAGTGAGTATCGATCAGCCCCATGCAGGTCCCATCGTCCGAGGGAAGGCCCGGGCCAAGACCGAGTTCGGAGCCAAGATCCATCTGAGTCTGGTGGACGGATTTTCCTTTTTGGATACCATCTCTTGGGATGCGTTCAACCAGGGCAGCCATATGAGATGGCTAGGTGGAAAATTACAAAAAGCGCTTCGGCTTTTATCCTGCAAAAGTACTGGCAGACCAAATCTACTGCACCAGAGAAAACAGGAAATGGCTGAAGGACAAAAATATTCAGTTAGCGGCCAAACCCTTAGGCCGTCCATCCGCAAAGGCAGTGGCATACCACGTAAGACCCCCAGAGAGGAACCCGATTGAGGGGAAGTTTGGACAGGCCAAAAATGCATACGGGATGAACCGCATCAGGGCAAGACTAAAAAACACCAGCCAATCGTGGATCGCCTCCATCATCCTAGTGCTGAACCTGGTCAAACTGGCCGGGATGGCACTGGTGTGTCTGGGTTTTTCAGTATGGGAGAGGGTCAACTACCTGTGTTTAATTGGCATAAACGCAATCTCTGACTACATAAAATCAAAAACCCAGTCCAAATGTGATTCTGGACTGGGTTTTATAACTTGTAGAACCTGAGTTTTTCAGCAGACCTCAATTAATTATTAGATTTGTTCATACTTTTTATCAAAATAAATAATTTCGTTTTTTTATAGTTCCTAGTCTCGACCAAACTGACTTAATACCCGAATAATATGCAACCTACATTATTTATTAACAACCCTCACCCCCTCAAACATCCACTCATTATCACTCACCATCAAACTCTTACCACTGGTAGTAGTCACGTTCTTAAGCGATACTTCTTTAGTAATTACATATGGGAATTTTTCCTGGTACGAATCATCGATCATTTTTGGATTGAAATTCCCAAAAATAGCTGGGCCATGATAATTCTCCTGTTGATTGGAGTCCTCGATATGAAGGTTTTCGATGGTGATCTTCTCTGGCATATAGCTCGTGTATCCGTAAAAATCCAAACGTTTGGATTTTCTTCGTTATCCAAACATAAATAATATCCAAACCTTCACCTGTAAACGACTGACTGACTGTGCGCTGTAAGTAAAAAGGTTTGGATAATATTTCGGCTAAATTGATTACCTCATTAACAAAACATACAGGAGGTAACACAATTATGGACGTACAAAATTTGCAGAACAAGTTTCCCCAGCTTATTACTTATCTCGAAAGTAATGGTTATTCTCAGGTGTATATCGCCAGGATTAACAGGATTATACGACTGATCATTCGTAAGGCAAAGTTAAAGGGCTGGAAATCTTATACAGATGTCTATCTGGCATATGTAGCAACGTCAAAGTCCCCGTCTTACCTTCGGGATAGAAGGACCGTTATCGGTGCGATAGAAAAGTTCGAGATACAGGGGCTTTATCCAAACGGATGCCAAAGCCCCCTGATTCCAAGGACAAACAGCTACGATTTATTGCCACCAGAATTCAAGTCTGTCATAGACAATTATCGTCGTTCAGAAAAGATCAAAAAAGATGCAACCGTATACACTGAATCACATAATGCAAGCACCTTCTTGTGGGCATTGTATCAAAAAGGCATGGACACGCTAGATAAAATCACTGAAAGTGCCGTGCTGGAAATCTTTTTTCAAAACGGAAGTCTGTGCCGTAGTTGTTCCTATAAGAAGAATATTGCGGCAGTGCTTAAGACCTGCATTCCATTCTTCCCCCAAAACAGCTGCGAGAGAATATTGACGTATTTGCCCGGCCTTCGTGAAAGGAGAAAGAATATACAATACCTTACCGCGGAGGAGGTTTCCAAGTTAAAAGCCGAATTAAAAGAAAGTAAATCAACACTTGTTCTTCGTGATAAAGCTATCGGACTCCTTGCTCTATATACAGGATTGCGTTCCTGCGACATTGCCGGGCTGACTATGGCTGATATAGATTGGATGGGTGACCTGATCCATATCAGGCAGCAGAAAACAGACATACCTTTAGAATTACCACTAACAGCAACTGTCGGCAATGCCATATATGATTATCTGAGGCTGGAACGACCACTGAGCGGAGATCCAGAAATCTTCCTGTCCCTGCGACCTCCTTATGCCAGGTTGCGGAGTGGAAGTGTTGGCAGTATTGCCCAAAAAATCATGAAGGCCGCCAATATAAGAACCAAAGCCAGTGACCGAAAAGGGTTCCACATCTTCCGGCATCATTTGGCTACTACACTGCTTGGCAATGATGTTTCTCAACCTGTAATCAGCCGCATTCTGGGACATACTGCACCTGCTTCCCTTGATGCCTACTTAAGCGCGGACTTCCCTCATCTGAAGGAATGTGCACTAAGTATTGAGTGTTTTCCATTAAGAAAGGAGGAATTGCTTTGAATAAGTTCCGTTCCTTTTTAGCTCCGCTTATACAGGAATATATTTCCTATCAGCAGGCAACAGACCATTGGAATGTGTCTTCTTACGAGCCTAATCTGCTTCTGTTTGACAGGTATTGTCTGCGGGAATATCCTGGTGCCGACTGCCTTTCCCAGGAGATGGCCGATTGTTGGTGCCGCAAACGTGATACTGAAGAGAATAATTCCTGCCGGTCACGGATATATGCCATTGTCAGTTTTATCCGGTATTTGAAGAAAAGGGGCAAAACGGACATTGCGCCCTCAGTCCTCCCTCGAATAGAAAAAAGGACCTATCTCCCGCATGCATTCACAGAAACAGAACTCCAGAACTTTTTCGCTGCCTGTGACAGCTTATCCGGCGAATATACACCTGACCAGCGGGCAAGGAAAATAACCATACCTGTATTCTTCCGGCTACTGTATAGCAGCGGGATAAGGACTACTGAGGCGAGATTGCTGAGATTGGAAGATGTGGACCTTAGCAATGGCGTCCTCAATATCCGCTATTCGAAAGGTTATCACCAACATTTCATTGTTCTTCATGATACCATGCTGGATCTTATGAAAAAATATGATATGGCCAGCAGGGAAATGTATCCCACCCGGACTTATTTTTTTCGGGCAAGAAGTGATAAACGCCATACCCGCTCGTGGGTGCAGAAGAACTTCAGAGAGCTTTGGGATGCAAACAATACATCCTATGCCACTGCCTATGCATTACGACATCATTATGCCATAGAAAATATCAATCGCTGGACAGACTATGGTATGGAGTTCCATTCGAAGTTCCTGTATTTAAGCAAGAGTATGGGACATAGTGTTATAGAAAGCACGAAGTATTATTATTCATTGGTTCCGGGGCTTGCTGATATCATGACGAAAAAAACTAGCAAATCCTTTGATATTATCGTTCCGGAGGTGACGGAGTATGAAGAAATCGACTGAAGCGGCCTGCAAAATCGCCCGTCATATTGGCCAGTGGCTGAATGAATACGCTCCTTCCCAGCAATCAAGCAGTACCCATACCATAAAATCGTATGCCCACGCATTATCCTTATATATAAGTTTTCTGGAAGTTGAAAAAAAAATCACGCCATCCGACCTTCGCCCGGAATGTTTTTGCCGTGCTTATATCGAGGAATGGCTGACCTGGCTGGTCAAAAATAGAGGAAGCAGTCCGGAAACCTGTAACAACCGCCTGGCCGCCTTAAGGACATTCCTTAAATATCTCGGCAGGGATGTAACACTATTGTTCCTGGTACAGGATGCCTCACAGGTCCTACGGCGGAAGACATTCAGGAAGAAAGTAAGCGGGATGAGCAAGAAGGCCATGCAGGCACTGCTTGCAGAGCCGGACCTCTCTACCAGAACAGGCCGCAGAGACTTGGTACTGCTGATCGTCATGTATAACACGGCTGCCAGGATCGACGAGATATTGTCCATGAAGATCCAACATCTGCGGCTGGAAACAGAAAAACCTCATGTTACCGTCATTGGCAAGGGGCGTAAAATAAGGACCTTATACCTACTTCGGAAAGCAGTCTCGCACTTAAAAAAATACCTACTGGAATTCCACAAGGAGAAGCCCGATCCGGAATCTTATGTGTTCTATTCCAGAAATACCGGAGTCACAGGTAAGATGAGCCAGCCAGCAGTAAATAAGCAGCTTAGGAAATATGCAGCATCGGCTCAATCTGCCTGTGAGCAGGTGCCACTCCATCTTCATGCACACCAAATTCGCCATGCTAAAGCCTCTCATTGGCTGGAAGACGGTATGAATATCGTGCAGATATCTTTCCTGCTTGGCCACTCCAATATCCAGACCACGATGGCATATTTGGATGTTACCACGGAGCAGGAGGCGAAAGCGCTCGCAACTTTAGAAGATGAAGGCAACAGGGATGTGTCAAAAAAATGGAAAGTTGACATGACGGGTCTTGCTGCATTTTGCGGTTTACCTGCGATAAAAAAGTAAAATATTATCCAAACCTTTTTACTTACAGCGCACAGTAAGTCAGTCGTTTACAGGTGAAGGTTTGGATATTATTTATGTTTGGATAACCGAAATCATGAAGGCCAGAATTATACCCATTGATTAATGAAACGCTTACTAATTTCCCGCCTGAAGGTGCAAAAGTGCAATCGCGTATAATTATTTCCCCTTGCCAAGTACTTCCGTAATCGGGACGCAGGTTGATCAGGCTCCTCCCGTGGATGATACTATTCTCCACTGTGAACGCGCCACTGCCAATGGCATTGATTCCCATCTATCCAAGCGTCGAGTTGCGGATCGTTGCATTGGCAACTCCCATATGGGCATCGAACCGTGAAAGGGTGCAGGTATTAAAAAGCAAATTCTTGGAGTAGTTGGAGCCCATTATTCCCCAATATTCTTTGTCGTTGATATCATTTGTTTGGGTACAGTTAACGAAGGATACATTCACTGCACGGTTCACAGAAATGTCATAAGTTCCCATCGATACTGCTTTGTCTGCTCTACCTATAGTTTGATAAGTTTTGTGTCCAGTGAAGACGGTGTTTTTAACTGTTACGAAAGCACAATTACTTATGTTGACGAATCCGCTATAGGGCGCACCATGATCTCCTTCGCCTACGACATGATGTTCTAAGCCATCAACAATAACATTGGAGCGTTTAACGGAAATATTTCGGCTGTAATAATTATACTTGGATTCTTCTTGATTGGCAATGGTGGTAAAACTACCTCCAGTGATTTTCAGCATTTTCTCGTCAATAGGTAGCTCAGTGATCTTCGTGATCTCATCAAAGTCCCAAATAATGGGTGCGTTGCTAGCCACATTACCTGCTTTATCGACGAGAAAAATATCTGTCTTCGGAGAACCTTTAGTTGGATTCAAGCCAAAACGTATGTATTGCATTTCATTGGAATTTGTTACCGTGATCAGACTGGACTGAGGCAAAAGAATGTCGATTTTCTCCTGATTCCGTTTAAGCGAAGTTATTCCTTCAAGTTTATAAGCTTTTAGGCTTGACTTGACAAGGAAAACAGCTGCATTATTATTTTCCACTTCGGTATCGTCAATGATGAATGAGGCCGTCCCAAAATCAGTGTCAGTCTGAATAATTGCTGTGCATTCGCGTCCTCCAATATAATAAGTGGCTTCACCGTCAGCTCTCACCAAAAGCTCGTGCTTGTTAGCAAATGAATGAGCTGCTGCGATCGCTTTCATATCATCAGTTTTTCCGTCTCCCCTTGCGCCGAAGTCACTATAGTAAACCACACCCGCAGCTTTAAGTTGAAGGACACTCTCTAGAGATATTGTTGAAAGTGACTTTTCTAACTTCCCCTGCACTAGTACTACATTTGTTGATAAAAAGAACAATAAAAATACATACTTCATTGGGGAGGTATTTTATTAATTATATCCGTGAGAAATTTGATTTGTTAAAGCTTAGTTCAATTCACTCTATTTTCAGCTATCTTTTCAGAACTCTTCACTTCTTCCGATCGAAAGATCTTTATTTTTCAAATTACAATCCTACTGTTAGAAGGGAATTGATTTTTCAAATTACAATCCTACTGTTAGAAGGGAATTGATTGCTATAGAGCTATTTAACTCAATCAATTTACTTATTCAACTTATCCGCAGACTTTACCCATCTAGCAGTCAAGTCTGGATCAGCCATCTCCTTATCCAAAGGAAACATTGGTCGATTGATTCTCTTGTAGCCTAATCGCTCCAGATCCTGATCCACTCCGCCTGGAGTCAATGCCATCACCCAATCTCCTCGCATGTCATAAAGTTCTGGTACTAAATAGCCGATTTTCACGACTACTATGTCTGCTTCCCGAGGTTTCAATCCTAAGTTGGTGAAGTCGCTCTCCAAGTGATAAGGCTTACGTTTTTTGGTCACAATCACATGAACAGACCCAACTTTTATCACCACTTCCACCTCAGCGGCCCCATCACCTTCTGTGATCGCTTCTACTGTTCCTTTGAGCATAACTGGTGATGCAAAACGATCATCTACGGCCGCTCCTGCCGTTCCTTCTATTTTTCCTCCCACGCCAACTTGAATTGCTTTGGCCACCAAATCAGGACCTGGAATAGAAGCATAAATTAGAGTTGGAGCATTTTCATTTTTGAACTCAGGTCTTTTGAGAATCTCCGTCAAGGTCCAAGTCACATCACCAGCACCGCCTGCAGTAGGATTATCACCCATGTCAGAGATCATAAAGGGCTTCTTGTCTGAAGCTAATGCCATATCTAGACTTTCCTTCAAAGGTGCAACAGGAGCTACAAACTCAAATTCTTTTCTTACATCCCAAAAACTCTTGGCAAGTTTTTCCGCAGTTTCCTTCACTGCTGCTTCATCATCGCCAGTGGCCATTACCACCGCGTGATTTCTTGGTTCATCTGCCCACGCATATCCGATCCAAATAGCTGCATCGATTACCCCATCATGCTTGGTTAGAGGATCAATTTTGGCGTATAAGCTCTTACCTGGTTCTATTCTCGTGCTGGTCATCTCTCCCGGAAGTAAGATGGGAACTGGGATGTACGCTTTGTATTTTGGTTTTCCTTTGCCACTTTCCAGTCTATCCAGCATATTTTCCAGCGCACGCTGATCGGACTCCATGGAATCTTCATGAGGGGCCATACGATAGCATGTTATTAAATCAGAGTTTTCCGCCAAGGTCATAGATACATTTCCATGAAGATCCATAGAAGTGGATATCAAAGTTTCAGGACCAACCACCTCACGTACTTTTAAGATAAAATCTCCTTCTGGATCATCTAACCCCACCACGCTCATAGCTCCATGAATATCAAAAAATAATCCATCGTATGGAAGATTTTTCTTCAGCATTTCTAGCGTCACTCCAACTAATGAATCGTAGGCTTCCCTAGTAACTATTCCTCCAGGAATGGCATGCCCGCGAAGTGCCGGAAACCATTCTGCTCTTTTTCTATCCACAGATCCTGAATCAAGAAAAGGGTAATAACTAAAAATCTCATCGCCTACTTTAGTTCGGAAAGAGGCTACATCACTTTGTGCTGGGGAAAAGGTGCTAGCTTCAATTGCCAAGCCGGCAATCGCTATGCGTGGAAGCTTTTTGCTTTGTTTTTCCGGACTGCAGGAAGCTGCAAAAATAACTAGTGCTACGTATAAAATTATATTTTTCATAATATATGTGAGTTCTGGTCTGAATAAGGAATTCTATCTTCAAAAACTTTTTCAAAATAAGTCAACAATCTTAATATTCAAGTTAACATTCCAGCAATGGTCTTATTTCACTGACTGAATAACGTATAGAAATTCAAGGATTCTAATGAGATGTATCTGGTAATGATGACTTACTTTTTACCGGCACCTGAGTGGTGTGTGCAAATCTATCTAGCCAGCCTCTTCTATCTTTTCTGATGAAGGTGACCATCACCGTACCAAAGAACCAGATTGCTAAGAATAGCATATAAAGGAAAAAATATATTTTATCATCGAAACGTGTGTCGTTGAGAAACTCACTCACCTGACCCACCAAAAATGGGAGTATTAAGAAAATTCCATACCTAAGGATCAAGTCTTTATAGGTCAATAGGTTTCCATCCATTCGGACTATTTTAATTCCCAAGAGTTTTTTACCAATAGTCTGTCCATTCATTAGTTTGCCTGATAAAATAAAATAAATAAAAACTAGGCTGACTTTCATCGCAGATAATATCCAGACGTTATCGGTGAGGGGCTCTATCAGGTAGGAAGTGAAAAGAATGAGTAAAAGTGCGTCTACAAAAATTGCCAAAAAGCGCTGAGTAAGAGTCACTGACTTAAAGTTCAACAAGGGTTTTCTATTCACATTTGGGAGAAAATAAGAATACCTTGCTATTACAAAGCCTATGAAACAACCAAAGGTGTTAGTGATTAAGTCATCCATCTGAAACAACCGGTATCTACATGGATATAGTCCATACACAGCTGTCAATTGGGTAATCTCAAAAAATAGAGAAACGGCAAACCCGGTTGCGATTGCGAATCCTAAATTTTTGAGTTGGAAAAGGTATTTTAAAAAAAATCCCAGAGGTAATAATAGTAAAATATTAAAAGCAGTGACCATAAATGTAGAGCTCTTCACTATACTGAAAAGCGAGATATCTCCACTCACCTCTGTGAAAATTTCCCTCACAAATGTAAAAGGCATCAATTCTGGGACCACTTTCCCAGCTCTTTTTGCACAGAAAGTCTCTGTAAGTTCGGGGAGAGGAAGAAGTGTCAGTAAAAAAGCGGTCATACAATAGAAGCCAAAAGCATACAGCACCACACTTCTATTAACCTGAAAGTATCCTAATCTTTTGTGCTGTAAATACACAAATGGGACTAAGGTCAAAAGCGCAATCAGCGGAAAATAGATAATTGAAGTTCGTATTGCTTCAAAGTAACCGTACATATAAGCTGAGTTAGAGGCCCTCTTTAAGTCTCAGTTTATTTTTGTAAATGTTAAGTTCGTTCTTCAGCTCATCTACTTTTTGAAGTAAATTAAAAACGACATCTATACCTTCCAGATTGACTTGAAGGTCACGATGGATTCGGATCATTTTCTCCAAATCTCCAAGTCTCTCTTCCGGTATGCAAAGCTGCTCTTTGTAGGTAGTGATTTCGATCAATCCTATATTTTGCATTTCGTTGAAAAGCGTGATTTCAACCTTGTAATGATTACAAAGCTGGATCACAGGGATATATTCTCTTGCTTCGCTCATGATCTTAGTTTAGCTAGTTCTTCAAATAGTTCTTTCTCTTTTGAGGTTAACTCTGACGGGTTTTTGATGGTGTAGGTAATGTATAAATCCCCAAATTTGCCATCCTCTTTATAAATTGGAAATCCTTTTCCCTTTAATCTGACCTTCGTGCCATTTTGAGTTTCAGGTTTGATTTTCAATTTTACCTGGCTATCAAACGTATCTACTAGAATATCTCCTCCAAGCATTGCTTTGTAAAGGTCCAAATCAACAGTGGCATACAGATTATTTCCGTCTCTTTGAAATTTGCCGTGCGCACTGATATTAAATGTAATTAGAAGATCCCCTTTTGGTCCTCCGTTCATTCCATCTCCACCGTAACCTTTGATCTTGATGGTTTGACCATTTTCCACTCCGGCGGCAATCGTTAATCTTATATTCTTACCATTTACAGTGAGGGTTCTTTTATGTGTTGTATAAACATCCTCAAGATTTAATTGAAGTTCAGCGTTGAAATCCTGTCCTTTAAATTGAGTGCTTCTGCCACGGGATCTTCCTCCCCCCCCAAACATGGATCCGAAAAAATCCGAAAAATCATCTCCTCCATAATTGCCAGATCTACCAAAACCTTCTGCTCCTGATGAACTCTGACGGTATTGACCTTGCTGTCCAGCTTGATCAAATTGATCAGCATGTTTCCAGTCTTTGCCATACTTATCGTATTTCTTCCGTTTTTCAGGATCGCTCAGAACTTCGTTGGCTTCGTTGGCCTCCTTAAATTTTCGCTCAGCTTCTTTATCATCCGGATTTACATCTGGATGATGTTTTCTAGCCATCTTTCGATAGGCTTTCTTAATGTCTGATTCAGAAGCACTTTTATTAATGCCTAATATTTTATAATAATCTATAAAATCCATGTGTGTGAAGGAATTCTATTTGGTGAAAAAACTCTGACCCAAATTACGCTTTTCTGGATTGCCAGCAATAAATCAAAATTTGAAAAATTCTGAGTCTTCTAAGATTGTCAAAAATATGCTGGCATCTCTATCTAAACGTCAATTAAGTTTCTTTTAAGAAAATTTTAGTAACAGCACTCCTTAATACGGTATGAATGAACAGTTTCTCGATTTGAAATTGCTTTTTTGACCAGTTGTGAATTTGAAAAGAAGAAATTATTCAATTGATGGAAATTGGTTTCTCACATTGGGAAGAAATAGGGTAGTTTTATAAAAAAGATATTTTACCCATTTATTTTTCGTTTTGGTCAAAAAATGCTGTGAGACATTACAGTAGTCATTTTTTAAAAAACAAGACCATCTTCTTTTCCAAAATTTTTGGATGGCAAAACCTTTGCACTTCCACTTTTAGAATTCGGGTTAAATTATTTGAATTGAAGCATGAAATAATCGATGCGATAAGGTATTCAACTCTTTTTCTGAATTCTTTTAAGTTTAACCACAATAAAAGTAATCATACATCATGGACAGTATCAACAAACAACAAGAAGAAAAAAATCATGAAGATCTTTTGGGAAAAGATGCCATAGAGAAAATGAGAAAGTTAATAGATGCTGCTGGATCATGTTTTTTTCAAACTGAGTCGTCAATCAGCGACTCTCACTCAGCTAGGCCTATGAGTGTTCAGAAGACTGATGATTCTGGTAACATTTGGTTTCTGAGTTCTGTGGATAGTAAGAAAAACGCAGAATTACTTGCTAACCCTAAGGCTAAATTATTTTTCCAAGGATCTTCACACTCTGATTTTCTGGAGCTTCACGGCGAGGTTAGCATCTCTCAAGAAAAGACGAAAATTAAAGAATTATATGACCCTATTGTGAAGGTGTGGTTTACGGAAGGAGTTGACGATCCTAGAATTACTGTGTTGCAATTCAAACCACAAACGGGGTATTACTGGGATACAAAGCACGGAAATGCAATTGCAGGAATCAAAATGCTTATCGGAGCCATTTCAGGTAAAACTCTAGATGACTCTATAGAAGGCAAAATTAACATTTAAAAAATAAATAGGTTTTTTGGGGAAAAGAGATCCGACACTTGTTGGATCTTTTTTTGGTGTGTCAGGCATGATCATAACGCTCTAGGGTGAAAGTCCCAAACGAGAGTTGCAGTACTTATCGTTAGCCAATAGCAAGGGTGTCGTGGGCGACTGCGAATCTGAAGGAAGCTGGCG
>Ga0314774_1002058_pt1 | contig 11843 bp, 16 predicted proteins | sample MetaGCBIA2018_FD_204515 | JGI IMG/M metagenome (GOLD analysis project Ga0314774, IMG submission 204515) | Cryopeg brine microbial communities from Beaufort Sea near Barrow, Alaska, United States - CBIA 2018 | ecosystem: Environmental > Aquatic > Marine > Coastal | place: USA: Alaska | collected... | reverse complement strand
AGTGGCAGGCAATTCGTGGGCGGAAATCATACTGCGGCAACCAGCCACTGATGTGGTTCTGATAGCCATACGCCTTACTTTATCCTCAAACTATGCCTGTTGAGCGTTAGTCCGACAGGCTGCTAGTTTTGATGTGGTCAATGAATCGCACTCCCATGTTGTTTACGTCGATAAAGCGCATCAGTTTCAGCAGTTCATCGAGAACTCTACTCAGAATCTTCTCGAAGTCAGAGTAGCGGATGTATTCTTTAGTGAAGACAAGCATCTGATCTGGTGCAAGCTGAATCCCCAGACTCCGGTCAGCCGAAAGCAGCATTCACATCCGAGAGGTTGTGAATTCGGGCTGCATCGATCCAGCAGTAGGTATCTGCATCTGAATTTCGTTGATGAGCGGCACGATGTCTCGAAGCGCGTCTTGAATCAGTGGAAATCGTTCTGCTAGTAGCGGCCACGGCGCGAAACGTATCGACGCTAGCATGTACGCGAGCGGAGAGGTCTTGAGGATACCCGAGCGGTCTGGCATGGCTTGAGGGACTCTGCTGAAGGAGGTAGAGAGGCTTAACTATACATCAAAGTAAACATTCGTGCTTTTCTACACTGCTTTGGGGTGATTTGACTTAGGCGACTCCGATCTCTGGGCGTCGTGGATATTTTCTAGCAGTGGACTGGAGCTGGGGGAGGGGTTGCATGCAATGTTTCTTTTGTGGCGCGTAAAGCGTGCCGTTTCGTAGCTGTCAGTTCAATAGGCATCAGTAACTTATTGATTTATATGGTGGCCAACACGGACTCGAATCGTGGGCCAAGGGATTATGAGTTGGCTTGTGACGCTGCACGCCTAAGGAAGGTCTGAAGTAGTGCCGTGTTCCGAGCTGACTTTCTCAGCAACTCGAAAAAACAGCGCCGCACTCGAAAATCGGATCATTTTCCACCTTAAAATGCATAGCTTTGCCCTTGAGGGGCGCTTCGTAGGGTTCATTCCCCACATTACGGGCGCACTCCCCTGCAATCATTAACTGTTTACGCACCATCCACAGGTTCGACAGCGCAAACAGCGTGACCTGCTGGGCTGTGTTTTTTCACCAAGCCGCGAAAGCGCACCTTGGTGTAGCCGAACTGACGCTTGATCACACGGAACGGATGCTCGACCCTGGCGCGCACCTGCGACTTGGCGTATTCGATCTTGCGCTTCATTCGGCCAATCAAGCTTTTTTTGCCGTGTTTTTTGTACGAGCTGGGCCGGGCGGAAATCGACCAGATCATTTTCCGACCTTCATGTTCGGGGCGCTTGTGGACACCGGTGTAGCCAGCATCTCCGGCCACATGGGTTTCCTCACCATGCAGTAATTGGTCGACCTGAGTCACGTCGGCAACATTGGCGGCGGTACCCACCACGCTGTGCACCAAGCCCGAGTCGGCGTCCACGCCAATGTGCGCCTACTGGTTACCTTTCTTGGTTTGGTGCATCTCAGGGTCGCGCTTACCTTCCTTATTCTTGGTCGAACTGGGCGCATGGATAATCGTGGCATCGACAATTGTGCCCTGGCGCAGCAGTAAGCCGCGGTCGCCGAGGTAATCATTGATGACGCCCAGAATTCCGGCGGCCAGGTCGTGCTTCTCCAGCAACCGGCGAAAGTTGAGTATGGTGGCTTCATCCGGGATGCGCTCCAGCCCCAGCCCGGCAAACTGTCGCAAAATCGTGGTCTCGTAGAGTGACTCTTCCATCGCTGGATCGCTGTAGCCGAACCAATTCTGCATCAGGTGCACACGCAAGATGGCCATCAACGGGTATGACGGCCGACCGCCTTCACCCTTCGGGTAGTATGGTTCGATCAAGGCAATCAGGCCCCTCCACGGCACCACCCGGTCCATCTCGATCAGGAACAATTCCTTGCGGGTCTGCTTGCGCTTGCTGGCGTACTCGGCGTCAGCGAAAGTTATCTGCTTCATCGGAAAACTCGGCGGGTGACGTTCAGGTATTTTGCCAAAATCAGGAAGTCTTTTTCAGAGTTTCCCTAAACGGGGTCACGAAGCGTGCCACCACTAACGGGTCCGCAGCTTCCCCTGGGTCAGGTTTTTTGACGGGGACTTAGCCTCCAAAAAGCAGACGACCATTGTCCAGCGTAGTCAGTGTAGTACGCAGTGTTTCTAATCCAGTGGGCCGCGGAGCGCCGGGGAGGCAGTTTTTTAGGATGTCGCGCTCCTCGGTCACACGCTTGAGTTCGGCTCGCAAACGGCGAAGCTCGGCTTGCTGATCGTCCTCTTGCAGACGTTGCTCTGCGGGCTTGCTGTAGCGCTTTACCCAGGCATAAAGGCTATGCACGGACATCCCCAGCCGCGCAGCAACCTCGGCAACGGGCAAGCCGCGATCAGTCACTTGCTTAACGGCTTCGATTTTGAACTCTTCGGGATAACGCTGATTGTTCATAGCACCTCCTCGTGGGCCTTAGTTTAAGGCTTGAAGGTGTCTACGAAACTAGGGGCGATTCCCTAGGCAGATAACCATATGCCTAGGGAAAGCAATCACTCTTGTATTAAAACACATCATTTTATCCAGAGATTAATCCTCAGAGGTACCGGTTCTGAATGTGTAGCGCTCCCCAGGAAATTTCTGATTTTACTGCGAAAATTCCCTGCGACAACTTTTGCATAAAGATAATAAAACGAGTTCCACACCATTTTTTATTCCTGGATCGGTTCAATGGGTGGAAGTAAAGGCATGCTGGATGCAAGCGCAACTCATACTCCCCTCACGCTGGAGGCGTGTATCCGTTGACTTTCAGGTATTCAGTTTTTTGCCCGCGAAGCCCTCAAGCAGCCGTTTTTTTCGATATCCCGATCTAACCTGAAGCTTGAAAAGCTGCTGCACAACCTCGAACACCTGACCTTCGACCCCACCGACAACCCTCCTTTCTGCCAGGTACAACGCCAGCGCCCCTCCTGATAAGTCGGCGCTAGCATATAGTTTACGTGCGGACAACTGCTTCAGTAGACAGGTATATGGATTTTCGTGGCTTGTTAGTGTCTGCATCCAGAAAGATAAGCCGTAATGACGAAGAATATAAATATCAATGAGAGGGCAAGGTATGGGAGCGAGAAAGATGTTTGATGAGTTCACCGTGAAGTATGACGATATCCATCGGGCGTACTGGACCAATACGCTAAGTGAAGACGACCTTAATTGCTGGCATGAAGAACGGCTTAAAACAGTCCTGCGCCACGTAAAAAGCAAATCCGTTTTCTACGGCACGCACTTTAAAAATATTGATGTCGAGGGTGTCACGCTGGCAAATCTTTCTTCACTGCCTTTTACCACCAAGGACGATTTGAGAGAGTCAATGCTGGACATTTTGTCTGGCACGCTAGAAGACAGCATTTATTATTATGAAACCACCGGCACGACCGGCCCGGCGACGCCTTGCCCGCGAGATAAAAAAGAAAGTTACGCGAGTAACAAACAACTCGCGATGGCCTATCAGGCGGTGTTGGAGAAACATTTCCCTGCGGAGAAAACCGTTGTAGGCGTCATGGGGCCGACTGAGGTGCATTCCTTCGGCGATACCTTGGGTGATGTCTGTCATCAGCTGGGTGTTTGTAACGCCAAAATCTGGCCACATTCCCCGGTCATTGGCTATCCCAAGACGCTCCAGTTGATGAAAGACTTGCGTATCGGCGTAGTCGCTTCGGCCCCGGGTCTGCTGCTGGCACTGGCCAAGGAAGCCGAGCAGCTGGGCCTCAACCCGCGCGAGGACTTTCATTTGCGGGCGTTCATGATGAGCGGTGAACTGTGTACGCCAGCCCTGAAGAACAACTTGTACAGCCTCTGGGGATGTGAAGCGTACAACAGCCTATATGGCTCCCAGGAAGCAATGATCATTGCCGCTGCCAATACCAGCGACCAATTGATGCCTCATCGGCTCAATTACATCTTTGAGGTGTTGAACCCGCAAACGGGCGAAAGTCTGGGTGACAGCGGCGAGGGTGAGCTGTGTGTCACCATGTTGATCGACGGCGTGAAACCGTTGATTCGCTACCGTACGGGCGACCAGGTCTCCATCCAAAAAGCCCCGAAACAACCGATCGCCCTCGCGCAAGTGATGAAAGTGGTCGGGCGTGTCAAAGACGCCATGACCCTGAACGGCAAAGCCTTCACGGCGGGCCAGATCGAGCAGGCGCTACTTGAAGGTGTCGAGCAATGCCTGGGTTATCAAATCGTTATCAACTGCGTGAACAGCAGGGATACGGTGATCGCCAAAATGGAAATGTCCAGGTTTTACCAAGGTGATCGCAGCCAATTGACGCTGCTGATTCGAGATCGTGTGCGTGAGCGCCTAGGGGTGGAGGCGACCATCATGATGGTCGATGACCTTGATGATCACGTGAATCTGGGCAGTTGGTTCAGCTGGAAAGAAGCGCGGATTGTCGACCAGCGTAGCCGATAGTCGAGGGCCCTGTATGAGCATGTCCGTGCAAATCGTGTCGGCGAAAAGTGAATTATTCCAGAAAGTGTGTGCTTTAAGGTCTCGCTACATTGGTGACAACCCGGCCAGTGAGGAAAATTTTTCCGATGCTGAGGCATTACGCGATACCTACTCGTACCATATGGCTTATCTGGATGGAGACGAGATTGTCGGTGCTATCCGGATAACTCCGTTAGGACATGGCATGAGCTTTGTCGAACAGGTCGTTAATGTGGAGCATTACTTCGCTCACCCAATGGATTCGTTTGATGCCAATCGACTGGTGCTGGATGAAAAGTACCGAGGCGGTTTGCACTTAAGGTTCTTTCTTTTACACACAGCCATTTGGTTGAAGGCTAATACGCAATTTCGATACATCTCGGCATTGTGTCGGGGCCGCCTGGCTGCCTTGTATGTCGATATCGGAGGACATGTTCTGGCCGACGACATTACTTGGACGAACCGTCAATCATCACGTGATTACAGTTTGGTTTACCTGGAACTGGAAACCGTTTTTAACACCATTAAAGGAAAAGTAGCTCATGGATAAATTTTTTAAAGAACTGGATGCCATTGTCGACAGTGGATGGGCCAAAATCAAAAAAGGTCGCTATTGGAATCACAGTCTTGAGCAGACCATTACGGTCGAGCTTTATCAGCAGGTAATGCTTCAGGTTTATCATTACACCCGGTTCAACTCGATCAATCAGGCGGCTTGTGCCTTCAGCGCGGATCCGTCCCAGACAACGCTGCTGCGGTTTGTTTACAAGCACGCGCTTGAAGAGCTGGGCCACGAGAAAATGGTCATTCGCGACTTGGAATCCATTGGTGCCTTGCCTGCGTCGATGCCTGCACCGCTTCCTCCCACTCAGGCACTGATCGCTTATCTGAACGATGTGGCCATCCGCTTGGGGCCGATTGCACGCTTGGGGTACAGCTATTGGGCGGAAGAAGTATATGATCACATCCAGCCCATCCTGAATAAGTTCCGCGTAGACCTGGGGCTTAAAGACGAGCAGATGACGTTCTTTGTCGCTCATTCGACTATCGATGAAAAGCATTCCGAAGAAGTGCGCCTGGCGATGCAGCGCGCGGTGAAGACGGATGAAGAGCGCATGCTGATCAAAGAAGTGGCGAGGGTGACGTTGTACCTCACTGGCCAGTTGCTGGAAGAGTCGCTGCTGGAATATGAACGTCTCGTCCACGCCACATTGGCCAAGGCGTCCTGACCTGATGAAGCTGATCGTCATTGTCGGGTCAAACCGGGCACACGGGGTCAGCAGTCGGGTGGTGTCGTTGATTCGACGCCACCTGGAAGGACGCGCCTCGGTCGAAGATCTCTGGCTTCGCGATTACCGTATCGACTACTGCGATGCCGATAACGCCTGTTCACTCATCGATTGTTCCCTGCAGGACGATGTCGCCAAGATCGTTGATGAAATGGTCAAAGCGGACGCCATCCTGTACCTGCCGGTGATGCATGCCTATGGAACCAACAGCCGTTTCCAGGCGTTTCTGGAGCGCGTGGGCTATGGCTTCATGCGTCCCCGGGAGCGCCCGTTACGGGACAAGCTTGCAGCGGTGGCGGTGGTGGGGCGTCGATACGGTCACACGGCGGTATTTGGCCAGGTGGTGCTCAACATACTCTTGAACAAAATGGTGTTGGTCGGTTCGGGGTTTCCGGCCACGTTCAACACGCAACTCGTTCAGGACCCGGAAGCGGAGCAGGCACTGCGCGAAACCCTTGATCGCCTCGTCGAGCACTTTCACAAGTTGAACGAACGACCCCGTCGCGGCGTCGAGCGTTTGCGCCTACTCAAACAAGTCCAATTTCAAACGGGATGATGGATAAATGCCTATACGAGATTCTTTGATAGCCGTGCTGGTGGCGTTCTTGTGGGGGGCGCAAGTGACGGCGGTTAAAATTGGCGGGCAAGAGCTTCCGCCTATTCTGATGGTCGCGATGCGCTTCGCCTTGATGGCCGCTGTATTGATGCCTTTTTGCGGAATTCCCAAACGCGGCGAATGGCTTCCAGTGTTCTGGATTGCTTCTCTGGTAGGGGCGCTCCATTTCGGATTGCTGTATTGCGGCATCTCGCGAGTGGATGCCTCGACGTCTGCTGTCGCTTACCAACTGGCGACACCTTTCACTCTGTTGCTGGCCTTTGTCGTATTAGGGGAACGCATCACATTACCCGTTGTGGGGGGAATTGTCATCGCATTGCTAGGCGTGCTTACGGTGTTGGGCGGGGTGGGCAAGGGCGGTGCGTTGTCGGGAATATTACTGGTGATTGCTGCGGCTTTTGTCTTCGCCGTAGGAACGCTGCTCACCAAGCGGTGGGGACCTTTCAACCCCGTGACGATAAGCGCGTGGACGGCATTGATTGCTGCGCCGGAGTTGCTGATTGTTTCGGCTGCGGTTGAGGGGCAGGCGTGGGGCTCTGTCCTGACGGCCAGTCCGACGGCCTGGGCCGCAGTGCTGTATACCGCCGTCAGCGGCGGGCTGATTGGATTTGGCCTGTGGTATTGGCTTTTGGGTAGACACCCAGTCCAGCGCCTGACGCCGTTTCTGTTATTGGTGCCAGTGTTTGCGGTCGCGATTAGCCAGCTTCTCCTGAAAGAAGGTCTGTCGCTGAGCCTTGTCGTCGGTGGTGTGGCTGTTTTGGCGGGTGTAGGGCTTTGCCAGGTTCGCCTACCGCCCCGGCAGGCTTATATAGGCAACACAACCCCGTCGATTAATCGGCGAACCCGTTGAGAGGTTATTCTCCATGAAGTGGCCAGGTCAGTTGGTATTGCTCGCATTGCGTCAACAAAACCGGTTTCGCTACAGGCTTAAAGTCCGGCGCTGGAAAGCAGATGATTATGAGATCGCCTACTTGCACTCGACCGAACGCGAGGCCGGGCCCACCCTAGTATTCCTCCATGGATTAGGAGCCAGTAAGGATCAGTGGGGGCCGCAAATTTATTCGTTGGTGGACGCTTACAACTGCGTGTTCCTGGACCTTCCCGGTGAGGGCGAATCCTCGTTCGACGGCGCACAAAGCTACAGTCCTGTGGCTCAAGTGGAGCGACTGAAGGCGTTTTTCGATGCGCAGTCCATTAAGGACATCGTATTGATTGGCAGCTCCATTGGTGGCTGCATTGCCTGCCTTTATGCCGCCACATATCCGGCAGAGGTGTCCCGCTTAATCGCAATGGCGCCTGCCGGCCTGCCAGCTACAAGGCTTAGTCCGGCCATGAGCCAGTTTCTTGAGTCTGGCAAGCACCCGTTTGGCTACCGGACCGTCAATGAAATGCGGGGGTTTTGGGAGTTCGTGTTTACTCGAGAGCCCCAGGTCCCGGCGTTTCTGGCAAAGGCTCTGGCTATCAAGGGCGCGCTTCGCTATGCGAGGATTGGGAAAATACTGGCGGACTTCAAGGGCGCCGGATTGTACCCGCTTCAAATGCGGCTCGCTGACGTCCAGGTTCGGACCTTAATTGTGTGGGGGAGTAACGATCGCGTATTTGATGTTTCCTGCATGGATGAGGTCAACAGACTTTTGCCACAGGCAAGTGTCTGCATCATTGAGGGCGCGGGGCATGTTCCGTATCTGGAGTGTGGCGAGCAGACCTTGGATGCTATACAGCAGTTTCTTGTCTGATGGTAATTTTTTTCATCGAATGAAATCGCCTACAAAGCGTAGGCAATTGTAGGTTGACCCTTATTGAGCCTATGAGTAGTATTCAATTGGCATTCAGGAATCACTCCTGCAATGCCTATCAAGACACAGGAAGTCTAAAATGTATTACCGACTATCAGTGCTGAAGAATCCCATCGGATCCTCATTCGAGTCCAACACTGCCCCTCTCTATGTTTTCAAAAGCAATATCTGGCGTCGCTAATTCAGCAACCGCCGGTGTCTTGCTGTCTTTTTCAGTCAAACACCCAAAAATAGTGATTCATTAAATAGCCGAGCGCTGTTATTCGATCTTTCCTGGCTGTTCCCATGAAAATTGTAATACACGGATGGTGCGGTGAAAATCTGTCTATTTTTCGAGACGGTTCTTTGTGTGAACCCGTACGCCAGCCTGATTGACTGATTCTTCAAAGTAATAATTAAACTGCTTAAACTTCATGGAAGTTTGGAATGTCGGCCTATACGTTAGACAGTTCATCTTTGTGAACTGTCGGCAATAATAAAGGAGTGATATTATGAGTGGGATAACCACCCCCGTCAGTGTTCAGTTACACACTGAAAGCTTGAAATGCGATCCGCTGACTGTATATGAAGCGGCTGTAAAAGCATTAGGACCCGATAGGGCTTTTATTCTCGAATCGCTGTCTGGCCCCCGCCGCGATCGTAAGGCGACTATCATCGGGATGGAGCCATTACTGGCGGTAAAGATTTATGAAAGATATGCGACACTAGAGAGTAATGACCTGCTGAAAGCCCATTTAAGACGTTCGCTGTCGGAGCGGGGAATTGTTATGGACGACAGTGGGCGTGTCGGCATTGATTCGAACGATGCCGTATGGGATTTGTTGCGTGCGTTACAAACACCCTTTGATGTTCCTCGCCAGCCTAATCCAAGCCTCGCTTTTTTTGGTTACCTATCTTATGACAGTGTCAGGTTTGTCGAAGATATTCCGGACCTGGCCGAGCGAACCAATGACTATCCGATCATCGCCTTGACCGTGTTTCAGACGCTGGTGTATTTTCACGCCAACGAAACTGTGGATGTCATGGTTAACAATTGTCATCTATGGAAGTTCCGCAGCACAGATGACTATGCTGCGCTATTGGGCGATGCCGTGGGCATTATGGCCTCTGACGCGCCGATTATTTACCCGTCCGTTACAGTTGTTCGCGATACCGTGGAAAAAAAGCAGTTCCTTGGCTGGGTTGACAAGGCACTGGAGCATATTCGCCAAGGCGATATCTATCAAATTCAATTGGGTCACGAAGTGCAGGTTGATACACAGGTCAAACCCTTTGACGTATATCGGGCATTGCGCAAAAACAACCCATCACCCTACATGTATCTTGCCAATCTGGGTGGAGTCGACCTGATCGGCGCCAGCCCCGAATTATTTGTCCGGATCAAGGACGATCTGATTGAAATGAGGCCCATCGCCGGAACTGTGGGGAAAACACCCGGCGTACCCTCCAGCGAGTTGATTTTGAGCATGACACGCTCTGAAAAAGAGCGAGCGGAGCATTTAATGCTGGTGGACTTGTGCAGAAACGATATCGGTCGCGTCTGTCAGCCAGGATCACTTGAGGTCGACGAGTTGATGTTGGTCGAGGAGTATTCCCACCTCTATCATATGGTGTCAAACGTACGCGGTTTATTACGAAATGGGTTTGATGCCTTTGATGTTATCAAGGCGTCTTTTCCGGCGGGAACCATGACGGGCGCGCCGAAAATTCGGGCTATGCAGATTATCGAAAGTATGGAAAAAAACCGTCGCGGAATATATGCCGGAGTAGTTGGTCTGATCGGATTCGACGGTAGTGTCAATACGGCTTTGTGTATTCGGTCAGCGGTTCATAAAGACGGCACCTATTATTTGAGGGCGTCCGCAGGGGTCGTCGCAGACTCAGCTCCGGATAAAGAATGGACTGAAACGTTCTACAAAATGGGCTCTGTTTATCGCGCCGTTACCGGAAAGGAGATGTTGCAATGAAAGTTTTCCTGATTGATGCCTATGACAGCTTTGTATTTATTATCAGCCAGTATCTCGAGCAGTTGGGTCTGGAAACTCATGTAGAGCGTAATGATGTTCCGGATCTGATTAAAAGGATTGAAGCGTATGACCCGGACTTTTGCGTACTGGGACCTGGGCCCGGCCATCCACAGGATGCCGGTTATATCGAGGTAATCCAGCACTTTAAAGGGCGCTTGCCTATATTAGGCGTATGCCTTGGGCATCAGGCTATCGGTCTGGCCTTCGGTGGCTCGGTTATTCGGGCTGCCCATGTCATGCATGGAAAAATCAGCACGATAAAAAACGACGGACGCGGTGTCTACGCCCATACCGATGGCAAGTCGATCAAGGCGACACGCTACCATTCGCTGATTATCGATAACCAAGACCTGCCCGAGGAACTGGCGGTGACATCCACCTCAAGTGATGACGGATACATCATGGGGGTGCGGCATCTTGAGCACCCGATAGAGGGTGTCCAATTTCATCCCGAGAGCATTTTGACGGAGGATGGTCTGGGGATATTCAAAAGTTTTATAGAACAGCACTATCGAAAACCAGAAGTATAAGCGGCAGGCAACGGGTTGCCTGTACCGCAATCCGTGTCTTCAATGTTGTATTTTATCGAAAAAAGCTTCTATGATTTATAGGGATTCATCGTGAGTTACTTATATAGATATAGAAAGAAAGAAGTACTCCTTAGGATTAACCTCGGAGAGGTATTGGATGATTTTTCCATCCTGGCCAAGGATTTGCACCGGCGTGACTGGGAAAGCCATTTACGTAAGGTACTGCGTCGACTCGGCTATGAGAGCTACTTGCTGAGCCTGGGTTCCTCTACAACGAATGACCCCTTCAATAGGATTATGACGATTTACCCTTCGGATTGGCTCAAACGATACAAGGATGAGAATTTTATTCAGGTGGACCCGATAATCAGGCATTGCCGTCACCACTTTGTGCCGCTCTTTTGGGGGGCCGCACGGAGGCAGGCGCGAGGCAGATCCAATGAGTTCTGGAAGGCACGTGAGGGGTATGGTCTTTTACAAGGGGTTAGCATTCCTCTGCGGTGTAACGAAATGGCCGGAGCACTCAATGTCGCTCAATGCATGAACTCTACTGATGAGTTCGACGATGGCCTGAACACCTCACTGGGAAAGCTATTCATGCTGATTCCGTTCCTTTTGGAAGGCTCACAGAAGCACTTGAAAGAATCAGGCGAGCAATTCTGCAGCCTGACCCTGCGAGAGTCTGAAGTGCTGAAATGGTCAGGGGTGGGCAAAACGACTTGGGAGATGAGCTGCATCCTGGGCTGCTCGGAACGCACCATCAATTTCCATATCGCCAATGCGAGTCGAAAACTGGGCTCTTTCAGCCGTCGGCAAGCGGTAGGCGTGGCGCTGGCGCAGGGATTGATTTCACTGTAGCAAGCGATTATGAAGTGACTGTTCATTTCAAATCGCGCTTAGTTGCAGTTGCAAGGCATTGCTGTGAGCACAAAACTTTGCGCGGGCCACGCGGCGGTATGATTTTGTGCAACGAGGAAGCTATTGCTCAAAAGATCAGCGCAGCTGTGTTCCCCGGTCTGCAGTGTGCTCCGCTGATGCACATCATTGCGGCAAAAGCGGTCGCTCTGGGTGAGGCGCTGCAGCCATCATTCAGAACTTATGCTCATGCTGTAGTAGCGAATGCTCAGG
>Ga0314774_1002056_pt1 | contig 11850 bp, 10 predicted proteins | sample MetaGCBIA2018_FD_204515 | JGI IMG/M metagenome (GOLD analysis project Ga0314774, IMG submission 204515) | Cryopeg brine microbial communities from Beaufort Sea near Barrow, Alaska, United States - CBIA 2018 | ecosystem: Environmental > Aquatic > Marine > Coastal | place: USA: Alaska | collected... | reverse complement strand
GGACAAAAGCAGCGCAAATGCCATGGGAATAAGAATTGATTTTGCTAAAATTAAGATTGCGAAAAATGCAAACACCGTAGCCATCGAAAAAAATAGTTTTTGAAAAGATAACCTCATATTAAAAGGGCTTAAAAGAAATTATTAAAATTAATAATCTGTAAAATTTTAGTATTCAATATATTTTATAAATATTCGTCAGTTCTTGGAATTTAACTTAGATGTTTTAATCACCACACAAAACCAATTCTGATGATTCCTTCACTTCCAAGAATTTTGTTTTTTTTTATGGCCTCCAATATTTTGTAGAAATATTAATTGGCATATAATTGGTTTAAATGTAAGCATATTTTTTTTGGGGAATTAATTAAATGCACATTTTTAATGCCGTAGTAGAATTTTATTTTTAACTATTAATATACAGAAATTGTCAGCATAATCATGGAAACCAAAATCAAGATAATAACCAATGGCATTACAAATTTTATCCATTTGTCAAAACCAATTTTTACAATGGCAAGTGAGGCTAAAATGAGCCCGGTTGGATTTATGATGGCAAACAAACCCATGCCATATTGGTAAGCATTCACAATGACTTCCCTGCCAATTCCAACGGTATCTGCCAAAGGCGAAATTATTGGCATCGTAAGCACTGCCATTCCTGAGGATGAAGGAATAAAAAAGGACAATCCGTTGTAGATAAAAAATAGGGAATTCACAAAAACGCCTTTGTTCATTCCTTCTGTAAGCGTGCTGGCGTTATAAAGGACGGTGTCGCTAATGAGCCCGTCGTCCATTAATATGGAAACGCCACGGGCTATTCCTATAATAAAGGCAACACCAAGCAATTCACCGGCACCTTTTGTAAACGCATTCACAAAATCGGACTCGTTTATTTTGGCTATAAAGCCTATGGTAATAGCGCCAACCAAAAAAACTGAAGCCATTTCCACAAACCACCAGTCGAGCAGCGCAACACCAATAATCATAATGATAAAACAAGCTGCAAAAACGAACAATATGAGTTTAAGTTTGCTATTTAAGGGAACAATTTTACCTTTGGAAAGGTGGCCAAAATGAGATTCCATAGCCTCACTTTGATCGTGAATTAAGGACTTGGTCGGGTCCTTCTTAATCTTTTTCGCATAACGCAAAATATGCAGAATACTTATTCCAACACAAATGCAAAACATAAGAATTCTTCCATAAAGTCCGGTTGTCCAGTTTATGCCGGCTGCATCAGAAGCAATGATGGTTGAAAATGGATTTGTGGTTGAACACATCGTCCCAACGGAAGAACCTAGAAAAATACAGGCCAACCCAACCATGGCGTCATATTTCGCGGCGATAAAAACAGGAATTAAAATAGGGAAGAAGGCCAAAGTTTCTTCAGCAAACCCAAAAGTGGTTCCGCCCAATGCCACCAATGTGGTGGTTAGGATGATTAAAATGTACTCTTTGCCTTTTAATTTAGTCACCAGCCAAAAAATTCCGGCATCAAATGCTCCGGTTAAACCCATTATGCCAATCAACCCACCTATAATCAATACTAAAAATATGATGTCTGAAGCCGCAATAATACCTTTTATGGGCGACTGCACAAATTCAAAAAAACCTTGTGAGTTTGAGGCTGTTTTTTTGTAGGTGTTTGGAATATTAATGGGCTTTGTGATAGCGCCATCCGTAAATTTTTTTAATGGAATTTTGATGTTAAGTTGATCTAAAGTCGTCTGTTCGGCAGAAACCTCAAAAGATTCTCCCATACTTTTCCTTATAAAAGTGTTGTCGGTGTCATTGTAAGCCAAGGTGTCGTATTTTCCAGAAGGAACGATCCAGGTTAAAAGGGCAACAAGTGCTGCAATAACCAGCAATATGGTTTGTGCGCTTGGGAATTTTAGTTTTTTCATTTACAAAGAGTTACGTTTAAAGGTGAAAGTAATTTGCACTAATTGCACAGCTTCAGTCCCTTGGTTTGTATAAGGTTTGTAAATCTAAGACTTAAAATGATATGTATGATACTCCTTTTTAAAAATGGTTTAACTGTAAATGTTAACTCAGTAATTTTTTAGTCAGATTTATTCCGTATCATTTGAAGCCAGAATTTTAAATGTCAGCGTTGTTTTATCATTAAGCCGATATTCATAAATAGATCTTCCTTGAATATGCCCGTCACTATAATCGGCAATCACCCATTTATTCCCGAGCAATTGAATTTTTCCATAATTCATATTTCCTCCTAAAACGGCTTCAAAAGGAATTAAGTCAGCTCTTTTTCGGAGGGCATTTTCAACAAATTTTTCCGGATTTGTAATTCTCTGTCGGGCTAAATGAGAACCATTATATTCCGGAATAAACCAGTAATTTTTCTCTTCTTGGCTTATTTTTATTAAAGAGTCGTTTAAACTTTTAAGGAGTTGAATTTCCTTTTTTAAAGAATCATTTTTTATGGTTAGTTGGGCCGTTTTATCGGGTAAGTCTTCAGTTTGTTTGACCTCTTTTTTACAACTAAAAGCTAAAAAGCCAATTATAAGTAAAATTGTTATTCTTTTCATATTGTTAGTGGATTTGCGTTCAATAAAATTGTTTAATACCAAATGTTAATGCTTAAAAATAGGCATAATATTGATGAAATAGCGGTGATTTTTGCAAAATTGGAAAATAGGTCTGTAAATAAATTTTTAGACATTGAGTTTTGGTTGTTTATCCAAAAGTTTAAAACTTAGAGCGATAATAATTAGAACAACACATCCAAAAATAAACATTATGGTATTAAACGAAAAATTATGATCAATAAAATAACCGAATATCGGAGGTCCCAAAGCGGTACTTAAAACAAGCATAGTACTAAAATAACTACGTATTTTACCTAAGTCTTCTGTGCCATATATTTCTACCTGCATAGCAGTTTTAACAGTTTTTCCTAAACCCGACGACAAACCCATTAAAGCATAAAACAACGGAAATATAAATTTATGCTCGGAAATGGAGAATAAAAAAAGCGCTATTAAAGCTGGGATGAGGTAAAGAGGGAATAATTTAAGGCCAGTAAAGCGGTCAACAATACTGCCCGAAAATAAAAGTGAGATGGCACTGAAAATGGCAAAAAAGGAAAATGAGAAGGCAATCCAAGAAGTGTCCCAACCCTTCATTTGCCCAATAGTGTATTGATATAGAAAAACCGCTGTACAAATAAAAGGAACCACAAAATTATTGGCTGCAATAATCCAAAATTTAGTGCTTTTTAAATAATTAATTTGGGTATTTTTTGTTTGGCTTTTGTTGTCATCTGTCTCTAATTCAAATTTCGCAACTGGTTTTATGGCCCATAAAGAGGGGGCAACCAATACAATTGATGCGATTGCAATGAACAAGAGGCTATAACGCCAGCCGGCAAAAGCAATAAGTGGAACAATTAAAAGCGGCAAAATAAATTGACTGGCCGGATGTCCAAGTGCTGTGAAACCAAGTGCTTTTCCTCTTTGGTTGTTGAAATATTTAGCAATTCCTGTTGATGAGGTATGGGTCATTAAGCCTTGCCCAAAAAAACGGACCAAAAAAAGTCCAATCATTAAAACAACTAAATTATAGGCTTGAGACAATAAAATTACCGAAAGCATGAGACCTGAAAAAATAAATTGACCAAACTTGGATAAGGGCATTTTATCAATAAACCGGCCAAAAAATGAAATTAAAAATGCAGAAATAACAGTTACAATGGCATAAATAGACCCAAAAGATGCATTGGTTATTTTAAATGTTTCAATCCAATAAGGAACAAATAGAGAGATGAAAAATGTTTGTCCCAATGCTGAAAAGAAATTAAATAAAAATCCAAAATTTAATAAACGTTTATTGTTGCCAACAAATTTTAGCCAATTCCTCATTCTTGAATTTTCTCATATTTTAATAGCAGCCATTTGCCAATTCGAAGTTGCAAAAGTACTCAAAATGAATTATTTTGCTTATTAAATGAAGCCATAATTTTAGGGCAGCGTAATTTTTTGCTTCTTTGGCGTCATTGTGTGAAACTTCTTGAAGGTCATCATATCTGATGTAATAATTCGTCGCAACCTAATTTTTTTATCAGAAATAAAGGGATAATCAACATAAGGAGTTAAATTCATAGTTTCTGTTATGAACGATTGTAAAATATAATCATCAATTAAACAATCTTCTAAAAAATCCGGTAATTCCTGTTTGGTGGTATGGGTCACATTGCATATCGTCAGTAATATCATCAGGAATTGAAAACGGAGTGAGAAATTGTTTTCTCAATTTGGCATCTTGTTCAATGCCGCGAAGCACATTCCCAACAATTGGCAATGCCAATGAAGATCCCGATCCTTGTCCGCTATAAAAATGAACATCGGGCGTGCTTGCACCTACCCAAGTGCCAATAACTAAATCGGGCGTATAGGCAATAAACCACGCGTCTGTATAGTTTTGGGCAGTACCTGTTTTTCCGGCAAGATCTGTATGAATTCCAAATTGGTTTCGTATTCTGGTTCCCGTTCCTTGATTAATGGCTTTTTGTAAAATGGCCGTTATCGTTTGGCTGGTTTTTACGCTGAAAATTTTTTCATGTTCGGCAGCTTCTCTTTTATACAATACTTTTCCGCTGGCATCAGTGATTTTAGTGATCATCACAGGTTTCGTTGTTTGGCCTTTGTTGGCGAAAGCACCGTAAGCACTCACAATTTCAATAAGCGATAAATCGAGCGTACCCAAAGCAATTGATGGCGCATCATTCTTAGTATGTGGGAAATTTAGTTTGTTGCAGGTGTTTAGAAGTCTATTTCTTCCTACCTTAAAGTACAGATCAACTGTTGGCAGGTTCATGGAGTGTGATAGCGAATACCATAACGCAACAGTGCTGTCTTGAGTGGATTTATAATCGAAATTTTTAGGCTTCCAATTCTCGTATTCAGGATATTCTTTTTCAACATTCTCCATATAGTTGCAGGGTTCAAAACCGTGTTCAAATGCCGTGGCATATAAAATAGGTTTAAAGGCCGATGCGATTTGTCGGTGCGACTGCACCATATCAAAAGGAAGCCTTCTGAAATCATTGCCGCCAACCCAGGTAATGATTGCGCCGTTTTTTGGATTGGTGATGAGCACTGCAGCATTTAACATTTTATAATAATGCCATAAACTGTCTATTTTACTCATCTTTTTTGTCGCTAACCCTTTCCAGTCGAACACTTCAACATTTCTTTTTTCTTGGTCTTTATCTGTTAGATTACCTCCGGCTTTTAGTTTCTTGAGCCACTCTTTTTTAAAATTGCGGTTTTCAAGTTGCTTGTCTAGCACTTTTTGCATTTCGGCCAAATGTTTTTGAATTCCATCCGTAGCCATTTTCTGGACCTGCATATTTAAAGTAGTGTATATTTTCAGTCCGTCTTTTTCAAGGTCATATTCTTTGCCGTTTTCGTCTTTAAGGTTTTCCAATAGTTCCAACGTTTTTTGTTTTACCTGATGCACAAAGTAACCTGCCGGTGCTTCTAAAGTAATATTTTCATAGTTCAATTTTAATGGCAATTTTTGCAGACTGTCCGCTTCCTTAACGGTCAAATATGCTTGTTTTTCCATCAAATTTAAAACCATGTTTCTTCGTTCAAGAGAATTTTTTGGATTCAAACGAGGATTAAAAGTGGTATTTGCCTTTAACAATCCCACCAAAACAGCCGATTCTTCAATCTTTAATTTGCTGGCGGGTTTGTTAAAATACCTGTGCGAGGCAGTTTCTACCCCATAAAGGTTTTCGCCAAATGGCACGGAATTCAGATAGAGCAATAAAAGTTCCTCTTTGGTGAACTGAGACTCAATACGTGTGGCAATAATAATTTCTTTTACTTTGTTAACCGGCATGCTTAAGATACTGAAATTACTACGGCCATATAAATTTTTAACTAATTGTTGGGTTAAGGTACTTCCACCGCCTTTATTGTCGCCCATCAAAATACTTTTAAAGAAAACGCGGAAATAACTTTGAACATCATAGCCTTTGTGGGTAAAGAAACGTTTGTCTTCAGTGGCTATAAGCGCATTTTTAAGATGATCGGGCACTTCATTCCATGTGATGTTGGTGCGGTTTTGAGAAAAATATTTCCCTATGATAATGCTGTCAGAAGAAATAACTTGTGTTGCTTCTTGGTTGCTTGTGGCAGCCAATTCCTTTTTATTGGGCAAAGGCCCGAAAATTCCGATATAAACGGCAAAAAAGAAAAGCAAGCCCAACAGCATGAGCGATGATATTGCTATAACAAAGTATTTGAGGTATTTTTTAAAAAGAGGGTTTTTTAGGAACTGCATACATCTAATTCTATAAAGTGGCGAAATTAAGCTAAAGATTTTAGAAATGATGACAAATGAAAAATATACGTCCGCTTGCAGACTTCTAACTTCCTTAAAACTATGTCGATATTCTCAACAATCTTGCCAAAGGAATCAATGATACCTTTTCATTTTTGAAGCGAAACTTTTATATTTAAACTGAGTTTCTGGAATTTTTGAGATGAAAAGCAGAAGATTTGCAAATATTTTTCGGTGTTATTATCCCTTATAACAGGATCTGTCCCAAACCGTTTCGTGGTGGTCTTTTAAATTTTCTGCCGCAATATGATTGGTGTCAATTTGGAATGTTATCCCGAATAATGAAATTATTTATTGCAACAGTTTTCATTCTCTTGAATTGAAGGACACTTTACGCTGCCAAAACTACAATAAACACAACAGTCTCCTTGATTTGGTTTTAAAGTTTCTTTACAATTTTTACATTGATAGAAAAACTGACAAGTATCGGTTGGCATTATTTCTTCTTTTCTGTGTCCGCATTTTGGGCAAGTAATTATTGATTTAAGAATTATTTTTTTCATCTTGTTCTTTTACTTTTTGAATTTTTTCAAGGCACTTGGATATTCGCTGTTTGCCGTTCCATCTTAACTGCAGTGCAATCCTGTCAAACAAACGCTTATTTAAACGCGTTCATCATTGATTAAATTATCGTTAACGTATTTTCCCGTTTTAGGTTGGATTAATTTTTTGTAATTTTCTAAATAATTAGCGTTTTGGTGTCCCTAGCAAATATAAAATTGTTCCTGGACCCGATTTAATTTTGTTGATTTCCCAATCATACTTTTCGGTTTTGTCCAAACTTTTCACCAATTCATTCATTTCCTTTATAGAATAGGTTCTAAGAGAGGATATGATGCCGTCCCACCAAACAAATACGGGAACTATAGGCAATAAATAAGTAAAAATTATTCGGCCAATTTTAAAGGGTTTGATAAACGGTGTGGTAAAAAGAACCGTAAGCGGCGATAAAAACATGGCAAGCAAACTTAAAAATGTTCTTTCTTGAGCCTCAAAAACGGCAATTGCACTATGTGCATCAACAGCGTTTTGTAAAATCTTTTTGGCATCATTGGGCTTAAAATGGTGTAACGATAAGAATAGCGTTCTGAGTCCGTTTAAATTTTCGGGAACATTTCTAGCATCCACAGGTTCTTTTAAATAGACAATATTACTTGCTTTATTGCTGAAATATTCAAATGAGGAAAGGTTGGGAAATAAATCGCTAAAAATAATTTTTAGGTGAGGGACGTTTTTTTTGAGTTCGTTATTTAACCAAATAAGTCCGCCGCCACCGCCCGAACAAAGGTCTAAAATTTGATTTGTTCTGCCAATGTCCAGACCTTTTTCAATAATTGGAATGATGGGTTTGTACATCGCTGTTTTATTCGACAGAAATTGTAAAAAATCGGTGCCGTAATCTCTCAGAAATGAAGGAAACCATTTTTGGTCTTCAAATTCAAATAAGTGTATTCTTCCCATTTTATTAGGTTAAATAGGTAATATACTGTTTTTCGTATTTCTAATTGCCTAATTATTTTTTAAAAAAGTCCGTTAATTTGGGCGTCAATTTTGTTAATTACGGAATATAAATCTTCGGGATTGTCCACAAAATTTAATTTGTCAACATCAATTATCAATAAATTTCCTTTGGTGTATTTGGTAATCCATGCTTCGTAGCGTTCATTTAACCGGCTCAAATAATCGATGCTGATGGAGTTTTCGTATTCGCGGCCTCTTTTATGAATTTGCCCTACCAAAGTTGGGATGGAGCCTCTTAAATAAATCAATAAATCAGGTGGAGTAACCAAACGTTCCATCAATTCAAACAGTGATTCGTAATTTACAAAATCGCGGTTGGTCATTAAGCCCATCGCATGAAGGTTGGGTGCAAAAATTCGGGCATCTTCATAAATGGTTCTGTCCTGAATCAAATTTTTACCACTTTCCCGTATTTCCAATATCTGGCGGAATCGGCTGTTTAAAAAATAAACCTGCAAATTAAACGACCAGCGTTCCATTTCACCATAAAAATCATCTAAATAAGGATTCTCATCAACAGATTCGTAATGTGGTTCCCATTTGTAATGTTTGGCTAACAGTTTGGTCAGGGTGGTTTTACCTGCGCCTATGTTACCGGCAATTGCTACGTGCATAATTAATTTTTAGGTGAATATCGAAAAAGCTAATTTACTCAAATTTTTTATGTTTTACCAACACAAATTTTAGTGCTTCAAAAAATTAACTTATAGCCATACCCGCGAACGTTTATTATTTGAACGGTAGGATCGTCTTTTAGCTTTTTTCGAAGCTTGGTGATAAATACGTCCATGCTGCGTGCATTGAAGAAATCATCGTCTCCCCATAATTTTTTTAGGATAAAGGAACGTTCCAAAACCTGATTTTTATGTTTGATTAAATGAAATAGCAATTCCGATTCGCGGTGCGTCAACGTTTCTGTTGCATCGTTTAAAACAAGCGTCTGATTTTTAAAATTGAAAAAATAGTCACCTATTTTAATGATTTCTGTGCCATTTTCGTAATCGCCTCTTTTTAACAGTGCATTGATGCGAACTATCAATTCTTCCATACTGAAAGGCTTCTTTAAATAGTCGTTTCCGCCCAAATTAAAGCCTTCAACCACATCTTCGGTTTGTGATTTTGCCGTTAAAAATATGATGGGAATATCAGGATTTTCTGTTCTGATTTCTTTGGCAAGTGTGAATCCGTCTTTTTTAGGCATCATCACGTCCAATACCAATAACAGTGGGTTTTCGCGTTTGTATGTTGTGTAAGCAATTTCACCGTCAGCGCAAAGCAGCACTTCAAAATTCCGGGTTTCTAAACTTTCCTTAATAATTTGTCCTAAAGAAGGTTCGTCCTCAGCCAGCAATATTTTTATGGGATTACTCATTTGGCAATACAATTTTAAAAAGCGTTGCTTTGTTTGCGTCGTACACAACAGAAATTGTTCCGCCGTGTTTTTCAATAATGTTTTTGGTGTAATACAAACCAATTCCAAAGCCTTTTACATTGTGCGTATTTCCAGTTGGAATTCTGTAAAACTGCTCAAAAACTTTGTCTTTCTGTGTTTTAGGTATGCCGTTTCCGTTGTCTTTGATAAAAAGGATAACATTGTTTTTTATGGAAGACAATTCAACCGAAACTGTTTTTCCGCCATATTTTAGGGCATTGTCAATAATGTTTCCGAGGGCGTTTCCAAAATGAAATTTGTCCACATTTAAAACAGTATCTCCAATATTATTTTTGAAGTTGAAGGTTTTCTCGGGTGCTGTTATCTTATAGTTTTCAATCACCAGAGCAATAAGTTCTGCAATTGCCACAGGTTGTTTGTTCAGTGCTAATTGTTGGTGATTTAATGCTGCGGTTTCCAATATTTTTTCGACCATCATATTTAAATCAGCTACTTGAGAATTCGCCATTGAAATATATTTTTCAGCTTTTACTTTATCATCCAAGGCATTGAAATTTTTCATGGCTTCCAGTGCAGTTGAAATGGTGGCGATTGGCGTTTTAAATTCATGGGTAATATTATTAATCAAATCATTTTTTACTTCAGCCAGTTGTTTTTGTTTGTAAATGGTTTTTAACAAATATACCAAACTTGCTATAATGCTAATGGACAAAACCAAAGACAGTAAAATACTGATAAATGAATTTTTCAACAAAATGGCTGTTTCATTGGTAAACTGAAGTTCCAAATGGCTTCTGTGCGGTAAATAAGCCGATTTTGAAACGACCGTCAAATGTTTTTCGGGGAAATTTTTAAGTTGGTAATCAATTGTTTTTTTATCGAAGTTGTCTTCGGAAATCCACTCAAAATAGTCATATTTTAAGGCATAATCAATTCCAATATGGGTGCGTTTAAACTCTTCAGACAAGTACGAATCTAACTTTTTTAAATCTAAGGTATCTCTCGAAATTGAAATAAAAACTTTGGATATTAAACTGTCAATATTTTTGGGAATCACATCATTTGGCGTAAAAAAAGCATGATTTCTATGGTTGTTGATGAATAAAGGTTTCTGATTTTTAAGTTTTGCAATATTTTGAAGGGTGCTGTCCACTTTTTTACGCAAACCCCATCTTGAATTGGTGCTTACCACAATGGTGTCTGTAATATTTTTTGAATCTGAAGAAGTGATTGTGATAATCCCCGATTTTGTTAAATTGGCAAAATATGCTTCAACCGAATTGTCTAGACTTAATTGAACTTTGCTGATTAAATTTTGCTTGTTTATCTGGTATTCCCTATAATTCCAATACACCTGAACCGCAATGGTGGTAAATATGGTTACCCCAATAAAATAAACAACCCATTTGTAATTCCTCTTATCCATAAATCAAAAGTAAGCACATAAATTGGTATATCCGAATCGCTTAACAATCGTTAACACTAATTAACTGTAGGGTATTTTATTAGCGTCTATATTTGTTCAGAAATTAATTTTAAAATAATTAAAAATGATAAATTTTCTTCTAAAAAGCATCGTGCTGATTTTCTTATTGATACAAACAGCCTTAAGTGCCCAAGATTTTCAAGGAAGTGCGGTTTACCAGACCAAAACTAAGGTTGAAATGGATTTGGCGGCTTCAGGGATTCCTGCGGACAGGATTAAACATATTGAGGAAATGATGAAAAATCAGATGGAAAAAACCTATATTTTGACATTTGACAAAACGGCTTCCATTTATAAAGAAGAAGAAAAACTGGATCAAAGCACAAGTGGAAGAGGAGGGATGCGATTTATGATGATGGGCGGCGGAGCATCAGGAAAATATTATAAAAATATTCAAACAAAAACATCGGCAAAAGAAAATGAATTCAGCGGCAAAAACTTCCTGATTAAAGATGCATTAAAAACATATGAATGGAAAATGGAACAGGAAACTAAAATGATTGGTAATAACCTGTGCTTTAAAGCAACCACCATTATTGAAATGCCTGCGAATGCTAATAGTTTTAAATTCGGAAGGCGAAATAACGACAATAAGGAAGAAGAGAAAGAGGAGGAAGCTGAAAAAATAGAATTGGTTCCAGTAACCGCCTGGTACAGCATGGACATTCCAGTAAGCCACGGTCCCGGAGATTATTGGGGGTTGCCGGGTTTAATTTTAGAGATAAATGCGGGGAACACACAAATATTATGTACAAAAATAGTCATGAATCCTAAAGAAAAAGCAGATATAAGTGAACCAACAAGAGGAAAAGTGGTTACCGAAAAAGAATATGACGAAATCTTGAAAGAAAAGATGAAAGAGATGAGAGATAGAATGAGGAATGAACGAGAAAAAAGTGGCGATGGAGGCATGCATATGAGAATTGGAGGGTAAAACAATTAATAATCCAAAAGCAGTATCTCAAAATCTGTGTAAGTTAAAAAAATAGCTTGGGTGATCACCCAAGCTATTTTTGTTTAATTTTAAATTTTATACAGACATGAAAAAAGAGGAATTATTTACCGACGAGTTTTTAAA
>Ga0314774_1002055_pt1 | contig 11858 bp, 4 predicted proteins | sample MetaGCBIA2018_FD_204515 | JGI IMG/M metagenome (GOLD analysis project Ga0314774, IMG submission 204515) | Cryopeg brine microbial communities from Beaufort Sea near Barrow, Alaska, United States - CBIA 2018 | ecosystem: Environmental > Aquatic > Marine > Coastal | place: USA: Alaska | collected... | reverse complement strand
TGATATCCATTTAAAGGAGTGGAATCTTCCTCAATTACAAGTACATCGGCTTTGTTATTTTTATTAAACCAATGGATGGCATCGATGCCGGAGTCACAGATCACCAGTTGCCAGCCTTCCTGTAAAGATATATGAGCAAAATTTTCCTGTTCTATTATATGGCTTTCTACCAATAAAATTGTAGGCCCTGCTTTTAGGGAAGCATTTGGGTTATTCATGAAGGTGGTGATTTGGGGATAAATTACCTAATTCAGTTTTTTATTTTTTATATCAATATTTTTTCAATAATGCTTATTTCATATTTTATGATTTATTTAAGATTTAATTAGGGTCAAAAGTACTCCTTTTTTAAATGAATAAAGGCTTTTAAAATTCAATTAACAAATTATAAAGCCAATAAATCAAGGGTTTAAGGATCTTACCCCTTATTTATACGCTCTCTTTTTTTATGGTTTTAAACTAAATCTGCATTTCCTGGTTCAATTTTCTGTAGGTTATTTCCTTCATTAAGTTGTGGCGCTATCAAAAAAGTTTGGATAACATCCCGTACTGTGTTAAAAATCACCGGCTTAGTAATATAATCATCCATCCCAAATTCTACACATCGCTCCTGCTCTCCTTTTAAGGTTCTTGCTGTAAGTGCAACAATGGGCACATGATGATCCTTATTTTCCAGGGATCTTATTTTTTGGGTTGCTTCAAATCCGCTCATAATTGGCATTTGAATATCCATTAAAATGAGGTCTACTGGTACATTTTTATAGGTTTCCACTGCCTCCAACCCATTTTCAACCTCCAATATGTTCGCATTTGGCAATGCTTTCCTGATAATTGTTTTGGCCAGAAATTTATTTACAGGATTGTCCTCAGCCACTAAAATTGTAAATATCGTTGCTGTTTTAATAAGATCCTTGGAACCCTCTGTGGCCACTTTTTCTTTAACTGAAACCTTCATATTTTTCAGCATTTTAAAAAGTTGATCAATTTGTATAGGTTTTGTAATATTAAACTGAACATTTAAATCTTTACAGGCCTGATAAATTTTTTCGTCATCGGCAGAACTATGTAATAATATTACTGGCAAATCTTCCTGGGTATAATTAAGTTTATTTCGAATATGGCCAATTAAATCAATTCCGTTCATATAAGGCATATTGTAATCAACAATTGCCAAATCGAATCTATTAACCCCTTCCAGAGATTGTAAAGCCTCAATCCCGTTGGAAACCAATTCAGACTTAATATTGCCAATAGCCAACATTTCCTTGAGGATGATCCGGTTATTTTTGTTGTCATCAACAACAAGAACCCTGGTAATCTCTTTAGTAATTTCCTCTATATAATCTTCACCCTTTTCAGACTTAAACCTGATCCCAAACGAAAACACACTACCTAAACCTAACTCGCTTTTCACATCCAATTTGCTATCCATTAATCCAAGCAGTTTATTGCTTATGGTAAGCCCTAAACCTGTTCCCCCATATTTTCGGGTTGTTGATGAATCCTCCTGATCAAAAGCATTAAATATCTTTTGGAGATTGTTGGGCGCAATTCCAATCCCTGTATCCCGTATTGAAAAAGTATACAGCATTTCTTCTGAATTGTTTTCACAGGGGGTGGCTTCAATTTTTAATTCAACTTCCCCTTTTTCGGTGAATTTTATGGCATTCCCTAAAAGATTGGTAATAATTTGCCGGATGCGGACAGCATCTGCATAAATAAATCGGTTAATTTCCGGGGAAATATTGAGAAGGACTTCCAGATATTTTTTATGAGCCTGGTGTTTAATAATATCAATTGTTTGTCCGCAAAGTTCTATAAGATCCGTTTTCTCATTACTGAGCTCCAGTTTTCCTGCTTCAATTTTAGAAAAATCCAGAATGTCATTTATCAGATCCAATAAAGTATTGGCTGAATAATAGACCGTCTGCATATATTTCTTTTGACTTTTGGTGAGGTCGGTTTTCATCAAAAGATCAGTAAAACCAATAACTCCATTTAAGGGCGTTCTGATTTCGTGGCTCATATTGGCCAGGAATTCCGATTTGGATTTATTTGCCGCTTCCGCTTTAAGCTTTGCATCCACCAGGGAATTTTCCATTTCCTTTCTGCGAGTTATATCCTGTATAGTTGAAAGAAGAATTTCCTTTCCGGAAGCATCCTTCATTATAACACCATTGATCAATACAGGGATAGTTTTATCATCTTTTCTTATAAACTCGTTTTCAAAAGGTTCAAAAATTCCTGATTTTTTAAAACTCTCAATTTGTTCTTTTTGCTTTTCGTAAAAAGCTGCAGAGGTAAGTTCTCCACAGGAAATTTGAGTCAATTCATCCAACTCATATCCCGTAGATTCCAATAAGACCTTATTTGCACTAAGAAATTTTAAGGTTTCTATATCTATTAATCCAATGCCAATTGGTGAAAATTCATACAGAGATCTAAATCTTGCCTCGTTTTCCATTATGAGATGTTCAGCATTTTTTCGATCGGTAATATCAGATTGTGTACCTATCATTCTCAAGGGCTTGCCCTGATCGTCCCATTCTATAATCTTGCCCCGGTCCAAAATCCATTTGTAATGCCCATCATTACATTTAATACGTTTTTCTATTTTGTAATCCGGAGTTTTTCCATCTAAACAATCCTTCACTGCCTGATCCGATTTTTTTCTTTCCTCGGGGTGAATCCTTTTGTCCCATTCTTTTACGTCCGTTAACGCTACTACGGCATCAAATCCCAGCATGCTTTTTGCCTGATCGGACATATATTGTTTACCTTCCAGAATGTTCCAGTCCCACACACCGTCCCCAGAGCCTTCCAGTGCAAACTGCCAACGTTCCCTACTTTCACGAAGTTCTATTTCAATATTTTTTAAATGGGAAATATCCGAAGCTACACCTAAGTAGCCAGTAATTTCACCTTTATCATTTTTAATGGGAGTAACTGCCAGTTGTACAGGAAATCGGGTGCCATCTTTGCATATAAAAGTCCACTCCCGGATATAAGATTTTCCTTGTTTAGCTTTAAATGTAAAAATATCGAACCCGCTTATTTCTCTGGAATGTTTTAATGTGAGTTCTTTTCCACGTTTAAGTATTTCCTCTGGATCGTGTAAAAGAGCAATGTTCATATTTTGATCAAATTCATTGGATGTGTATCCCAATAAATTTTCTGCTCCCTTATTAAATTTACGAACAGTCCCATCGAGATCGGTTTCAATAATTATAATTTTGGTCGTCGCATCCATTATGCCCTGAAGCTCACTAAGACTTTGTTTCAAAGCCTCCTTTGCTTCCCTGCTTTCAGTAATATCATTTATTTGTGCTATAAAATATAAAGGTTCCCCTTCCTTTCCACGTAAAAGGGAAACATTGAGCAAACCATAAATAATATTCCCGCTTTTATGGATATATCTCTTTTCAATTTGATAGGTTTCCCGCTTGTGCTCAACCAATTCATTAAGAAACTCCAAATCGGTTTCAGAATCTTCCGGATGTGTAACCTCCTGAAAATTCCTGTCTAACAATTCTTCCTGTGAATAGCCGATAGTTTGAGCTAAATTCCGGTTTACCTTTAATAATCTACCTTTAAGAGTAACCATTGCCATTGCATTTGGGGAATATTCAAAAGAATTTTTAAAAAAATCGGCATTTTCCCGAACCTGGTTTTCCATTTCTTTACGCGATGTTATATCCTCTACCTGGGTAATAATTAAGTAACCAACCTCATCGGGTTCAAAAACAATCGATGTACTCACATTACACCAAATAATCTCTCCTGACTTTAAAACAAATCTGGTTTCAAGTTTATAGTTGTCTATCTCACCGGATATTAATCGTTCCCTGTAAGATTTTATAGTTTCCAAATCGTCTGGATGTGTAACATCCCTAAAATTTAAATTTAAAGCTTCCTCTAAATCTGTTTCCTCATATTTAAAGATAGCAAGGGCAGCAGGGTTTAAATTTAACATTTTACTATTTGGGCCAACTAAAATAATTCCGATGGAAGATTTGCTGAAGATTTGTTGGAACTTATCCTTACTATATTTAAGTTCCAGTTCCCTCTTTTTCTTTTGATCAATATCCTGAAATGCGCCGCCAATTTTTACACATATCCCATTAATAAATTCAGGTTTACCAAAAGCACTTACCCAAATTTCATTTCCTTTGGCGGTAACAAGTTGTAATTCTTCTTTAAATGGGATTCCCTTTTCAACCGCAGCCTTAAACAAATAATTTATCCTGTCCCGGCTTTTACCTTTCTTATAAAAATTAAGTGCAGTATCCAGGGTTGGGATATAATCTCCGTCCACTTCGTGAATATCCCTGGTGATTTTTGTCCAGGTTAATATTTGACTGGTCAAATCTATTTGCCAGCCGCCAATGCGGGTAAGTTCATTAGTTTCCTGAAAAACTTCGTTGATTTTGTTAAGTTCTTTATTTTCCTTTAACAATTCCTGGTCTATATTTTTATTCCTGCTTAGATCGGTATGAGTTATTAATATTCGAGATACTTTTCCTTCAGCGTTCTTTATTGCTTTCCCTATTCCCTTAAATAAAACAAAATCCTGTTCCTTCCTCTCAAATTTAAAAACTGCATCAAAATATTTTTCAGGATCTCCGGCACATTCCGCAAATAAATTAATTACAAGTTCCCTGTCTTTTTTCGATGCCTTAAATGCGCTTTCCTCCTCTCCCGTTGCATAACCTAAGCTTTTCCAGAAGGAACCGCTTATCCATAAATTTTCGGGTTGTTCCAGATCACAATACCATATCCCATCAATAATATTCTCACTCAACCATTTAAAAATTGATACATCGTTTTTAAGGAGATCATAGAATTCAGTTTGTAAATGATTGTCGGGGTGAAACATAACGGGTTTTGAGTTTGGGTTTGGGGTTTAATTTCTTTCCAAATTTAGCTTTAATTCAACTAAAAAACGCTTTATCATAATTTTTTCTTAAATGAATTACAAACAATAATTCCATGTTCAGGATCACTTAAAAAAAGTCAATAATTTCTGGTTCATTGGCCTATCTAACAAGGTTGCATTAACAGATAAAACTTTAAACCTGTATTTTTACAATGAAGATCAAAAAATTTCTTGAATACTTAAGAATGTCCAAAATTTACAGGTTTAATGAATATATTTGTCTTTTGATAGAAAATGCAGGCTATCCAAAAAACAAAACCCTTTTATGAAAAGTGATCCCTCCCATACACCTCTTTTTTTGAAAAAACTTATGGCTGCAACAAGGTCCTTTGCAGGATTGGCTATAATATGGCTGGGTTTAATCCTGGTTTTCAGCGTTGTTGAGATCCTTTTTAACAATTTTAGTCATGGGTTGGCAACCGGTTTCTTCAGGCTAATATTATGGAGTTGGTACCTAGATCTGCAATTTTGGTTGAAATGGATGTTGCTGGGTTTCATTATTTATACACCTGTTTATTTGATGTCATCTAAAATAGCGCGCTTAAGTTTTCAGGTGTTCATCCTATTGTTTCTTATCGTGCAATTACTGCTATTAAGTTATTTCAACACGGCAATGGTAATGCTTGGAGCCGATCTTTTTAGTTATTCTATTCAGGAAATAGAACAAACCGTAGGAGCTTCGGGAGGAATAAGCCTGATTTCCGTAATTTCCTTTATCAGCATCATTTTATTGGTGATTTTAGTGCTTAAATATTTGCCAAAAAAGCTGAATCTTCATTTATATCCAGCATTACTAATCCCTTTGATATCGTTCTTATTTCTTGTTTTTGGGGTTTCCAAAATGCTGGGGAGCGTTAATCTGAATTCGAATTTCGCGAATAGCCTCGTCACAAATAAGTCTGATTATTTTTATACCGCTTCTTATTCGCATTATTTCCCCGAAATATATGAGACCGATATCTACGCAGACAGCTATATTGACGCTTCTTTTAATAGATATAGTAAGGCCATCGCACTTAAATATGTAGATGAAACCAATTATCCATTTTTGCATGAATCTCAAGCCGGTGATGTTCTTTCTCCTTTCTTTAAACCGGAAGAAAATGCGCCCAATATTGTTATTATTTTGGTGGAAGGCCTGGGAAGGGCTTTTACCAACAAAGGGGCGTATCTTGGAAACTTCACCCCTTTTCTTGATTCCCTTTCTGACAAAAGCCTGTACTGGAAAAATTTTATGAGCGAAGGAGGCCGTACTTTCGCTGTTTTGCCTTCCCTGCTAGGTTCTCTTCCTTTCGCTGAGAATGGTTTCTTGGGTCTTGGAAATAAAATGCCTGACCAACTTTCCATGATGAATGTCTTGCAGTTTAATGGTTACAGGACTTCATTTTATTATGGCGGGGATGCAGCTTTTGACGACATGGCCCTTTATCTTCAAAAAAATAATATCGATGAACTGAATGACATAAACACTTTTCCTGCAGGTTACAAAAAATTACCTGCAAACAATGGATTTACCTGGGGTTATAGTGATTCTGAATTGTTCAGATATTACCTCAATACGCGTCCGGCAAAAAAAGGGCATCAGCCACAATTAAGTGTGATTTTAACCGTGGCTATGCACAGCCCGTTTCTTATAGATGAAGCAGATAAGTATTCTGAAGTTTTTGAAAACCGAATGGATTATCTGAAATTTAATGAAGAGAAAAAAAATACTTACAGGAATTACAAAAAGCAATATTCCAGTATTATGTATACCGATGACGCATTAAAAAACTTCTTTGAAGCTTATAAGAAAAGGGAAGATTACGGCAATACCATCTTCCTTATTACCGGAGATCACAGAATTTCTGAAATTCCAATGAGCACAAAAATTGACAGATATCACGTTCCCCTCATCATTTTCTCTCCTATGCTGAAACGCACGGCCGAAATTGCCTCTGTTTCTACTCACTTTGATATTACCCCGAGTTTACTTGCTTATTTAAAAACCAATTTTGAGATTAAAGCACCTGCTCAAAATAGTTGGTTAGGGCAAGGACTGGACACCACAAGAAGCTTTCAAAATATACACCAAGTCCCCCTAATGCAAACCAAAACAAATCTGATAGATTTTATAATGGGGGAATATCACCTAAATGGAGATAAGCTTTATAAGTTAAATGAAGATCTTGGGGAGGAATTGATAATTGATGATGATGAAAAAAAGAATCAATTGATCAATGCCTTCAACCAGTTCAGGAAAAAAAATAATGTAATTATAAATGGAGGAAAGATTGTTCCGGACTCCTTATTCAGAAATTATACAATTCAAAACTAAGCTTTAAGGCTTATTTGCAGCATAGTTTTTCAGAATATTACTCAGCATCGGCCGGTAGAAATTCCAGAAAAAACCGGACCGATCCATAGGATCATTTTTATTGTAAAACATGGCTTTAAAAAGTCCGATCCCTTTAAAATAGGAAGTATTCAAATTTATGGGGTTATCGCTAAAATCCCCGGAAAAGTAGTAAAAGCTATAATCCTCTCCCTTATGCATAGTTACAGCCGGAAATTCTGAAGGGATCCCAAACTTCTTTAATTCGGCCAATCCTTTCTGATTGGCGCTAATTTTAAACCTCGCGACTGTTTGGTTAATTGTCGGTTGAGGCAATATAATATCAAACCAGAAAGGGTATTTTATCTTTTCCGGTACACCTAAATTTTCCCTTGCATTAAGAGTGCTCAGAATAAGTGGCATGGGATTGGTTAGATGAGTATTATCCTCCAGGATCACTACCTGTTCATTGTCATTTACAAAAGCAATTCCCGAACTTTTGAATGGCCAAAGGCCCTGATGCGATTTTTTGTAATTGTCAATCAGCCATATTGGGATATCTTTATTTACCTCAATATCCAAATTATCAAAATACCTCGCTGTCCACCCGGTCCATTTTATCGCGAACAATTCTTCAAAACGAGTCCGGTTTTCAAACCTGGTAGGCGACCCAATTGTATTGAATTCAGCAATTATCAGTTTATTTTTTGCCTTCATAAGCCTTAAAAATTCTACGTCCTTATCGCTCAATCCACCATATAAAATTCCATAACGTCCATTTTCACCATGAAACCATTGATTGTTATAAACACCATAAGTATCGGTAAAATAAACCAGATCTGCATCCTCACTTAATTGAATTAACTCATTGGAAGAAAATCTTTCCAACCCTTTCAATTCAAACTTTTCATCATTTAAGGGAAAAAAACCATAGTAATCATGAGCATTCTCATAAGCTTTTTTGGATGTTTTGGTATAACGCTGGTGATTCAGGATCCAATTAAAAGAAATGTGTTGTTGTCCCTCCTGGGTTAAAACAGTTTTGTCTATTATGGCTGCTACCAATTTTGTGTTTGGAGTAAAAACCCAACCCAGCCACATCCATAACGGGATAAGCGATATAAAAATCAGAATACCGGCAAAAATATATTTACGCATTGCTAAAAACGTCTTTTATAACTAACACCCACAGAAAATTGATTTCCCCTGGTTCCCAACCTATATTCCTGATTTTCTAAAGAGGCTTTAACCGAGATAATATTTAAAGCATTGATAGATTTATTAAAACCTAAAGAAATGTTGCTTGATTTAAGCTTTTCGGGACCGTCATTATTAAAAAGGATATTATTTGCAGGATCATCCGGAGAAAGCCCTGTTCCAATCCCAAAGCTGAGATAATCCTCGGCTCCGGCCAGATAATAGCGGATTTTTAAAGATACCGACTGGGAAACCGAATTGTTGGAGGGGGTTAAATAAGTCCTTAGATTAAACCAGTAATTTTTGTAATATTTTCCGATGGAAGCCGTATAAATCCAAGTTTCATCGTTAAAAACCAACAACCTGAACCCCGCATCTGCTTCAAAGGCCATTGGAAGGTTTGCGTATAAAGAAAAACCAGCCCTGTATTTCGGGAAGATCCCATCGTTTTTAGCTATTCCGCCGTTTACATAGGCATAAAACACCTTTGAAATTCGAGGATAAGCAACAATCTCAAACTGTGTCCCATCGGTTTTAAATCTATTGGCATAGTTAAGGCGGGCGGTAACCGATCCAAATTTGGTTTGTCTTCCGTAGTCTATGCTTGCCAAATGCCAGGGATCGTCAAAACGCTCATCAAAATAAACAAAATCATAACTTACTCCAATTTTATTTTTGGAAGAAACATCCTGGATCTTTGCACTCAGGGCCCTTGCATCGGTATGTTTGGGGTTTATTTTTAGCAGATTGTTCAAAGTTTCATTTCCCTCAGAATATCTCCGTAAATCAATTAAAATTTTAGCTTTAAAAACCATAAGGTCTTGAGATCCCGGATTGTATTGAATCCCATCTTCTACAATACTAAGAGCTTTTTCAGAATTATCATTCCAGTATTCCAAACTTGCATAAGCCAAAATAACATCTTCATAGCCCGGATTTTTTTCCATTACCTGCTTAAACTCCTTTCTTGCACTTTCAACTTCGTCTGTCCAGGTATATATTCTTCCCAGAAATATCCTGATATCGGCATAATCCGGGCTTAATTCTAATGCCTGTTTAGTTAAGGTAATCGCCAGCGGATAATTATCATCGTCAAAAGCCGCTTTTCTGGCATTGATGAATAATTCGTCAGATGTTAGTGTTTCCTGCGAATAAATTGAGTTCATCGTGGAAAATATAAGCACGATAAAATAAAGGAACCAGACCTTTTTAAATCTGATTTTTTTTGCGTCGGGGAGTATTTTAATCACAAAGTAGGTTTTAGTTTTCTGCCATCAACACCAAATTACTGGCATTGACAAACAGAGGGGCAATTGTGTTTTCAAATAGCATTGAGATTGGGCTAAAATTAGTTTCAATGCCTTTTTCTATTAAGCCGGAAAGATATATAATTTAAAAATTATTGAAGTAAAAAAGATAAAAAAAATGCCACGAATGAATGAAGCTCCTTTTTCTCCCTGTCCCCAAATCTCATTTTTTCCCGCAGATTTTCGCAGATTGAAACCGCAGATTTACGCAGATTAGGTTCAACAACTTTTAACCACAAACCATAAACTACAAACAACAAAAAACTTCAGTTCCGTTTCACCCCAGCTCTAAAGGGAAAAGAAAGATCTATTTTCCGATATTGGACTTCACTCTTCACCCATCACTCATCACCCATCACTCTTCACTGTTACAAACTAGTATAAAACCCTGAACCAAATGGTATTTTTAATTTCTTTTAATTCCTTAATTACTGTTTTATCGTAAGCCTTATCAATATCGGTGATCACATACCCAATAGTTTCATTGGTTTTTAAATATTGTCCCACCACATTAATGTCCAGGGAAGCAAATATCCTGTTGATCTCGGCCAATATTCCGGGCATATTGCGGTGAATATGGATCAATCTGTGGGCGTTTTCCAAAACCGGAAGTTGAAGGTTTGGAAAGTTCACACTGTTGGTGGTGCTGCCTGTATTGATGTAATCAATAATTTTTCCCGGCACAAAATTACCGATGTTAACCTGTGCTTCCTGCGTGCTTCCTCCAATATGCGGAGTAAGGATCACATTGGGCAAATTCCGGAGCGGAGATTCGAATTCTTCTTTATTGGTTTTAGGTTCCACAGGAAAAACATCTATTCCTGCCCCTTTTATTTTTCCGGAGGTAATGTGTTTTTGAAGCGCATCAATATCCACTACATGACCCCGGCTGAGATTGAGAAATATAACCCCGTCCTTCATTTCCTGAAATTCCTTGTCCCCTATCAAGTCCTGATTTTCCTTTCTGCCATCTACGTGCAAAGTGATAATATCCGATTTTTGCAAAAGCTCGGGCAGAGAGTTGCATTTTGTAGCATTCCCAAGGGCAAGTTTTTCAACTACATCATAGTAGTACACATCAAAACCAATAGATTCTGCAACCACCGATAGTTGTGACCCAATATTTCCATAACCTATAATGCCTAATTTTTTTCCCCTGGTTTCATAACTGTTATCTGCAGATTTGCTCCAATTACCTTCATGCATTGCCCTGATTTTATCCGGGAGGTTCCGCATAAGCAGAATAATTTCACCAATTACCAACTCTACTACAGAGCGGGTATTGCTGTAAGGCGCATTGAACACCGCAACACCTTTTTTAAGACATTCAACCAGATCAATTTGATTGGTGCCAATGCAAAAAGCACCCACTGCAATTAATCGGTTAGCATTATCGAGCACTTTTTTGGTGAGCTGCGTTTTGGAGCGTATTCCCAATACCGAAACATCTTTGATCTTTTCAGCCAACTCATCTTCATCCATTGCACCGGAATGAATAATAATGTTATAACCTTCCTCTTTCATCAATTTAAAAGCATCGGGATGGATATTTTCGAGCAGTAGAATGTTAATTCTGCTCTTGGGGTAAGAAATAACTTTGTTCATATTATGCATAAATAAAAATTCGTCTAAACTAGGAGTAATATGGTCTGCTTTTTCCAACACGTTCACGCGTTCCACATTTTCCGTAAAAGCGTAAAATTTGCTGGCAAGTCCGGAAGCTTTTATTTCGTAATCGGTATAACCATCTCCAATTACAAATACCTCACCTTGCAGGTTGATACGTTTTATTTGCTCAACCTTTCCCTTATTTTGAGAAAGCACGTTTTTGCGATCGAAACCAATAATCTTCTCGTCAATGTCAAATTCAAAAGTATTGGCAAAAACATTTTCCTCCTTGATTCCATATTCTGCAACAATTGGAACTATGAATTCTTTAAAGCCATTGGATATTATATAGATATTTTCGCTGTTTTCCGTAAAAAAGACCTTATTCCTAATGAAAGAGGTAGAGATGCTTTTTCGCAGTTTTTCTACAAGTGGCGACAGGTGTTTCTTATTGGCCTTTAACAAAAAAAGCCTTTTTTCAAGCGAATCCAGTAAG
>Ga0314774_1002054_pt1 | contig 11861 bp, 5 predicted proteins | sample MetaGCBIA2018_FD_204515 | JGI IMG/M metagenome (GOLD analysis project Ga0314774, IMG submission 204515) | Cryopeg brine microbial communities from Beaufort Sea near Barrow, Alaska, United States - CBIA 2018 | ecosystem: Environmental > Aquatic > Marine > Coastal | place: USA: Alaska | collected... | reverse complement strand
CGTTCTCGAATGCGCTCCAGGGTTTCTTTTGCAGTGCCAAGTGAAGACTTTTGGCTGTTGATGTTGGTGTCAATCTGGGCCGTTGTGCGCAGCACGCGCTCGTTGGTTTTCACAACTTGTAGTTCCCGGCGGTAGTCGGCCAGTTGCTTCTCGGCCCGCTGAACGCGATCTTTCAGGCTGGTAATCCGCTGTTGTAGTAATGTCCGGGTTTGAGTCAGTTCCGCTGCGCGACGTTCGTGGCCAACAATACGTTCAGCTACTTCTCTGGCCAGATCTTCCTGGCCGGCTTCAATAGCCTTCCGGGCATTCTGCTCGCGCTTTGCTGCACTGTCCTGCTCAGAGCGAATTTGCCGACCTAAAGAGGCCGCTTCAGCCATCAAGGCGGCCAGTTCGTGTTTGGCTTGCGACAGTTCTTGCCCGGAATCTCGCAATTCCTGTTCAAGAATGCGATTGCCCTGGCCATCTACTACGGCTTCGCCGAGTTCGTTAACGCCACCGCGCATCGCGGTCAGAATTTTATTCAGTACGGATCTCATATCTGCGCCCTTACTTAAGCCAGGTAGTCTTCGAATGTCTGCAAAAGGTCGATGGCATTCTCGGCCAGCGTAACCAGTTCCTGCATGATTTCGGCTTCGCCGGAGGTCGGGCTGAGAGCGCCGTAGACTACGTAATGGCCGCCGGTTTTGCCAAGTGAACTCAAAGGCATGGGAACGCTGATTCGCAGCATGTTTTCATGCAGTTCGTGCAGGCGCTCCGGGTTCAGTTCCTGTTCGTCAAAAAGATACACAAGGCACAGAATTTGAGTGTCGGTTACGGTAACGTATACCGGTGTTTCGTCTGCCCCCGAAACCGTAACCTGAAGCACGGGTTCTTTCCCCGCGATGGGCATTACGTCGAAATTTCGGCCGGCATGAGTGGATTCACTCAGGGCCAGGATGAGGGTTTGGATATCCACGAATAGCTCCTTCCTATGGCGTTTAATTGGTTCAGTTAATCCGAACGAACCTTGTCCTACGGATTGACATTTTATGTCAATAATCCTAGTGTATACGTTGCAATTAAAAATTTGCAACAAATAGTTTGTTCGCGCTATAAAGGCGGTTTTGTCCAACAAGAACGGCCAATTATTGAATTTACCGGAAAGGATATCTGGTCACGTATGGAAATATTCTTTGTTGTAGCTTTCTCCTTTCCGACCGTGGTTTTTTCCATACTGCTGTGCGTAGCCATTTTTTATTGGCTTATTTCCCTGGTGGGTATGGGCGATGTAGAGGCCGACGGTGATATTGATGTTAGTGGCGGCTTCAGTGGACTAATGGTTACTCTGGGACTCCAGGGCGTGCCTTTGCCTTTGGTGCTTACGCTTATATTTCTGACGAGCTGGTTGGCCAGTTACTTCGTTGATCTCATTTTTGGCGCTCTTATTCCTGCCGGTCTGCTGCATTGGATCTACGGCGCTGCCGTCATTTTTGCGGCTTTAGCCGTTGGGGTACTGGCAACGTCGATTGTGGTACGTCCACTGCGGCCTCTGTTCCATCGTGCTTTTTTGCCACCCCTTCAAAAGCGAATTATTGGCACCCCTTGCGTGGTAATTTCCTCGAGTGTTTCCGAAACTGCTGGCCGGGGCGAGGCTGTTCTCAATGGCGCCCATCTTTTACTGCAGATACGCAGTCAGTCACCGCTTTCCCATCGGGAACGGGCGGTCATTATTGAACATATTCCAGATAAGGATGCTTGGTGGGTTATTCCGGAATCCGAATTCTATTCCGGTGGCTCTGCTGAGTAACCTCTCCGTTTAACCCGTTTACACCTTTTTAAACCGCTCAGGAGAATGACGAAATGGATTTATCGTGGATGATGCCGGTACTCACGACCGTCGGTGTTGTGGTCTTGTTGATATTGGGTGTGCTTGCCCTGTTCAATGCGTTCTATCGAAAGGTGGACCAAGGGCAGGCTTTGATCGTGAACGATCTTTCTCCTACGCCGAAGGTGTACTTTACCGGCGCTATGGTGCTGCCGGTTATCCATCGTTCGGAGACCATGAAAATCTCTGTAATCACGCTGGAGTTAAACCGAACCGGCAAAGAAGGGCTGATCTGTAAGGACAACTTGCGCGCGGACATCACCGTTGCCTTCTATTTGCGTGTTAACGAAACAGCCGGCGACGTGCTGCGGGTGGCTAAGTCCGTGGGAGTTAATCGTGCCTCTGATCGCGATGCAGTCAATCAGCTGTTTAACGCCAAATTCAGTGAGGCGCTGAAAACCGTCGGTAAAAAGCTGGAGTTCATGCAGCTATTTGAGGAGCGCCAGTACTTTCGCGATTCCATCATTGAAACCATTGGCGAAGACCTTAACGGCTATGTACTTGAAGACGTCGCTATCGATTACCTGGAGCAGACGCCAAAAACCTCTCTGGATCCCAATAATATTCTGGATTCCGAAGGCATCAAGCGGATTACTGAGATTACCGCATTCCATAATGTAGAAACCAACCGGCTGGAGCGTGATCAAGAGCTGGAAATCCAGCGCAAGAACGTATCTGCCCGCGAGGCGTCGCTGGAATTGGAGCGCAGCCAGGCTGATGCAGAGGCCCGCCAGCGCCGTGAGATTGATACCTTGCAGGCCCGTGAAACCTCCGAAACCGAGCAAGTACGTGAGCAAGAGCGTGCTCGCGCCGAAGCCGCCCGAATCAAAACCGACGAAGAACTGGCCATTGCTGAAGAGAACAAGCAGCGCCAGATCGAAATGGCGATGAAGGCCCGTGAGCGCGCGGTTCAGATTGAAGAGGTGAGAATTCGCCAGGCCCGTGAATTGGAAGACGTAAACCGTGAACGTGCGGTTGAGCTCGAACGCATCAGCATGGAGAAAGCGCTGGAGGGCGAGCGTAAGGAAATTGCCGATATCACCAGCCAGCGAATTGCCGTTGAGCGCAACGTGGCGGAAGAGGAAGAGAACATCAAGGATGTTCGTAACCGTTCCCAGGCTGAGCGCCTGAAAGTAACTAAGGTGGTGGCTGCCGAGGCCGATGCCGACGAACTTAAGTTGATGGATGTGAAGGCGGCTGAATCAGCGTTTGAACGCTCCAAACTGGAAGCCGAACAGATTCGGGTAACCGCTCAGGCAGAACTGGACTCAGCCGAGAAACAAGCCATTGCTGATGAAAAGCGGGCTCGCGGCCGTCAGTTTTTGTCTGCCTCTGATGGCCTGGCTGAAGCTCAGGTCAAAGAGGCTCAGGCTTCTGCCATTCGGGCCGATGGCCTGGCCCGCGCCGAAGTTAAATCGGCAACTGCGAAAGCCGATGAAGACGCCGGCATGGCGGAAGTTCGGGTGCTGGAACAGCGTCTTGAAGCGGACGCCATGGGCGAAGAAAAACTGGGTCTGGCGAAAGCGGGCACACGCAAGGCCATGGTGTTGGCCGAGGCCGAGGGTGAGCAGCGTATGGGCCATGCTAAGGCAGATGCCCGCGAAGCGATGGCTAAGGCAGAAGCCTCTGGTCTGGTAGCGAAGCTGAAAGCCTACAATGACATGTCTGAAGAAGCCCGCCGCTTTGAAGAGTTCCGAATGAACCTGGAAGTTCATGAGAAGGAAGTGATGGCGCAGATTGAAGCGCATCAGACCGGCATGTTGGAAAATGGCCGGGTAATGGCGGCCGCACTGAAGGATGCCAAGTTCGAAATGATCGGCGGCGACGGCGGCATTTTCGAGAAGTTTGCCCAGGGTGTGGGCTATGGCAAGGGCGTGCAGGGCGTGCTGGATAAGTCGCCGTCTTTACAAGCGGCCCTGGCGGGTATTGCCGGGCGTGTTGCCGGTGAAAAGCCTAGTCGCACCTCTGAAAAGGCTTAATATTATGGGTGCCCTCTGCGCCTGAGCCGGCGCTGAAGGTGCCTTTTTTTGTGCAAGTTACCCCTCAGTTCAGGATGATTTGGTATGTCGACGGATCGCACAGGCCTCGAAAGCATTGTTCAGGAAGGGTCTGCTTTTGAGACCATTCAGCGGCGCTTGAAAGAGCAGGGCGGGCAGCTGCGGGCGCAGGTTTCAGGGCTGAATGAGGCCCGCGAAAAGATTTTTGGCAGTGCTGGTATGAATGTGCTTGGGCGCGCTCGGGTCAGAACCGAGAATAACGCCATAGCTCGTGATGTGGTGCGTCTTGGCGACAAACTATTGTTTGGTTTTAACCTGCAGTTGGGGCTTCGTAAAAGCCTGGCGATAAACGATGTATTTTGCCTGTATCACTTGAACGACGGCGCCGACGGTTTTGAAATGACCGAAGCGGCCATAGACGGTTCTTTTTTAAACGATGATCGGTTTACTACTGATTTTCGGGAATTACAGCAGTACTACAACACAGCCACCCTTTCGCAGTTGGTCATTCTTAAAGGCATGTTGCTGATGGTCTTCCGCATCGGCGAGAAGCTGAATGACTTACGAATATTCCGTTGGGAGCTAAAACCAGACGGTGAGGTTAGCCGCTATATCGACAATCGGGGTGAGCGGGACCTTACCTTTCCAGATAGATTCAGTTTCACCTGGACAACGGTGGGTCGTGACTTTCAGGTGCAAGGACGCTCCCCGCATCTGAATATTGCTGACACCCTGTTTGTCGATAACCTTCGCGGCGATATTACCTTCAAGGTAGAAAATAATACCTCCACCGGGGAAGGGATCTATTCAGACCCGGTAGATTCTGACTCGCAGTCCCTCGATGACGCCACTTTCGATTTCGCCGACCTGCACGAAATTCTTCTGGTGCGTATTCTGCCTTTCAACGAAAAACAGTGGCGTTATTACCTGTTTAACCGTGCCCAGCGCAAAATTGAGCGGGTGGACGCTATGGCCGGTTCGGTTGCATCGCTGCCCGACAATCATGGCCTGATATTTCCATCAGGTTATTACCTCACCACAGGCGAATTGAAAACATTCCAGATTCCGGAGGGAGATTTCCGCCTCAAGCGTTCGTTACGGGCCCCCAATGGCGAGGATATGTTGTATGTGTTTTTCGAACAGCGCACCGGCCAGGTGATTCTGTTCCGCTATAACCTGATCCGTAAACAAGCAGATGTGCCGCTTGTCGGGCATGGTTTTGCACTGTTTGAAAATGGCCATTTGGTGGTGTTCAATGCCAATAACGAGCCTTCTAGGGTGCACCCTTTACAGGTTTGGGAGACGCCATTTACCTCTGAGAGCTTTCACGCCCGGGCTAGTGTTGCTAACGATTCAGAGTTGGCGCGCATCGGGAACCCGGACTTGGTGCGTGGCATCGCCGAACTCAATACCGTTATAACGTTGGTGGAGGCTACAAGCTCCAGCGAGCGCCATTTTACAGCGCTGATTCGCACCCTGGACCGAGTTCTTGATCAGTTCTACTGGTTAACGGACAGGCAGGACGAGGCGCTCTTTGCGGGCCTTCATCAGCAGCTGGCCACCATTCGCGAAACCGCGGAGCTGGTGCTGGATGAATACGAAAAAGTACAAAGCATCAGGGCTCAGACGGATACTGCCATCAGTGACGTGGCACATGTTCAGAGCGTTTTAATGCGGGATCTTAAACCAGACAGTTGGAAAGCCCCAGACCAATTTGTTGGCTACCTGGCCAGCCTGCGGGAGCATCGCGGCCGGGTGCGAACGCTTAACGATCGTCGCTACGCTGATAAGCCACGCATAGATGCTTTGGAGCAGGATCTGTCAGAGGCCGAAGGGCTCTTGACCGAACGCACTTTCCGTTTCTTGGCATCGCCGGAAGCCCTGGAGGGCTATCGCAGCACCTTAACGGAACTGCAGGCTGCCCTGGCCGAGGCAGATAGCCGGAATGCTTTGCAAAAGATTGTGGAGCGGTACCGGGAGCTGACCACCGGCCTTGACATGATTCAGGGCATGCTGGCGTCCATGGCAGGTGACAATGCGGCTCTGGAAACGGCCATCACGAACAACATTTCAGGCATTTACGCCAGCATCAACCAGCAACGTTCGGAAGCTGAAATTCGCCTGAAAGAACAGGGCAGTGCCGAGGCTCGGGCTCAGTTCGCAGCTCGTATCCGCCTGTTCGAGCAAAGTTTGGCTAACGGTATCAGTGCGCTTTCGGATGTACCGGAGTGCGATGGTCTGATGACGCGTATGCTCGATCAGTTGCAAGAATTGGAAAGCCAGTTCGGTGAGTACGATGAGTTCCTTGCTGCCGTTCTGGAGCAGCGGGAAAATGCCCACGAAAGTATTGAAGCCCGGCGCCAGCAGCTTCAGGATCGACGGCAGCGCAGGGTAACCACCCTGATCGACGCTGGCGAACGTATTCTGAAAAATGTTAACCGTCGTACCGAACGTTTTTCCAGCCCCGAAGAACTGCACGCCTTCTTCGCGTCTGACGCCATGGTGGCTCGCCTGCGCAACATGGCCCAAGAGCTGAAGGCATTGGGCGCGGTTATGGAAGCCGATGATTGCCTCGGCCAACTGAAAACCGCTCAGGACACAGCCCTGCGCAGTGTGCGAGACAAGGCAGATATCTTTGAAGACGGCGGTGCATTGATCCGCCTCGGCAAGCATAAGTTCAGCGTTAATCAGCAGGAATTGGATCTCACATTGATTCCGCGAGACGACCATGTGCTGCTGCACTTGACCGGTACCCAATATTACGAAGAATTGGATGAGCCAGAGTTAGACAGTCTCAGGGGCTTCTGGAATATGAGCCAGCCGTCTGAATCTGACCAGGTTTACCGAGCGGAGTATCTGGCTGAGCTGGTCATTAACGAGTTTCGGAAAACGGCCGACCTACCGGTCAATGTCGCCGATATTGACGAACTTACCGGTTATATTCGTAAATTTGCATCTCCTCGTTACCAGGAAGGCTATGAGAATGGCATTCATGATCACGATGCCGCCCTCATTGTCAGTACTCTTTGGCCCGCGATTCAAAACGCCGGATTACTGCGCTTCAGCCCGAAGGCAAGGGCCCTGGCCATGTTGTTTTGGGCAGAGCTGAGCCAGCAGCAAGAATTAGCGCAGCAATTGCGTTCACGCTGCCTGTCTGCCGGCATACTCAGCCGCATAATGCAGTCGAATGAGTTGTTGCAGGCTCTGGAGCAGGAACTTGGCCCCAAACTGTCTGAATTCGTTGAAACCCATAAACTCACGCTGACGGAAAAAGGGACGGCCGAACGGACCTTGCTTAATTCCGCCGCTGAGTATATGGCCTTGCAGTTGGCGGAAGATTCGGAAGCCTTTGATATTACCCGCTATGCTGGTGAACTGGCCGAAGACTTCGCAGAAACTTTGAAACGGGATAACCTTTTTGCCCAGTATCACAAAGCCCTGAGTGTGGTGGCCAGCCAGCCGGCTGCCCGCTGGAGTATCACCCGTCACTGGCTGAAAGCCTGGATGGACAAGGCCGGTCACCAAGATCTGCTGCATTACCTGCCAGAAGTGGTGGCCGTGCTGAATGCAGGAGCGGCGATAAGCACCAACGTACGCAGTGTGGAGCTGGCGTTTAAAGTAGAAGGCCTGTTGGGACAGCACGCCTGCATCAACGAACGCTCCCTGAGCCTTCAACTGGATGAATTCGATGAACGCCTGCGTTATCACCGGCAGGAAATCATTCCCGGTTGGCAGCAGTTACAAAACGTTCGCCACAAAGTATTGGAAAAATGGCGTCATCAACTTCGCTTAGATGAGTACCGGCCCAAGCCGCTGTCTTCGTTTGTTCGCAACAAACTGATCAGCGAAAGTTATCTGCCAATCATCGGCGACAACCTGGCCAAGCAAATGGGCACCGCCGGCGAAGACCGGCGTACCGACCAATCTGGTCTGTTGATGATGATCTCGCCGCCTGGCTACGGCAAAACAACGCTGATGGAATACGTTGCTAACCGGCTGGGCCTGATCTTTATGAAGATCAACTGCCCCAGTTTGGGCCACGATGTTACATCTCTGGATCCCGAGAAGGCGCCGCATTCCACCGCCAGAGCGGAGCTGATCAAGCTCAATTTAGCCTTGGAAATGGGTAACAACGTAATGTTGTATCTTGACGATATCCAGCATACCCACCCCGAGTTTCTGCAGAAATTCATTTCCCTGTGTGACGGCACTCGGCGTATCGAGGGCGTATGGCGTGGCCGCACCAGCACTTACGATATGCGGGGAAAACGTTTCTGTGTGGTGATGGCCGGCAACCCCTACACCGAAAGCGGCGAAGTGTTCAGCGTGCCAGACATGCTGGCCAACCGGGCTGACATCTACAACCTGGGTGACGTGCTTTCCGGTATGGAGCATGCCTTTGAACTGTCCTACATCGAGAACAGCTTGAGTGCCAACCGTGTGCTCGCGCCTCTAGCCAGCCGGGGCATGGCAGACTTTTACCGATTTGCAGACTTGGCTGAAGGCAAAGCCGTAGCGGATTCGGACTTCGAGCACGATTACAATGCAGCCGAGCGCGATGAAATTGTCTCTCTTCTGAAGAAAATGATCCGCGTGCGGGAAACCGTGTTGCGGGTCAACCAGGCCTATATTGCCTCCAGCGCCCAAGCGGATGCCTATCGCACAGAGCCTACCTTCAAGCTGCAGGGCAGCTACCGGAACATGAACAAGCTGGCGGAGAAACTGTCGCCGGTGATGAGCGACAAAGAACTCGAGGCGCTGATTGACGATCACTATCAGGGCGAGTCCCAGCTATTGACTCAAGACGCCGAAGAAAACCTGCTTAAGCTGAAACAAATGCGCGGCACCCTGACCGACGCAGAGGCCGCGCGGTGGCAAGTCATTTGTGAGGAATATCGACGTCGCCAGGAGGCGGGTGGTGGTGAAGAAACCGGTGCAAAAGTTGTGCGCCAGCTTGGTTTAATTGTTGAACAAATGCAGCAGCTCAGCCCAGCCGTTACGATAAATCTCGACAGCCCGCCCGAAGTAGGTGAAGCGTTAACCGCCTTCGCCCGAGTGCTTGATGAATCCATTGCACCATTATTGAAAATCATGAATGGCAAGGTAAGCCTGGACTTGAGGGCCCAGCGCGAAATGGGCCGGGTGTTAAAGGTTATCCGAGAGGTGCAAGACAAGCTGCTTGCCCAAGAGCCAGCGAACAACGATACGAGTACATAAGCGTGGCAACTCAGGGCCAAGCGGATTCACTTTGCTGGGTAAGACACGATAACCGGCGCTAAGTCAGGTGCTGGTTATCATCTTGGTAAACACAAAAACGATAATACCAAAGCCAATCCATTTTATCATTTTGTCAAAGCCCGGGTCAGACGAGTTATTCACGTTTCGCTGCCTTGGTTTTTCAGGATTATAGGCAAGCAGTTCGAGGCTAAAGTGTGTAGTTCGCACCATACGCGTAGCCGCCACGCGAACACCGGTGTACCAGGCCTCGGGAAAGTCTATGTGCTCGGTTGGCACCAATAGGGAGCAAGATAGCCGCCAAATGTTCATACAGCCTCCGCGCACAAGCTTGTCTCGGTCAGGCATGTTGGCGGGAACATCAACGGCAGGAATTTCAATATCAATTAACGGGTTGCACACGTAGTTATCGTTAAGGCGAGCAACCACAATTACCGGCACGTCTTTTGGTACACCGGCGTTACCACAGAGAAAACGGGCCAGAAACGGGAAGCGCTCATCATCTGGCTGTGTGAAACATGGGGAAATCGAATTATCCGGCCATGCGGAAATAAGATTCCTCACGCTGGATTGAAGTAAATACAGGCTGCCCAATTGTCGACTGGCCTGTAATAAGTCCCAACTTATATAACGGATGAAGTATTTCCGTAAGGCTTCTGGAAACGGGTGAGTACCGGGGCTTCGCGGCAGTTTCCACGGCATTGCTTCCAACTGCTCCTGCGTCAGAGTTTCTTCATACAGCTTTACCGGTTCGGTTAGCAGCATAGCGCCTTGCGCTGGTACCAATAGAATTCGCAGTTGTAGGCTTCCGCCGCTGTCCTTGGGATCTTCGTTATCAGAGCCAGGCGCAGCGTTAAGCATACTAATTTCAAGCTTTAGATTGTTGAGATCTGGGAACAGGTATCGCTTGACCAGCGTATGCATTGCCTGGTGACTGCCCAAATAAGCTGAAGGCACAGGGCTTTCAGTTTCTACTGCCCCTGCATCTGTGGTGTCCAAATTGAGCGGCATTTCTGGCTCGGTTCCCAATATGGGGCCAAGCCAGCGATCAAAAATGGCGGATTGGTCCTTGGGTAACGCTGACCTGGGCACTGCGTCACAGGAAAGCATTGGCAGCGCCGGATTGCCCAGCCAGTCGATGCGGTCGTCATAAATAAATTTGGATTCTTGGTCTGGCGTTGTTGGCTCGGGGTGACAGGTGATAGACCATTGCTGCACGCTTCCAGGTTGTAAAGCCCCGGGAATATTGCCTTCTAGGGGTACAGGCGTCACCTCGTAGTATTGCTCGCTGCCATCGGGCCCGATAAGCAGGCTGGTGGTGGCAAATACAGCAGGCGCCAGCCCTTCCAAAAGTATTTTTTCACCCACCCAAATCATCCCACAGTCTTCATAAAAGGCGACTCTTGCCAACTCTTGAAGGGTTCCCTTGCGTGGATAGGGCGGAGTAAAGGCGGCTGTTGCATCTAAGGTGGCGATTAGCTCTTCCACTTCGTTCCTGTTCCGACTGAAAGGCAAAACAGTTAGGCCATTGAATTTCACACTGATGGGCTTCTCAATGCCGTTAGGCTGGCGTGAAGCTATGAAAAAAAATTGCTGTTCGGGCCAGTATTTTAGCAATCGACGTTCATCTTTGGCGTCGAGAGCCCCGCGCAACATCTCGGGGTTCGGTGTGTCCGTTACTGTTTTTATTTCCACTTCTGGTTCTATTTCTGTCATGCGAGTCTTCCTTGACGAAAACGGTGCTTTTATCAACAAAATAAACGTCTATAAAATTGTGACTTTATGACTGACGCTGTGTTTTGCAATTCCAATTGCCGGTAAAGTGTAGCGGGTTGTGGCGCCGCAAATCCACTAACTTTGCTGCGCTACCGTGTAACCAATCTGTTAAGGATAATCGCTTTTGGAAGCACTACTCATTCTTCTTGGCGTGGGCCTCGTACTGTTTATCCCCGTGTGTTCGGTTCTGGGCCTGCTCGCGTTCCAAAAGCGGAATATTCACACCCACCGCATTGACGCCCTTGGCCGGGAAGTTTGCAAGCTGGGCAAGGAAGTCAGCGACTTACGCCTTGAACTCAAGCAGCTCAGGCACTCTGCTGAATCCATCGAGCCAGCCCCAATGCCGCGTCAGGTCGAACCTTCTGATGCACCCGTCATACCGAATAGCGCCGACGTACAAGGGCAGACGCCAACGCAGATACAGGCAGAGCCAGATTCCGCCGCCTCATCAAAATGGGCAAACAGCAAACAAACTGAACAAGACAATCATTGGTTGGCGCCGGGCTCAGTTGCACGTGATTATTCCCATCTCACTGATGCCCTGAAAGAAAACTGGATGGTCTGGCTTGGCGGCTTGAGTGTAGCTCTGGCCGGTATTTTCATGGTCAGCCATTCCATCAATGCGGGCCTGATCGGCCCTGTTCAGCAATTTTTGTTAGCGCTTGCCATCGGCCTTGCACTGCATGGGGGCGCGGAATATCTGCGCCGCCGGCACAAAGGCACCGACCAAGTATTTGCCGCTCTGGCTGGCGGCGGCAGCGTTACGCTTTATGCGGCGTTATTGGCGGGGGTTCACCATTTTGAACTCATTGGCCCGATCACGGGGTTGATTGCTCTTGCGGCGGTATCACTCGTAACCATGTCGCTGGTGCACGGCCCGATACTCGCCATTATGGGTTTAACCGGCGCCTACGTGGTGCCTCTGCTTGTGGGTGGTGAAGGCGGCAGTGTGGCGTTCATGCTGTCTTACAGTTTTCTGATCACCGTCA
>Ga0314774_1002052_pt1 | contig 11868 bp, 10 predicted proteins | sample MetaGCBIA2018_FD_204515 | JGI IMG/M metagenome (GOLD analysis project Ga0314774, IMG submission 204515) | Cryopeg brine microbial communities from Beaufort Sea near Barrow, Alaska, United States - CBIA 2018 | ecosystem: Environmental > Aquatic > Marine > Coastal | place: USA: Alaska | collected... | reverse complement strand
AACTCGACCTTAAGCTTGCAAGAACTACACGCCTACAGCTGGGTTGTTTATCCCACGGGCACACCTATGCGCGCTGTGCTTGAACGCGAGTTTGGTGAAGCCGGACTGGAATTCCCGCGTTATTCGTTGGAAACTTCATCCACTTTCACCATGCTCAGCCTGCTGCAGGAAGACTCGCAACTGGTAGCCGTCATGCCACACTCTATCGCATGCTCCAGCGAAGGCTTTGGCTTGTTGCGGCGTCTGCCGCTGGAACTACAGTCACGCACTGAGCCCTGTTCAATCATTCATCGTCAGGGTAGTAGCCTGTCGCCACTCGCCGCGCTCTTACTTGGGCATTTGCGTAGCGAGCAAGAGGCATTGGCAGAGAAATAATCTGGCATTCAACAGCCCCTAGAGTTCGAGTGGGCGCGATACCGTCGCAGACCGGCATCATGAACGATGGGATCTTTCACTCTGCATCCAAAACCTCCCAGGACCACAACCCGGTCAACGCCTGAAAGATCCAAAAAAGCCTCAACGATAGACGTCAATACCTCGGAACTTTTCGCCGTCCAATTTGAGGCCGCGCTGCACAGTTGACCCATACAGCCCCTGGCAGTGAACCATTGACGAGAATGTCCATGGTCCGTTGGGCAATAAATGCCCACGGGAAGCGACTTATCTATGTTCGGCCAGGGTGAATCGGAAGTTATCGCCTTCCAACTCAATATCTAGCACTGAAAGCGATTAAACTTCAACCCAGTTTACGGATATAATCAACCGTAAGCAGAAAATCCCATCAGCCGTTCATTAAACCGAATGTTGCACTTGGAGTTACAAACGCCACCTCTTATCTAAAGAACATCGTCAATTCAGGGAATGCAATAACCAGCATCAATACGAGTATTTGAATGCCTATAAATGGCATGAATCCACGGAATATGGCAGGTAACGTGATATGTGGAGGCGCGACTGACTTAAGAAAAAAAGCTGCTGGGCCAAAAGGCGGCGACAGAAATGAAACCTGCATCGCAATACAGAACACAATCCCAAACCAAACTGAAATAAAGCGTGGATCATCAACCAACGGGCTCAGTAAGCCAATATCAGCTATTGGCAGCTTCATGACGATCGGCAGAAACACTGGCATCACCAGTAACACAATTCCGACCCAGTCCATAAAAGCGCCTAAGAACAGAAACACCAGCATCATAAACATCAACACACCGATAGTTGGTAAATCGGTGCCAATGATCAAATTTGCTACATAGGTTGGTCCGCCCGCAATCGTATAAGCGCCAGCAAGTGAGGTTGCTCCGATCGTAACCCACAATATGGTTCCAGTTGATTTAAAAGTTCTCATAACGGCTTCTTGCACCATAAGCAATGAAAACTCGCCCCTGATAACAACCAATACCAGCACGGCGACCGCCCCCATCGCCGCTGCCTCGGTAATACCGGTTACGCCACCATAAATAGAACCGAGAACAATGAGGACGACAAACAGAGGGGCAATAAGTCCCTTGGTCATCGACCATGTTTTGAGCATGATATCCTTTTTGAACAACAACCACGGAACGGAGGTGGTCAAGCCCAGCAGCACAAAATTGACTGAAATCTCTATTCCTGAATAAGGATTGTAGTCATAATTTTTTAACAAACCCAGCGAGTTTTGAACCTCAATAACCAATGCGTGCACCAGTCGCGCAGCATTGAAAATCGCTAAAATCCAGCTCATAAAAGTGATGAAACACCGCGCTTTCGCAGTGGCATCTATGTCGTCTTCCGATGCTTCAGGTAGCGGAGCCAAGCTTGGATTTAGCTGCGTTCTAATAACTATATAAATGATATAACAGGCGGCTAGAACAAAGCCTGGGACAAATGCCGCTTTAAATAGGGAATGTATAGATGTTTCAGTAATCATTCCGTACATGATTAGCACGATAGAGGGTGGGATCATTGTACCTAAACTGCCACTCGCACAGATCGTACCAACGGCTAAATTTTGGTTATACCCCAAACGAAGCATCTGCGGTAATGCAATCAAGCCCAGTAGCACAACTTCACCACCGATTATTCCCGACATCGCTGCCATCACAACTGCCATTAACGATGTTACGATGGCAATGCCGCCTCGGGATCGGGACAGCCAAACATTAAGACTGCTGTACATATCACGAGCAATACCTGAACGTTCAAGTAGGGTTGCCATCAGAATAAAAAGTGGCACAGAGATAAGGATGTAATTCGTGGTTATTCCATATATTCGCTGGCCGATTATATTTAACGGCCCGGTACCAAAGTCAGAAAAAATAAGCTCAGGACCAAATTTTAAAACCAAAACACCGACCGCTAAAATCCCTGATGCAAAGCCAAGCGGCATGCCAATAACCAGCAATATAATCATGCCAAAAACAAGTAATATCGATATTTGACCGATATCCATACCACGCCCCTTATAATAAATATTTTTTATCTAGAAGAAGAAACTATAAATCATTATATATTGTGACTTCTTTTATATCTTCATCCCAGTCAGTAATTAGATTAGAAATTGACTGAATAAATATAGCAATTAGCGTTAACAAAATAAGTGGCTTCATAATTGCAGGAATTGGAGGGTTCCAAGCCGTACCGAAGCGCTCCCATGTAAATAGCTTTAAAACTGCTTCATCATAGCTACCCCAAACAACAGAGAATACAAATATGAATATTAGAATTTGAATTGTAATATCACAGGCATGTCGGAGCTTTCGTGGAAAAATATCATAAATGACGGTAATGCGTATATGACTACGTTGCTGCATAGTATATAGGCCTGAAAAGAGGTAAAACATTCCTGCCGTCCAAAGGGATAGTTCATTAACCCACAATGTCGGACTCATAAAAATATAACGAGCAACAACTTCGTAAGCTATAATAGCAACAATAAAGGCACTACCCCACATGGCAACCCGACTAACCGCCAAGCTAATATGATCTACGATTCCGGTAGTCTTATGCTCAATCATAATATCACCTTATCATTATTTTTATACTGGCTTTTTTAGAAAAGTCACAGTTAACTTAAAAAATCGTATGATTGAGACTTGTGCTGGAATAATATTGGAGTGCACAAGAAAATTACGAGAATTTACCATAGATTTTGCAAACGCCTATCGCAATTTAAACTTAGGCGTGGACTAGCAACCTAATAACCGCAGTCCTTATCAGTACTACGGTTATTAGTTAGTTCGCTTCATGCATTAATCTTCGAGGCTGTCAGATTTTTCGCGGTTTTCTTATGAAATTTGATCTAAGACCAAGTCAAGACAGATATTAATAGCGTATCTATATCTGTCTTAACCATTGATTATAAACCTATTTTCTTCAGAAATTTCGTATGACTTTCGACCAACACGGCGGCCTCGGGACTTCTTTTCGCCCATTCGCTCCAAGTTGACTTCGCGGCTTCGCGGAACTCTGCACGGTCCTGAATTGACCAGTCATACAGATGGACGCCTTTGGCCGTAAGGTCAGCGGCAGCCATACTATTTTTAACCATAATACTCATCGCAGTATGCAGCGACAACTTTTGCATCGCTGTCTCAATAATTTCCTGATGAGGCTTCGGCATTTTATTCCAAACATTCAGGTTACAGGCTAAATGGTCTGCAGCCATTGAGTGGAATCCGGGATAGGTGGTATGTTCGGCAATATCATACAGGCCCAGACCTACATTGTTGGCCAGCGATGACGCGTCCGCACCATCTATGATACCGGTTTCAAGGGCGGTAAATATCTCAGTGAAGTCCATCACCACTGGTTTGGCCCCCAGCGCTGCAAAAATTTCAGACTCCATCCCGGGAGGTGAGCGGAATTTAAAATCCTTCAAATCACTAACACCACGTAACGGTTTGGTAGAAATCAATGATTCCTGACCGCCAACCCACCAACCAACAAACTTCATACCGTACTTATTATACAGCTTGTCTGCTGCTTCTTTACCACCACCGTAGTACAACCAAGATAGCTGCTGGAGAGGGGTGTCATAGCCACCCATAATGTCATTGACGAACTGAAATGCTGGATTTTTACCCGTCTGATAGCCGCCATTGGTCATATCGCAGCTCAACACCTGGTTACGAACTGCGTCAAACGTATCGCTGGGCGCGACGGCGGAGGCGGAGTAGAACATTTCAATCTTAATGTCGCCGTCCGACATCATTTCAACATCTTGAACGAACTGGCCCGCTAACCGCCCAGCTGGGCTTTCAGGCGAGATATGAGTTTGAATTCGAAGGTTTGTGGTTTGTGCGGCAACCGCTGAACCCAATGTTATAGCCATTACGGCTACGCTAGTTTTTACAATCGCTTTAAAAGTCATCATTTTTCTCTCTATTATTTTATTTTATTTTATTTTATTTTATTTTATATGAATATAAAAGTAATGAGCTTAGCCTTCAAGTTATCTAAGGGTTTTTAGGGGCTAAAAATGCCTGATCCGAGCATTTTTAGCTATCAACAGAAGTATGTCCCTGCAAGCGGCTTCTATTCATTAGTCCAGACCGGGCCGGTCGGGAATAAATGTCGCTTTTGGGAATCGGCGTGCATCTCAATGCTATAACCCGGTGCCTGGGGAACCATATAGTGTCCGCGCACAATTTTTACGGGGTCGATAAAATGTTCGTGCAGATGATCAACGTATTCGAGGACGCGCCCCTTCAGCGAACCAGATACCGCAATATAGTCAAATATCGAGATGTGTTGTGTCATCTCGCATAACCCAACACCTCCACCGTGAGGGCAGACCGGCACGTCATATTTAGCGGCCAGGAGAAGTACTAATAATACCTCATTAACCCCGCCCAGACGGGCACAATCAAGCTGGCAATAGTCGATAGCTTCTGCCTGAAAAAGTTGTTTGAATAGAATCCGATTAGCACAGTGTTCACCCGTGGCTACGCCGATCGTGCCAATCCGCTTACGAATTTCTGCATGACCTAACACATCATCGGGATGAGTTGGCTCTTCTATCCAAATCGGATCAAATTGAGCCAGTCGACGCATGGACTCGACTGCCATATCCACATCCCACATTTGATTGGCGTCCATCATCAGCGAATTCTCACTGCCAATTTCTTCACGTAAGATGCGAGCTCGACGAATATCGTCGTCAAGATCACCACCAACCTTCTGTTTGAAGCGAGTCCAACCATCAGCTAACGCTTCCCGAGCTAGACGCCGAATCTTGTCATCAGAATACCCCATCCAACCAGCCGATGTGGTGTAGGCGGGATAGCCATTACTAAGAAGATTTTGGACGCGATCAGCTTTGCCCGCCTGTTTACGTCGGAGCAACAAAAAAGCCTCTTCAGGCGTCAACACGTCGGTAACAAATCTGAAATCGACACACTTGATCAACTGATCTGGTGTCATGTCGGACAGCAATTGCCATAAGGGCTTGGCTTCTTGTTTTGCCCATAGATCCCACAGTGCGTTAATGATAGCGGCTGTAGCTAAATGGATCGCTCCCTTATCGGGGCCGAGCCAACGAAGCTGGCTATCGCTGGTGGTAAAATGACGCCAAAAAGCGCCCATATCGTCGGTAATAGAGGCCAGCGAGCGCCCCTCGATCAACGGCGCCAATGACTTAACCGCCGCGACGCAGATTTCATTTCCACGTCCAATGGTAAATGTCAATCCATGCCCCTGCAAAGCTGAGTCCGTATGCAGCGTTACATATGTTGCCGAATAATCGGGGGCCTCGTTCATCGCGTCGGAACCGTCGAGGGAGCGCGAGGTAGGGAAACGGATATCTTGAACTTCAATATTAGTAATTGTGGTCATTTTTATTACCTGACTGTATCAATTAGATCCGCTGAGCAGGCTATCTGCTTCACCGCTATATTTTTTTATTATTTAAGAATCAAGATTACAACCCAAGTCGATAACTATCTAATAGATTTTTATCGCCTAGCGATTCGTTATAGTTATCGATAAAACGAAGGAACCGCTGACTAAATTTCCAAAATCGGCGACAATAGCTCCATCGACAAGCGTATAAGATTTGCCGCCGCCATGAATCCGCTGACCTTCACCGAAGCCAACCACCAAAACAAAAAACGGAAGATATGCCGCAAGATCTTTCTGGAAAGGTTGAACAAGCTGATTCCGTGGAAGCAGTTGGAAGGCAAGAATGGTCGGCCGCTACGCCCGCTTTCTGCCATTCTTAGGGTTCACTGCATGCAGCTCTTCTTTACAGCCTGAGTGATCCGGCTATTGCAGAGTAAGCGTTCATTCCATGGCGTAGTTGACTTATTTCACGTCACGAAGAGGCCGTATCAGGCCCGGTGAGATCTTGTACTGTTTCATGCCGTCGTCTTCGGCCAGCACGATCACGCTCTTACGGTTGATCTTGGTAACGATCCCAACCTTTGGACCCTCCCGACCATGAAGGTTACTTTCGACCCCACTCGCAATTGACTCAGCGCCTGCATATTTTCTTGATCCTGCAGTTGACCAATTCGCCGGCAGATGATCCTGTTCAGCTCCAGCAACTGGTCAATGCTCAGGTCGTCAATGCGCATTGAGGAGCGACTCCGGCTGGCTGGACTGTCTGTCAGGATGGTGCGGATCAATCAGGGCTCTCAGTGGCTTGTCCGCGAACCGCAGCTTCCAGAGTCTCGGCGTCAGATCGGCCACCTCGCTGACCGGATGCCGGCTGATGCGTTGCAACACGTCTACCAGGTAGGTGTACGGATTCAGGCAGTGTAATTTGCAGGTGCTGATCAGGCTCTGGATGATGCCCAGGTGTTCAGCTCCCAGTTCGGTCCAGCAAAACATCCAGTTTTTCTTGCCCATTGGAATGGGCCGCAAGGCTCGTTCCAGGTGGTTGGTGTCCGGTTGTACGTCCGGGTTTTCGAGGAACACGGTCAGGCTCGCTTCGCGACTGAGCACGTAGTTCAGAGCCTTGGTCAGCGAATCACTGGGCAACAGGCCACCGTGTTCCAACTGATCCCGGCACCAGTGGAAGAAGTCGCTGACCACTGGCTTCGAGTGCTCCAGCCGATGCTGACGTTTTTTCTCACCAGTCAGCCCTTGCACTTTGATGGCCTCTTCGGTGCTGTACAGCTGCGCGATCTTTTGCAGGGCCTCGGCGGCCTTCTCCGGATGATCATTCTGGGCATTGATAAAGTAACGGCGACTGTGAACCCAGCATTGGGCGTGAGTGATGTCTTTTTGAGACTCAGCATAGCGGGCATAGGCCGCATAACCATCACTGATCAGCGTACCGCTGAACTGATCGTTCAGCATCTGTTCTATATGAGCGCGACCACGGCTGTTCGAGTAGGTGAACACGACTTCGTCGGCATCGCCGTACAACGGCCAGAACCAGCCGGATTTCATTTTGCCTTTTTGCGGGCCAGCCCGGCCTTGGTGGCCGGCCTTGACGGGTGTTTCGTCCATCGCCAGCACCCGACTGCGCAAAACGTTGTCGGTCTGAGCGTCCACAATGGGTTGTAACAGAGCAATGGTCCGCTTGACCAGATTGATACCGGCTTGCCGGATACGCTGATGCTGGCGATACAGCGGCAGATGGAACTGGAACTTGTCCACCAACAGCCCGGCCAGCAGGCTGACATCGGCCAGGCTGTTGTCCAGCGCGTTGAACGGGGCGGGTGTGGTGATCGGTTTGTTGTCGCTGCCTTTGCGCCGGAACACCGGGCGCTCAAGCTTGAGCACCACGTAACTGGCGGCCCGCTGGGCCAGCCGGTAAGTGGTCTTGGTCCCAATGATGTCGTACTGGTCGGCGTCCGGTCCGCTTAGCTCCGGCGGCAGCGTCTCAAACACTTCCATCGGCACATCGTCGTTAAAGCGCAGGCCGGTGTCGTTCAGGCAGTCGTCGTCCCGCTGCTTCTTCCCCGGGCCCCGCTGATACGTCTGAACGACACGTTTCTCATCCTCAGGCCGTATATCTTGGAGAGCAGCTAGATCCGACGAGAATAGGCGACCTTGTTCCGGTAGGTCGACCACCTGCTTCTCGGATTTGGGACCGAACAATTGCTTTTTGAACCAGTCCAATTGATGCTTCAGCTGGCGAATGACGTCAGATTGGGCGTCCAACTGCTCCCGCAATAAAGCATTCTCCTCGACCAGGGCCGAGGAGGAAGGCAACGCGGATTGAGGGGAAGAAGCCGTTGAATTCATAGCTAATATTATATCGAAAGCTCATCCTTTATGCCCCTCGAAAACGCTTAAATTGACGGTATTTTTGCACCTCAATGCCGTCAATCAGCAGCTGAAAATCCGTCAGGGTCAAGGCCCGCTGGCCCGAGGCGGATGACGATACCCGGAACTGCCCCTGCTCCAGTCGTTTGGCCCACAGGCAATAGCCGGTAGCGGTAAAGTACAGCATCTTCATCTGGGTCTTGCGACGATTGATGAAGACGAAATACTGGCCGCTGAGCGGATCGTGCTTGAGCTGGTTTCGCACCAGGGCACTCAAGCCCCGGAAGGATTTGCGCATGTCGGTGGGCTCGGTGCACAGCCAGATCCGGGCCTGGCTATCGAGCCCGATCATCCGTTTTGGCTCAACCGCAGTTCGACACTGTTACCGAGGCTCAGCACAATATTCCAGCCTGGGCCCGAAGACGACGAAGCGCCCATCAGCGATGACAGATCCAGAAAGCCGGCCTCACTGGAATCTGAAGCGTCAACTGCCGACTCCTCGGACAGGCGCTTGCGCCAGTTGCAGAAGCTGGCATAGTCGATGCTCTCTTGTTTACAAAATTGCGGGGCCGACAGGCCGCTGTCACGCTGCTGATCAACCAGAACTTGCCACTGTTCTGGAGTGCGGTGTTTTCTCATGGTGGTAACCTCGTGTTGGAAAAAGTGAGGTTACTGTAGGGAGAAATTCACCGGGGTGGCAGGATGTCCTAGAATGAACGCTTACATTGCAGAAGCCCTGCAAGAAATCGAGTGCATACATCGCTTCGCCGGTTTGACGCTGCGCGAGGGGGCAGTATCAGGAGCGTCAGTAGCATTTCGATTCCGGGCTTCACCAAGAATAAAAACGGCCGGTATGCTCCATGAATTCATTAAAACGAAAAATCCAACCAATGGTAACTCGATATAAAGATGCACATTATTGTGGACGAAAAACTTAGCCTGGATTACAGCATTGACACCACGACCTCCAATGTTCATGACGTCGTGACCGCCAATAAACTACTACACGATGAGGAGTGCAGGTTATCGGAGTATTAAAAAACAGGCTAAGCATAAGCATCGTAAAGATCCTTGCTGTTTCATTTCCAAGCGCCCAGTCAACTGTAACTACTGGCGCAAGGCAAGAGCGCACGAATTGCGCGAAAATTAAGATAAGCAGGAAAAAAATAAAAATTGAGGAGATAACAACCTTCAAACCCAGGTTAACCAACTTTTTCGAGCTGAAAAAAATTCAGCGAAAATAGAGCGTTAATCAGAACTTTCTTAGGTTAGAGACTAAGCATCGATGGATAATCTATCAACACCCGAGCTAACCCGCTGGCTACGCTTCAAACATCTCAACCTGTTAGTGGTACTGGGCGAATACCGAAATATGCACCTCGCAGCACAACAAATGCACTTAAGTCAGCCTGCGGCGAGCAAAATGCTGAAAGACCTGGAAGCCTTCTTTGGCTTTAAAATATTCGACCGATTGCCGCGCTCGATGCAGCCCACCGACTTGGGGTTGCATGTGTTGCGCCACGCACAGGTGCTACTCAATGATGTCGACCGATTGGTCGACGATATTTTTTACATGCGTGAAGGTGGTTATGGCCAGCTGCTGATTGGCGTTATCCCGGCGGCAGCACCCGAAATTCTACCCGCAGCCATCATCGCGCTAAAACAGCGTATACCACGGTTAAGAGTCAGCGTGCAGGAACATAGTAGCGATCGACTGCTGACCGACCTTGAACACAAAAGACTGGATCTGGTCGTCGGCCGTTTAACCCGAGTTGATCAGCACAATATATTCGACTTCGAAGCATTACTAGAAGAGCCGCTATGCATTGTAGTACGTAAAGAACACCCCTTGGCCGAACGAGACGTTGTCAAACTTGGCGACCTACATCAGTGGCCCTGGGTCTTACATCCGTTGAACAGTCCGATGCGAGGCATATTTGAAAAAGCACTCGAAGTTGCAGGCATCGCCTCCCCCACCAATGTGATTGAGACCACCTCGATTCAGGTAACATTTCAGCTGCTCGAAACGTCAGATATGCTGGCAGTACTGCCCAGATCAGTATTGCGTCGATCGGTGGAAAAAGGTCTGCTGGTTCGATTACCACTGCAAATAGGCCAGCCACTCAACTATTACGGCATTATCACCCGAAAACACGAGAAAACTCCCCCAGGCGTTGCGGAGCTGATTTCCGCATTACGGGCACAAATTAGCCCTCCGTCTGAATCTTAAGTCCATCAAGATACGCCATGGCATTTGATATAGACCCAAGTTCAAAAGGGGTCGAAGCGACGCGTAACATAGAATTATCGCACGCGCGCGCAGCCACGAATGATGCCTCGCCAATAACGGTGGGGCATCATTCGTCGCCGGTTAGCTTAGTTGAGGATTTCGCGAGTAGAAACGCCGTCTATTAAGCGCTGGATTCCCAACGGATTCGCATTTTTCAGAGCTTCGGGAAGAAAGTCGTCGGGGTAATTCTGAAAGCACACCGGACGCAGGAATCGGTTGATTGCCAGCGTGCCGACCGATGTACCACGGGCATCCGAGGTCGCCGGATATGGGCCTCCGTGCACCATGGCATCACACACCTCAACACCGGTTGGGTAACCATTCAGCAAGACGCGTCCAGCCTTAACTTCCAGCACGTTAAGAAGTTCGGAAAAAGTGTTTAGGTCATCGCGCTCGGCAATCACGGTGGCTGTCAGCTGGCCGTCCATGCTTTGCAATGCACGGGTCAGCTCAGATTGGTCTGCCACTTCAACCACGACGGTGGTGGGACCAAAAACTTCTTCCTGCAGCAGTTGATCACCTTCCAGTAACATGCTCACATTGGCGCTAAATAGCTGAGCTACACACTGCTTGCCATTTTGTTCGCCACCGACCAGATGCTCGATTCTGGCGTGTGCGTGCAGTTGATCCACGCCGGCAGCATAGCTCTTCAGTGCACCTGCATTAAGCATTGTTTGTGCCGGTTGCGCCGCGATAGCCTCACCCAACTGGGTAATAAACGCACTGAACTCCTCTGAACGAATTCCAATCACCAAACCTGGATTAGTGCAGAACTGACCGCCCCCCAGAGCTACTGAAGCAGCCAGCTCTTTAGCTACGACTAAACCGCGAGCACGCAGTGCCTTCGGCAGAACGACTACAGGATTGACACTGGACATCTCGGCAAACACCGGAATTGGTTGCGGGCGGGCTGCTGCAAAATCGCACAAGGCACGCCCGCCTTTGAGCGAACCGGTAAAACCCACGCCTTGGATAGCAGGATGCTTAACTAAAGCCTCACCGACACCAGAGCCAAAAATCATGTTAAACACACCCTGCGGCATACCCGTTTTTTCGGCTGCGCGGATAATGGCATTGGCAGAGAAATAGTCTGGCATTCAACTAGAGGCTGTTGACGTTTCATTACATCGGCAGCCATAAAAACCCACACGCCATGGCCACGACGCTTTGATAGTTGCGTTTCAATTTGTCATAGCGTGTCGCCAGACCGCGAAAATGCTTCAGGCGCGCAAAGGCGTTTTCCACTCAATGGCGGTGGTGATACAGCGGCCAATCCATGTCCGCATTGCCTATGACGGAATTCGACGTTCTTGGAATCACGGCGTTGGCACCCTTGCTGTTAATCTGTTCGCGAATTTTGCTACTGTCATAGCCTTTATCCGCGA
>Ga0314774_1002050_pt1 | contig 11871 bp, 9 predicted proteins | sample MetaGCBIA2018_FD_204515 | JGI IMG/M metagenome (GOLD analysis project Ga0314774, IMG submission 204515) | Cryopeg brine microbial communities from Beaufort Sea near Barrow, Alaska, United States - CBIA 2018 | ecosystem: Environmental > Aquatic > Marine > Coastal | place: USA: Alaska | collected... | reverse complement strand
GCTGGGAACCCCACTTGAATCAGGCGAAGATCAGCAAGGCAGAGAGGTTCCGATTAATCACTGATCTGTATGTCGCAATGACCAATACACCAATCATGCAACGACCAGGAAGAAGTGAACCACGATGCGTTAAACAGCGACCTAAAAATTACCAGAGGATGACCTCCCCGCGGCATGAAATGAGGGTGATCCCGCACCGGAGCAAATACTGTGCTGCGCCCCCTTAAACTAGCGCCATTCGGGAGTGTCCCTGGCTTTCTATTTTTTCCTGGTTTTTTTGTCGGTCAAGATAGCGGACCACCGCTCTTGGGAACTCGCTCAACCCTGACCTGCTTTTTGCCATTGCGCCAACGCGGCAGAGAGAGGGTCGGCATCACCTTCGATCCAGTGAATTGTCGTCCCTTGTTTTTCCATCCGTCGAAACCAGGATTCTTGGCGTTTGGCGAATTGATGGATAGCGCTGTTGAGCTTTTGAAAGAGGTCGTTTCTGTTCAGATGGCCTTGAAGGTGTTGCGCGACGAAGCGGTATTCCAGCCCGTAGAACTCCAGCCGGGCCCACGGTACTCCGCCAGCATGGAGCGACGCGACCTCTTCGATCATTCCCTCCTTAAGCCGTTCGCGCAGACGCAAGGTGATCCGCTCACGAATAATCTTACGATCCCAACGCACCCCAAGGATCAACGGATTGATCGTGGGTGGCGTGGGATGGTTGTCAGCAGCGGCACATTCGGCAGTGGAACATTCGGCAGTGGCGATTTCGATGGCGCGCATCACCCGTTCACGTTCGGTCTGATCGGTGGTGTTGTGTTGTCGGGGTTTGAGTTGGCGTAGGCGTTCGGCCAGTTCCGCATCTTCAAGGAGGGATAATTCTTCACGCAGTTCGGGATTTTCCGGAGCTGCGACCATGTGGTAACCGCGCAACGCGGCATCAAGGTAAAGGCCAGTACCGCCGACCAGCAGCGGTAGCTTGTCGCGCGCCTGGATGTCTTCGAAGGCACGATAGAAGTGTTGTTGAAAACCGAAGACACTGAATTCGGTCCCCGGCTCGACGATATCGATCAGGTGGTAAGGGACATCCTCGTACTCTTCGATATCCTTGCCGCTGCCGATATCCATACCACGGTAGACTTGCCGTGAGTCAGCGGAGATGATCTCGCCGCCCAGCGCTTGCGCCAGTTGCACCCCGAGGCGGGTTTTGCCGGTGGCGGTGGGGCCGAGGACGGTGAGGAGGTTTATTTTTGTTTGAGTTTTCATGATGAGGTGATTCTAGAGGTTTTGTGGGGGATTATCAAATTCTTTAAATCAGAGAGTGTCTAGAAAACTAGGGGCGATTCAAGCTGTGTTGTCGGGGAAATAGGTGGTGTTGGGATCACTGGGACGCCATATACAATTGAGCTGTCGTACATGACAACATAAATTCGCTCGCCAGTGATTGGCAAATGGCAGGTGTGTGGAGAAATTATGAGAGAGATGGTCACCGTCAAATATGTTTAGATTAAGTTGTTGGTCCAGCAGGGTCGGTTCTAAAGCTCATATATTCAAACCTATAATGTAGATTGAATCGTGCATCTCTTATAGTGAACTCTTCCTCCGAGATCGCTTCACACTCTCTCAAATCAATGGTGCCTGCTTTACCCGTTTTTTTCATTAAGCTTTCGAAATTATCTCGCAAGTCCTTTGCAAGCTGGATTGCTAATTTGCCCAGGCTAGGATCATGTATAGTGTAGATGATGTACATCATCAATTCATATGGTTGGTCTGGTGGAAGCTCCTCATCTCTCGGTCGGTAGTCTATCCAGAACCCAAGAATTACACCTGTAATATTTTTAACACGTTTAGATATAAAATTGGTGACAGGTCTAAGCCGCTCATTAAGACTGTCCGGTAGTGCCTGTCTTTTATATCTTGCCGCTAGCCAGTCTCTTAATATGTCGACATTTTGGGAATCAAGAGCAATAGCGTTATCAGGTTCGTGCCTTGCTAGGTCAATTTTATTTATTGTAATTTTTTGTGTGGCCTTAAGTTCTAAAGCTACTGTAGCATCGCTGCCAGAGGTGGCCTTGATATGAAGTTGCCTTGGATTTTTTCCGTGCTCTTTGTGACCGTCAATAGTTTCAATTGTTTTAACAAGTACGAACTCAACACTAGGCTCGGCTTCTATATTGTCATTTGTGATATCACAGTCATGTGATATCGCGATTGCCATGTCGGCATTTTCTTCTAGAGCTACCGCAGAAAGTTCATGCAAACTTTCCCGAGGTAATAATTTACCCTGACGCCAACTAGTCTCCCTAAGCCAAGGCATTAAGTTTAGCTCCGGCTATAAGTTGGTGTGGAAATGTTCGATGCAGCATCATCAAATGGGCTTATTTTGTCGCCAAAGCCTTTTTGTCTCTTTCTGGTCTGTGCTTCTTTGTATGCGATCGTTTTAATTGTGATAAGGGCGTCGCCTATATCTTCATTTGACTTGATTTTGTCTATTATTGATCGACCTTCAAATATCGGTCTTCTGAGAAGACTTTGCACTTTAGGAACTCTCAGGTTCTTGATCTCGTCAACGACACTGGCAAGACGGTAGATGTTTTCCATCGACTCAGGTTTTGGGTCCTTACCTCTTAGCCATGAATAAGCAGTTGGCCTAGTTACGCCTAAAACACTTGCCAACTCAGACATGTTCAAGCCATATACGGTTCTGATAGATTCTATAATAACCGCAGGAGACCTTTCATAGACGGGCATTAATACATGGTGCGGATCTATACTTATGTTAGGCGAATGCATCAGTTGCTTTTGCTGCGCAACGCCTCTTGCAGTTATGGCACCACCAGAGCCAGGAAGCAGTAATAGAGGGACAACTACTCTGATTACAGCCTTTTTAGCCTGATCATTCAAGATTAAAAATTTAGGAATTACCCATTCATTTGATGATATATGTGGATAGACTACGTAATTATTCATTTCCATGCCTCTAGGGCTTCAGTGGTAACAGATGCTTTGAAAGCATTAGATGCTATCTTGTGAGCTGAATCAAGTTGTTGCATAAGTTTCTCAGGATCTATGTCTTGAGTTCTCTGGGCAATAAAATAATCAGTATCAAGAACTGCATTTTTACCAGTAATCGCTGTCACTCTTTCAGGTAGGTTTAACGATAAGGGAACTAAGTCTGGCGGAATGGCCAATCCACTTCCCGTCACAATTGCACGAGAAATCAGGGTTCCATTATCTACCTGCATGGAAGTTTCAGTGAATGAGTGATTAAGTTTCGCATCACCATTTATTGATGACGATAAACCTATCAATGCGGGGGACAAACAGTCTTCGAGTGTTTTGTCATCCGTAGGCACTATTGAATCAAGATAGCGTATGCCAATTCTGTCGATATACGCAAGGTCAATAATTTTGTGAATAAGACTTAGTCCTTTGATGGCTTTACCTGCAAAGTCTTCAAATGTTTGATAGTTTGTCGTGTGGAATACTAGCGAGTCTTGGAACAACAAGAACCCCTCAAGTCCATCATTGTCAGAAAAGGACCAACGAGTATGCTTTGTTTGTTGGATTTGGGGTTCTGGACTGTCTGGCTTTCTGATGTTAATAGCCATCATATTCTCTTCTTTGAAATCAGGATATCCCGTTTTTCTTAGAGTATCTTGTATCCCAGAGACATACTCACCCATTTGTGCAATTTGGTTAAACTTGAATTGCACTAAAGTGTAAAACACCGGAGCTGAAGTCAGCTTTTCTCCCATGCTTTCTCCTTTTAGTTTGTTTGGTTTTGTTTGTGTTTGGTTTGATGAATCTAGTTTACACTTCACTTTACACATGTCAAGAAGTTTCAAGAACTGCATACATGTTTCATTGTTGACGTGATCGGCGTTGAATACATGCATAAAGGTGATTCTCGACCTGCAGTTCAGTCGATAAGAAGCCTGATGGACATCAAGCGTAATGGTCAGTTTTAGCTGACAGAGCAGAGGACAATTGGGGCAAATAGTGATGTGTGGTGATAAAGTAATTACATCAAAATTTACATCAAGTAAAAAAAAAGGGGCCACACTTTTCAGCGTAACCCCTTGTTTCTTATGGTGCCCAGAGACGGAATCGAACCGCCGACACGAGGATTTTCAGTCCTCTGCTCTACCGACTGAGCTATCTGGGCGGATAGAAAGAAACTTTATAGCGAAATCGGAGCAAGGTGTCAAGGGAATTGTGCGGATTTCAATTGCTATTGCCATTCGAATGCTTGCTTTCTAAATTTTGCTCTGTTAGAATTCTTATTCTCGCTAGACCACGGAACAGACATGATGCGTTCGTTTACCAGCTTCGCCTTTTATTTTTTCGGCTTCGGTTCTTTTTTTAGACCGTCTGTCTGGGACGAGCGTTTGGCCTGGTAACGACCCAGCGAACAGACGACCAAACCACGGGCAGACTTTCGGGCACCCGTGGTTTTTCATTTTTGGATCGATGAATGACAGGCCGCGGGAGAGAATTCCCGGGGCCTGTTCTTTTTTCTACCCAACCAGAAACGATCCAAAAGGAGCACCAAAATGATTATCGTTATGCAAAAGGGCGCCAGCAAAGAGGAATTATCCAACGTCAACAAACGGATAAAAGAGCTCGGCTACAAACCCCATATCATCCGTGGCGAGACGCGCAATGTCATCGGTGCGGTCGGTGATGAGCGGGGGAAGGCGATTTTGCAATCGATTGAGTCGATGCCCGGCGTTGAGAGTGTGGTCCCAATTTTAAAGCCTTATAAACTCGCCAGTCGCGAAATGCGTGACGAAACCATCCCAGTTCAGATTGCGCCGGGGATTGCTATCGGCGGTCAAAATTTGGTGGTCATGGCCGGTCCGTGTGCGGTCGAGAGTGAAGAGCAGATCATGGAATCGGCTTTAGCCGTTAAAGCGGCCGGGGCGACGATCCTGCGTGGCGGCGCCTTCAAACCTCGCACCAGCCCCTACTCTTTTCAGGGGATGGAAGAAGAGGGACTGAAACTGCTCGCCCAGGCGCGCAATGAAACCGGCTTGCCGATTGTGACCGAGGTGGTCAATCCACGCGATGTCGAATTGGTCGCCCACTACGCCGATATCATGCAGGTCGGCGCTCGCAACATGCAGAATTTTGCCCTGCTCAAGATGCTCGGTCAACTCGACAAACCGATCCTGCTCAAGCGTGGTATGTCGGCGACAATTCAGGAATTTTTGATGAGTGCCGAATATATACTGAGTGAGGGGAACCAGAAAGTCATCCTCTGTGAGCGTGGAATCCGCACCTTTGAAACGGCAACACGCAACACCCTCGATATCTCGGCGGTGCCGGTACTCAAAGAACAGACCCACCTCCCTGTTGTCATCGACCCCTCGCACGCGACCGGCCATTCCAGCCTGGTTCCGAGCATGAGCTACGCCGCGGTTGCCGCCGGGTGTGATGGTCTGATTATTGAGGTTCATCCGCATCCGGAATTGGCGACCAGCGACGGCCCGCAGTCTCTGCGCCCGGATGATTTTGCCAAAATGATGATCACGTTGCGTGAATTTGCGGCGGTGGCAGGGAAAAAACTCTGAGCAAGTGGGATGTCAAAACCGGGGAACCGGCCACAGAAAAAAACACCACAGAAGAAAACATTTGTCATAACAGCCCCTTTCGGGCGATAATGGATATGTTGACTGCGTTTTAAATGAATGGACTAAAGCTTATGCTTTCAAAACAATTTTTTCTGCGTCTTACCCTGATTTTCGGGCTGTTTCTCCTGCTGGTCGGTTCAGCTCCGGCGACGATCCCTGACTTTGATCCGTCCCGGGCAAAACTGCTCGGCTACATGATCAAGGAAGGACTCCCCCGGCACCACTTCAGTCACAAGGAACTCAACGATGAGCTTTCTGAGGCAGCCTTTGATCTTTACCTGGAGGGGCTTGACTACCAGAAACGATTTTTACTCAAAGCCGATGTCAAGGTCCTCGAGGCTTATCGTAGCCGCATCGATGATGAGCTCAACTCCGGGCGGATCCGCCTGCCGCAGGTTGCCGACACCCTTCTTCAAGAGCGATTGATTGCGGTGCAGGCCCTCGTACAAAAACTGTTAGCCGATGAATTCGATCTGACGATCCACGAGGAATACGAGACCGATGCGAAAAAAATCGATTTTGCAGCGTCGGAGCGTGAACTGCGGGAGCGCTGGCGCAAAATCCTTCAGTTTCAGATTCTGGGGCACTACTTCGATCTCGAAGACGAAGAAAAAGCGAATGCCGACAATAAAGAGAATAAAGAGAATAAAATTGAGCCGAGGACACCAGCCGAGCGACAAAAAATTGCAAGGGAAAAGGTGCTTAAAAATCTCGATTCTCTTTTTTCCCGGCTGCTCAAAAACACCCGCCTCGATTACTTCAATGCTTATCTGAACGCCGTCTCCCGGGCTTACGATCCTCACACCGTCTATATGGCTCCGAGGGCCAAGGAGGATTTTGATATCGATATGCGCGGTTCTCTGGAAGGGATCGGAGCGACCTTGACTGAGGAGAACGGTTATATCAAGGTGATGCGGGTCATTCCTGGCAGTGCTGCGGCAAAACAGGGGGATCTCGAAGCAGAGGATCTGATCATCAAGGTTGCCCAGGGGAACGAGGAACCGGTCGTTACCACCGATATACGACTGCGTGATGCGGTTGACCTGATCCGCGGCAAGAAGGGGTCAGAAGTCCGACTCACGGTCAAAAAGCCAGATGCACGAATCGTTGTCATTCCGATCATCCGCGATACCGTCCAGATAGAAGATACTTTCGTCAAATCGACACTCCTCGGCGACGAGCAGGATGCAGTGCGGTTCGGCTTTATTAAAATTCCGAGTTTCTACCGCGATTTCACACAAACGGGCTCGAACAGTCGCAATGCGACCGATGACGTACGCAAAGAGATCGAAAAGCTAATGAAGCAGGACATCAGTGGCCTGATCATCGATCTGCGCAACGACGGCGGTGGCGCCCTGACAGATGCGGTCGAGATTGCTGGCCTGTTTATTCCAAAAGGTCCGATCGTACAAGTTAGAACCAGCGACGGCTCAACCAGAACCCACAGTGTTGATAACGGCACCACTCTCTATGACGGCCCGCTGGTTGTTCTGGTCAATCAGTTCAGCGCCTCGTCATCTGAGATTCTGGCGGGTGCTCTGCAGGATTACGACCGGGCAGTCATTGTTGGCGGCAACCACACGCACGGCAAAGGGACGGTTCAGGCTATCATTGAATTTGACCAGGGACTCCCGTTTCGCAATATGGATAGTTACAAACCGCTTGGTGCCCTGAAAGTTACGATCCAAAAATTTTACAGGGTCAGCGGCGCTTCAACCCAGTATCGTGGAGTGGTTCCGGACATCATCCTCCCCGACCGTCTCGGCCACCTGAAAACAGGCGAGCAATATATTCCGCATTCTCTCCCATGGGACACCGTTGAAAAAGTCGACTATACAAGATGGGTCAAGCAAGAGCTGCCGATGGAGAGACTGAAGCTTGACAGCCAGGCGCGCATCGCAGCTGACGACGAATTCAAACGGATTTCTGATCAGGCCGAACTCGCCAGGATCAGAAGCGAAAAGACTTTGCGCCCGCTCAACCTCGACGAATATCGAACCCTGCGCGCCGAGTTGGAAAAGAATTTTGGCGACGAAGAAGAGGGCCCGGCACATCCTAAAGTCAAACCAGACAACGCTGAAGAATGGCCTGCAACTGTCAAAACAGACCCCTATGTACAAGAGGCCACATTTATATTGGATGACATCCTGGCTCCGACCGGGGTCGCTAAAGTCAAGTAAGTCTCGCAAATCGGAACGAAGAGTGAGTTCCTGTTTGTTTTTCACATTACAATGGCAATGAGGGTGGGATGAAAAAATTTAACTTTCGTATTATACTCGGATTTCTGTTCGTTCTGACGATAATAACAGTTGCGTCCGCACAAACACGCTATGTCAGCGACTCCTTGATTATTACAGTACGTGAACGGCCGGACAATTCTTCGACCCACATCAAAAACATAACCACAGACACCGCGATGGAAACACTCGAAGAGAGCGGTGACTACCTGAAGGTACAGCTAGGTGATGGAACCGAGGGGTATGTCAAAACCCGCTACACGACAACCGACACGCCGAAGCCGACCATAATCTCGAACCTGAAGCGTGCAAACAGTCGTCTGCAAAAACAGTATGAGGAACTGACATCCAGCTTAAACGAGCAAGAATCTGACAGCGTGGCGAGACTGAAGCAGTTGCAGACCGATCTCCAGAAACTTCAGAAAGAGCGGTCCGAACAATCGGCAACCATTAGCCGTCTCAACTCTGAGTTGGACACACTGAACAAGGAATACACAAGCCTCAAAGAGAGTGCCGACAATGTCGTGCAAATTATCAGTCAATCTGATACGTTGCGTGCAGATAATGAGCGACTGCAGATCGAGTTCGAAGCGATGCAAAACGAAAATGCGATGCTTCTGAGGACGGCGGTTATAAAGTGGGTGCTAACCGGTGCCGGGATTCTGTTTATCGGCTGGATCATGGGGAAAGTCTCACGTAAAAAGCGCCGCTAAAGCGGCGATTAACGGCTCCTTCCTAAAGATTCAATTGACATTAGCAGTACACCATGTTAACTGAATCAAATTCCAGGAGAAAGATCGTGACATACGGACCAAAGAGTGCAACAGCACGAGCCAGTAGCGCGACGGCCCCACCCATGGCCTTACGATGTTCTGCCTCCGCCCGTTTATCAACGACCTGACAAGCACCGAACAGAGTACACACAAGGCCATGGCAACTTATTCCATGGTCTTTTTGTTTAGTTACAGGAGAAACTGCTATGCGCAACAATATCGTCCACATCGGGGCCGGTGAGCTGACCTATGAGATCCGTGCAATCGTCGAGATTGCCGACAAACTCAAGACGCTCGGGCTCGAGACCAATATGGAAAACATTGGTGACCCGATTGCCAAAGGGGAAAAAATCCCAAAATGGATGAAACAGATAGTCGCCGAACTTGCGATGACCGACTGTAGTTACGGCTACTGTGCGACCAAAGGGGTCCTTGAAACGCGCCAGTTTCTGGCCGACATGACCAATCGGCGGGGGAAGGCCCAGATCACCGCCGATGATATTATTTTTTTCAATGGTCTCGGTGACGCCATCCAGAAGGTCTACGGACTGCTGCGCCGCGAAGCCCGTGTCATCGGACCATCACCGACCTACTCGACCCATTCATCCGGGGAGGCATCCCATGCCGGACAGAGGCCGGTCTGTTACCGCCTCGATCCGGACAACAACTGGTACCCGGACCTCGACGATCTGCGACAGTCGGTTAAGTACAACCCGGCTATTTGCGGCATTCTTATTATCAATCCCGACAACCCGACCGGTGCCGTATGGCCGGAGAGATTTCTCAAGGAGATTGTCGACATTGCCAGAGAATATGATCTGTTTCTGATCTGCGATGAGGTCTATCTCAACATCGTTTATAATGGTGAATCGACGAAACCGATCTCTGATTTGATCGGCGATGTCCCGACCATCTCCATGAAGGGAATCAGCAAGGAACTCCCTTGGCCCGGCTCACGCTGCGGTTGGATTGAAATCTATAATGCAGATAAAGATCCAATTTTCAAACAATATATCGACAGCATCGTTAATTCAAAAATGGTAGAGGTCTGCTCGACAACCCTGCCGCAAAAAGCGATTCCGTCGATACTCAGCCACCCGGAATACCCGAAATACCTCAATGAACGGGTTCGCCGCTATGAAAAATACTCGAATATTGCTTACGATATTCTCAAGGTTGTGCCGAATATCAAAGTTAATCGGACCAACGGCGCCTTTTACATGAGCATCGCCTTTAAAGCGGGGCAACTCAATGAGCGGCAGAGCCTACCGATTGAAAAGAAAGAGGTTCGTGAATTGGTAGAAGGGTTGATCAACCAGCCGGGAGTTTCTCTCGACAAACGGTTCGTCTATTATCTGCTTGCTTCAACCGGAATATGTGTTGTTCCGCTCTCTTCCTTTTTCACCACAGAGCAAGGCTTTCGCATCACCCTGCTGGAGCGCGACGAAGAGACCTTTACCAGAATTTTCAATACCATCGCCGAGACCATTACGGCTTACCTCGCTTCCGGAGAATAAGTCGATTTCGGATAAACAAATGATTGTGGATCCGAAATCTTCTGCACTGAATATATGCCAGTTTTAAGCGCCATAGAAGCGATTCGCCCGATCGAGTCGAAAGCTGATCTCATTGCCCACCTCGCACTCGGAGCGCATACCGCCCCTTCTCGTGGTGTTGGCGCCGAAATGGAGAAGCTGATGATCGATATTGAGACCGGTGAAGCAGCCGATTTCGACCGGATCGAACAGCTCTTGCTCCAACTCGAAACATCCGGCTCCTGGGAGGGTGTTCGAGAAAATGGCCGCCTCATCGGACTCCTCGGCGACAAATCGTCGATCACCCTCGAACCTGGCGGACAGATGGAACTCTCAGGTGCCCTCTGCCCCGATATCCATTGCAGCAATATCGATTACGTCGACTATGTCGCGCAGATTACCCCCGCAGCCAAGCAGCTTGGGCTCGCGTTTCTCGGGCTCGGCACGCAACCTTTTTCGAAGCTCGATCAGATCGCATGGCTCCCTAAAAACCGTTACGGTATCATGTCGCGTTACATGCTGAAAACCGGCGAACGCGGGCAGCAGATGATGAAACAGACGGCCGGTCTGCAGGTCAATTTTGATTTTCGCGATGAAGCCGACTGTATCGCGCTGCTCCGTCTGTCGATGCAGCTCTCCCCTCTACTCTACGCTCTCTTCGCCAATTCACCCCTGCTCGGCGGCGAGCCGACAGGGTTTTTATCAACGCGCGGCGAAATTTGGCGTCAGACCGACCCCGATCGAACCGGACTGATCCCGGCTCTTTTCAAGGATGGCGCCGGCTTTGAAACCTACGTCGACTACGCCCTTAATATCCCGATGTACTTTCTGGTTCGCAACGGAAAATATATCGATCTGACCGGCAGCCGGTTCACCTTTGCTCAATTTCTGAGTGAAGGGCATAACGGCGAGACCGCCATTCTCGGTGATTGGGATCTCCACCTCTCAACGCTATTCCCCGAAGTCCGGCTTCGGCCCCAAGTCGAGGTTCGCACGGCCGACGCCCTCCCTTCAAGCATGTCGCTGTCGGTTGCGGCGCTGCTCAAGGGACTCTTTTATGACGACGTCGCTCGCAAAGAGACCGAAAAGTTATTGCGCACACAAGATCTGCAGACGGTTTACCCGCTCTCCTGGCGCCTCGGCCTGAAGACCCCCTGCGGCAGCGCGACCTTGCTGGAACCGGCGAGGGAGTTATTAAAGATCGCCCGCGACAGTCTAAAACGTCAGGGGCGTACCCGCAACAACTGCGATGAAACCATCTACCTCGAAGGGCTCGATGAAATTGTTGAGACCGGGGTCACTCTCGCTGAGCGCCTCCTCTCCCGCTGGCACGGCTCGCACCGGGAGAAGATTGAAGCTCTTCTCTCCCACTCTGAAATAGGATAAACATACACCTCTCAACGTTTCGCTGTGTATTTGCACACTCCTTCCCTGCAGGTCATTGATGCAATTCATGCGAGAACTCCCCTGTTTTCCTGCCCCTCTCTCTTGTAGTATCACAATAACAAAACAGACAATACTTCTTCTTGATGACAGTAGATTCCCAGCCGCCTCCTCCCGGTGCGGGGACCTAAGATCGAGTAGGGTGAGGCGAGCAGATCAAGCTCGCCCCAGCCCTCTCACAGAACCGTACGTACGGGCCTCGTATACGGCTCCTGCCTATTCTTCACCTCAATAACTCTGAGACAGGTAACCGGTTTGT
>Ga0314774_1002046_pt1 | contig 11880 bp, 8 predicted proteins | sample MetaGCBIA2018_FD_204515 | JGI IMG/M metagenome (GOLD analysis project Ga0314774, IMG submission 204515) | Cryopeg brine microbial communities from Beaufort Sea near Barrow, Alaska, United States - CBIA 2018 | ecosystem: Environmental > Aquatic > Marine > Coastal | place: USA: Alaska | collected... | reverse complement strand
GTCGGGTAGTTGAGCAGCAGCACGTCGCCACACTCCTGAAAGGCGTCTCGGCTCGGCGTCGCTGCACGGTCAAGCTCCCCCAGGGCGTCGTTCCACTGGGCGGTGAACGCATCGCGCACGAACTCGCACTGTCGCCCAAGCAGATCCAGTTCAGCCGGATCGGGCGAGAAGACGGCGGGCCAGGCCGGCGGATAGCCGTAGACCTCCGCGCCCATGGGCAGCGCCGACGGGTGTCCGAGCACCACGTCAGCGTGCACAACGCCGGCGCTGAGCAGACCCAGCCGCGCGCTGAAAGCCAGGTGGTCGACGATCACGTGGTCGGGCTGCACCCGTGCGACGATGCGTTGCACCTCGCGAGCGATCTGCACGGGGTTGTACAGCAGGTCACTACTGCGGGCCTGTGCTTGATAGCGCAGGGTGGCGACCATGCCGCGGCGGGTGGCGTCGAAGAATCCAAGCAGGGCCGCGTCTTCTCCGGTGGGCTGCTGATCGACCCGGATGGTGCCGGGATTGGAGCCGCGACCCAATTGCAGGTTCTCCCGCTCGAACCCGAAGTCGGCCACGATCTGGGCCGTGGCCGGCCCGCTCGCGACCACGACGCGTTCACCGGCCTGTGCCCACCTCGTGCCGAGAGTGGCCAGCGGGTACAGGTGCGAGGCGTAGTCCGGGCTGATGATGAGCAGCGTCACGAGGCGCTCAATTCCCAGACCACCGGGTCCAGCGCCACGGCGACGTCGCGGTAGACCTCCGTGAGGGCGGTCGCCATGGCTTCGATCGTGAATTTGTTCGCGACCATGTCGCGGGCCAGTGCCGCGTTGGTGCCGGAGTGTACGCTCGCCGCCAGCGTCAGGGCATCCATGACGGCACGCCCCAGCGCGGCCGGGTCACCGGTATCGACGAGCATTCCGGTCACTCCGTGCTCGACATAAGTGGCCGGCCCGCCGCCGTCCGGGGCGACGACCGTGAGCCCGGTCGCCATCGCCTCAAGCAGCGCGATGCCGAATTCTTCTTTCATGCTCGCGCAGACATACACACCGAACGGTGCCGCAAGGTGCGGGCGGCCGTAGCGCACGGCGGCCAACCAGCGGGCGACGGTGTCGTTGGCGCGATGACCGGACAGCAGCAGTCCCCGGGCGGATTCGGCGGCGCCCGTCCCGTCCGCCATCGCCGTGTGAATTCGCTGCAGCTCATCGCGTTCGTCGAACGACGGATGCTCCAGATCGCCGCCCACGATCAGCAGGTTGCAGCGTTGCTGCAGCGACGGGGTGGTGCACCACGCCTCGACGAGGGCAGCCATACCCTTGACGCGGTGCAGGCGCCCGACGCTGATCAGCACCGGCAGTCCGCGCCGCGCGGGTGGGAGTGTGCCGAGCAGGGCGTCGAGCTCGTCGAAGGCCTCGGCAGCGGGTCCGACCGCGTCCCGGGCGTGCGTGTCGGTGTCGATTTCGGTGTCGGTTTCGGTGGAAACCACGAGGTTCCCGCCCGTCAGCCCGAGCGATCCGAGCGCATCGGTGCGGGAGCGGTCGATCACCGCGAGGTCGATGCCCTCGGGAATGACGGAGTGCCCTTCCGGGTGCGCATCGATGTCGATACCGATCAGCCGTTCGATGTCCTGCTGCAGTTGCGGGCGGGGAAACAGCACGGTGTGCGCGGAATCGGCGGCGAGCCGCTGCACGAGGCGGGCGCGAAACCAGAAATGTTCCACGGCATCGACCGTGCCGAAGTTCGCCCGGGTGAGTGCGCCGCTCGATTCGAGCGAGTCGATCACGCCGTGGGGGTCGGGTGCCACGGTGAAGACCACCGGAATCTCGAGGTCGCGGGCCACGGTGGCCGCGGCGAGGCTGCCCACATCGGCCATCCGCAGATGGATCGCGTCGACCGCCCCCGCCGAGCGCAGAATCCGGCGAATACCGCGTTGCGTGGCGACGCGGCGCGGCCAGGCATCGATCGAGGAAACGGGTGGGCCCACGAAGGGTATGGTGGCGAACGAATGCCCTCGCAAGGTCGATCCGACGTCGGCGAGGGCATCGAGCGTGTTCTCGTGTGTGCCCCGTGACAAGGTGATCACTCGTTCGACCCCGCCCTGCCCGGCCACGAGAGCGTCGCCGAGCCGAACGAGCAGGGTCGCGATCCCGCCGTTGTCGCCGGCCCCCACCTGGGAGAGCTCGCCATCAATGTCGGCGTGCAGAAACAACTGGGCGACGGTGGTTCCCGCGCTCCACGGAACCCGGGGGCCGGGCACCGACGTGAGGTCGAACAGGGCCAGTCGTGCGACCGCGGCGAGCTCGCTCGTGTCCTCGCCCGTCGGGTCGGCATCCGCTTGCGATATTTCGCTCAGCAAAGCGATCACGGCTGCACTTGACGAGCGATCGCCCAGCGCCGCGATCGCCGCGACACGGGCGTGGAGTTGCTCGGTGCAGTCCATCGCCACCCGGCGCAGCAGCCGTTCGGGGACACGGCCGGGAATGAGGCCGATGGTCTCGACGAGTCGGGCGCGGGCCGGTCCGTTGCCGGTACCCAACAGAGTGCCTTCGAGAAACAAGCCCACCTGATCGGCCGCCGACGAGCCCCACTGTTCCAGGGTGCGCTGGGCCAGCATGCCAGTGAATCCGCCCGCGAGCACCAGGGAGACGAGGCCGGCTATCGCGTCGTATCTAGGCAGTCGTGTGCCGAACGCCCACGCCGCGTGCTCACGCAGAAACGCCGAGTCGTGGTGCAGCAGCGCGACGAGAACCTCATCGGCCGAGTTGTCGAAGACCTGGGCGAGAGCATGCACCGCCGCAATGGCCGTGAGCTGGTCATTCGGGTCGGTGGCCGCCCGGGCGAGCAGCCGAACGGCTCGGGGTCCCCCGTCGCGAGCGGCCGCGACCGTGAGGTCGTCGGCGCGGCGGATACCGTCGAGAAGGCTCGCGGCAGCGCGCTGCTCATCAAGGGCGGTGTGGGTTGCCATGGGCCTCTCCTCCCCGCGAATTTCGCGGATCGATCGCGGCGATTGACTGCCACGAGTGAACATAGGTTGGTTTCGGCAGTTCCACGCCGAGAAGTAGTCGGAGCGCCACGCACATAGGCGTCAGACTAGAATTAGCTAACTATGCTAGCTACTTTTCTATTCGCCATCATTGCATGAATCGGCGCCCGTCGGCTGGGACTTCCCATCACATTGAAGCGCTCACACAAAAAAATAGAGTCACGCTCCAAAGAATGGAGCGTGACTCTATTTAAAGTGTTCGCGGTGTTCGTTCGCGGTGTTCGTTCGCCGTGTTCGTCCCGTGCGCGGCTAACCGAACAAGGCCGCCACCTTCGTGAGGGTTTGGTAGATTCCGAACGCCAGTGGAATACCCACCAGCGCCCAACCCGCTACGAGCTGTACTGCCTTCATGCGCGTGCCTCCCCTGTCGTTGCGCCAACGAGCGATCGTTCCGGTTCGTGATAGTCGGAGTGCACCGGGCGCACGAACAGGTTCGCCACGAATCCGATGATCAAGAGCCCGACCATGGTGAGCAGGGCCGGCTGGTAGGCCGCCGCGGTGAGCTCTCCTGGAGCACCCTGGGCGTCCAGGAAGGAGTTCACGATGAGCGGCCCCGCGATACCGGCGGCCGACCAGGCCGTGAGCAGCCGACCGTGGATGGCGCCGACCTGGAAGGTTCCGAACAGGTCACGCAGGTAGGCCGGCGCGGTCGCGAAACCGCCGCCGTAGAACGAGATGATCACGAAGGCCAAAATGACGTAGAGCGCCGTCGTGCTCGGGCCGAACAGAGCGAGAAGCAAGTACAACAGCGTGCCGACGCCGAGGTACACCATGTAGATGTTCTTGCGCCCGGTCTTGTCCGACGTGGCCGACCAGATGAAGCGTCCACCCATATTGGCCAGCGACAACAGGCCGACGAACCCGCCGGCGACCGTGGCCGAGACCAGTGAGTTGCCGTCGTTCTGCCGGAAAAAGTCCTGAATCATGGGGGCGGCTTGCTCGAGAATTCCGATCCCAGCCGTGACGTTGCAGAACAGCACAACCCAGACCAGCCAGAACTGGCGGGTTCGGATGGCGTTCTTGGCCGATACGTGATTCTTCGTGACCAGGGCCTGCGAACGAACCCGGGACGGATCGAAGCCGTCCGGCACCCAGCCGGCCGCCGGCACCTTGATCGTGAAGGCGCCGAACATCATGTAGGCGAAATAGATCACGGCCAGGGTGAGAAAAAGCTTGCCGACGGAGTCGCCGTTGGCGACCCAGTTCGCTGCCCCGGAATTGGGGTCGTAGAACCGGAGAAGTGCCGTGGAGACCGGGCTGGCGATGAGGGCGCCGCCGCCGAAGCCCATGATCGCCATACCGGTCGCGAGGCCCGGGCGGTCCGGGAACCACTTGATAAGCGTGGAGACGGGGGAAATATAGCCGATACCCAGCCCGATCCCCCCGATGAAGCCGTATCCGACATAGACCAGCCACAGCTGATCGGTAAAGATTCCGAGGGAGCCGACGAGGAACCCCCCGGACCAGAACAGGGCCGCGACGAACATGGCCTTGCGCGGGCCGTTCGTGTCAACCCAGGTGCCCAATACGGCCGCAGAGAGGCCCAGCATCACGATGGCGATCGAGAAGATCACCCCGATTTGCACCAGGCTGGCGTCGAAGTGCGCCACGAGCGCGGTCTTGTACACGCTCGTGGCATAAGCCTGGCCGATGCAGAGGTGCACGGCGAGTGCGGCCGGCGGAATAAGCCAGCGGTTGAATCCGGGTGGTGCGATGGTTCGGTCTCGATCGAGCCAGCTCATTGAGTTGTCCTTGCTGCCGGGAAGGCGAATAGCGACGCTGCTGTCAGTTTCGGCGGGTTCCGGTCGGCGCTGCATGTATTGCACCAACGCGGCCTGCGAGGAAGAGACTATCTGCGCGCGTTGAATCAGACAATTTAGAAAATCAATGCTTATTTCAATAAGTGGGGGCGCGCATCGACGCGGCGGCAAGGCAGGATGGGTACATGACACGTGGAGCTCCGATCGAAGACATCAACGAAGACAATCTGGTCGTCACCCCGCCCAAGACGCATGCAGCCGGCGTCGAAGCCGTGGCCGTGGCGCTGAATCGCGGTATCGCACAGGCTGGAATTGCACGCACCGCCCGGTCGCTGCTGCGCCTGAACCAGCGCGACGGCACCGACTGCCCCGGATGCGCGTGGCCGGAGTCGCAGGGACATCGGAAGACCGCCGAATTCTGCGAAAACGGCGCGAAGGCCGTCGCCGAGGAGAGCACGCTGCGCACGGTCACGCCCGAGTTCTGGGCCGAACATTCCATCGCCGAACTCGCCACAAAAACCGAGTACTGGCTGGGCAACCAGGGTCGTATCACCCATCCTGTCGTCATCCGCCCCGGAGACACCCACTATTCGCAGATCTCGTGGGACGACGCCTTCGAGCTCATCGGCGAGCAGATTCGCGCCACCGTGCCCGACCGCACCGTGTTCTACACCTCGGGCCGCACAGCCAATGAGTCGGCGTTCATGTACCAGCTGTTCGCGCGCTCCATCGGCACGAACAACTTGCCGGACTGCTCCAACATGTGCCACGAGTCCTCAGGGTCGGCGCTGAACCCCACGATCGGCATCGGCAAGGGCACAGTCTCGCTCGAGGACATTCACCACGCCGAACTCATTCTGGTGGTCGGCCAGAATCCTGGCACCAACCACCCGCGCATGCTGTCGGCCCTGGCTGACTGCAAGGACAACGGCGGCAAGATCGTGGCGGTGAACCCGCTACCCGAAGCCGGGTTGTTCAATTTCATGGACCCGCAAACCCCGAAGGGTGTCGTCGGCAAGGGCACCGACCTGGCCGATGAGTTTCTTCAGATCAAGGTCGGCGGTGACTTGGCGCTGTTCCAGGCGCTCGGTCACCTGCTGCTCGAACACGAGGCGCGCGTGCCCGGGTCGGTCATCGACCACGAGTTCGTCGCCGCGAACACCGACGGCATTGAGGCCTACCGGGCGGCCCGATCGGAGATCGACTGGGCCGAGACGAAGAAGGCAACCGGTCTTGAGCGCACTGCAATCGAGGCCGTGGCGCAGCTGCTCATTGCGAGCAAAGCCACCATCATCTGCTGGGCGCTCGGACTGACCCAGCAGCCGCACTCGGTGAACACCCTCAAGGAGATCATCAACCTGCTGTTGCTGCAGGGTAATTTCGGCAAGCCCGGCGCCGGCGCGTGCCCGGTGCGCGGTCACTCCAACGTGCAGGGCGATCGCACCATGGGCGTTTGGGAGAAGCCGAAGGAAAGCATGCTGGCCGCGCTCGATGCCGAGTTCGGCATCGTCTCCCCACGCGAGCACGGCCTTGACTCCGTCGACACGGTGGATGCCTTTGTGCACGATCAGGTGGACGTATTCGTATCGATGGGCGGCAACTTCGCCCTCGCCTGCTCCGACACCGACATGCTTGAACAGGCTATGCAACGCGTGGGACTCACGGTGCATGTGTCGACCAAGCCCAACCGTTCGCACGTGATGCACGGCAAGATCTCGCTCATTCTGCCCACCCTCGGCCGCACGGACACCGATGACAAGCATCCGGCCGGCCGTCAGGTGTTGTCGGTGGAAGACTCGATGTCGGTCGTGCGCACCACCCAGGGGCGACTGGATCCGGTCTCCGACCACCTGCTCGCCGAACCGGTCATTGTGGCTCGTATGGCCAGTGCCACCCTCGGCGACGACCACGCCGTCGACTGGAAAGCGATGGCCGAGGACTACGACGTCATTCGCGACCACATCTCCCGAGTCGTGCCCGGCTTCGACGACTTCAACGCCCGACTCAAAACCAAAAACGGGTTCGTGCTGCCCAACCCGCCACGCGACACTCGCAGCTTCGCCACCGACATCGGGCTGGCGCGGTTCACGGTGAGCCCGATTGAATATCTGTCGGCGCCCGAAGGCCACCTCATTCTGCAGACCATCCGCAGTCACGACCAGTACAACACCACGTTTTACGGTCTCGACGACCGCTACCGCGGCATCAAGAACGGCCGCCGGGTCATCCTCATCCACGAAGACGACGTTGCCGAGCTGGGCTTCGCCGACCGCGACATGGTCGACGTGATCAGCACGTTCCAAGGGGTGGAGCGCAGGGCCAACGAGTTCCGTCTCGTGGTGTATCCGACCCCGCGCGGCTGCGCTGCGGCGTATTTTCCCGAGGCGAACGCGCTCATGCACCGCGAACTCGTCGCCCGCGAATCGAACACCCCAGGCTACAAAGCCATGACGGTGCGGTTCATCGCGCACGAGCCGGCCGCGGTGCCGCAGCCCAGGTGACAGCACCCCGTTGACAGCAGCCCAGGTGGCAGCAGCTCAGCTGACAGCACACCACCACGGAGGAGCCCGATGACCCAGCAACGATCCTGGACCGGCCACGTCTTCATCGCGACGAGCGTCGACGGCTACATCGCCAGGCCGGACGGCGCGCTCGACTGGCTCATCGACCGACCGGGGCCCAGCGGCGACGGCGGCTACGCCGACTTCGCGGCCACGATCGATCACATGCTGATGGGCCGCGGCACCTATGAAGCCGTGGCGGCGTTCGACCCCTGGCCGTACACGCGGATGAAGGTCATGGTGCTCAGCAGCACGCTTGGCACGACCGACGATCGCGTCACCGTGGTGCGCAGCCTCGGTGAGGCCGTCGACGCCCTCACCGCCGCCGGCGCCGAGCGGGTGTATGTCGACGGGGGCAAGGTCATCTCGTCCGGCCTGGCCGCCGGCCTCATCGACGATCTGGTCATCACCCGGGTTCCCGTTCTGCTCGGGGCCGGCCTGCCGTTGTTCGGGGCGCTCCCGACCGATGTGGAGCTGGAGTCCGTCGCGGTCACCGCGATCGGCGGCGGGATGATTCAGGAGCGCTATACCGTAAGGCGCTGAGGCTCGACCCGCTCGTCGTCGACGATCCGGTCGCCGCCTGCGTAAATGACCATCGACTTACCGCGGAGAAATCCGACGAGGGTCATGCCCACCTCCGCGGCGAACTCGGCGGCGAGCGATGACGGTGCGGAGACCGCGGCGAGCACCGGAATGCCCGCCATGAGGGCTTTCTGGGTGAGCTCAAAACTGGCGCGGCTGGAGACCATGAGCACGGTGCCGGTCAACGGCAGCCGGTTCTCCTTGACCGCCCACCCGATCACCTTGTCGACGGCGTTGTGCCGGCCGACGTCTTCGCGCAGCACGAGCATCTGGCCGGTGGCGGCGTCGAAGAGACCGGCTGCGTGAATGCCACCGGTCTTTTCGAACACGTTCTGCCCCGCGCGGAGCTGCTCGGGGAAGGTCGTGAGCAGCTCCGCGGCTACTTGGGCCCGGTCATCCGCTATCTGGAAGGCTGATTTGGTGCGCACAGCGTCGATGCTTTCCTTGCCGCACAGGCCGCAGGAGCTCGTGGTGATGAGCGACCGCTCCAGGCTCGGTGCGGGCGGTGTGACGCCGGCACCGAGGGTGACGTCGAGCACGTTGTAGGTGTTGACGCCGTCGACGCTCGCGCCGGCACAGTAACGCGCGGTGTTGAAGTCGTCGCCCTTGGTAATAACACCTTCGGAGACAAGAAACCCCGCAGCGAGGTCGATATCGTTGCCGGGGGTGCGCATTGTGACGGCCAGCCGGCGCCCGTTGACGCGTAGCTCCAGGGGTTCCTCGACCGCCAGCAGGTCTTCGCTCGCCAGAGACGATGCGCCGACCGTGAGGCGGGTGATTTTACGTCGCGCGGTTATTCTGCTCATGCTCAAAGTCTGCCACGGGTGGGCCTGTCGGGCACCAACCGGCTGCAGCCGCCAGAGTCAGCCGCCGAGTCAGCCGCCCGAGTCAGCCGCCACGGCATATCAGCCGCCGATATAGGACATTTCAATTTTTTTGGCGCCGGATGCCCGCAGCTCGCGGGTTTTGGCGCTGCGCAGTTCGGAGTACCGGTCGGTGCGCTCCCGCCACAGGTGCGCCATGACCGTGGAGAGTTCATCGTCGGAGCAGCCGCCGCGCATGAGCGCACGCAGGTCGTGGCCTTCGGTGGCGAACAGGCAGGTGAACAGCTTGCCGTCAGTGGATACGCGGGCGCGCGAGCAGGTCTGGCAGAACGACTGGGTCACGCTGGAGATGACGCCGATCTCGCCGCCGCCGTCTTGGTAGCGCCAGCGCCGGGAGGTTTCGCCCGTGTAATTCGGGGCGATCTCCTCCAACGGCAACTCGGCATGGATGCGGGCGATCACGTCCTTCGATGGCACAACCGCGCCCATCTCCCAGCCGTTGCTCGTGCCGACGTCCATGAACTCGATGAACCGCAAAATGTAGGGGGTGTCCTTGAAATGCCGGGCCATGGCGACGATGTCCTGGTCGTTCTTGCCGCGCTGCACGACCATGTTGATCTTGATCGGGCCGAGCCCGGCGGCCTCGGCCACGTCGATGCCGTGCAGCACCTTCGCGACGGGGAATTTCACGTCGTTCATGGTGCGAAAGGTGGTGTCGTCGAGCGAGTCGAGCGACACGGTGACCCGACCGAGTCCGGCATCCTTGAGCGCCTGCGCTTTCACGGCCAGCGCGGATCCGTTCGTTGTGAGGGCGATATCGATCTTGCGTCCGTCGGGGGTGCGCAGCTCGGCCAGCAAGGCGATGAGGTCTTCGAGGCCCTTGCGCAGCAGGGGTTCACCGCCGGTCAACCGAATCTTTTCGACACCGTGGGCGACCGCGATGCGGGCGAGCCGGGTGAGTTCCTCGAAGCTGAGCAGTTCGTCGTGTTCCATGAACGCGAAATCCCGGCCGAAGATCTCCTTGGGCATGCAGTACACGCAGCGAAAGTTGCAGCGGTCGGTGACGCTGAGGCGCAGGTCGTGCAATGGCCGGTCCAGCCGATCGGTCACGGTACCCGTGGGAGCCTCCAGCTGCGCCGGAATATCGGCTTGCTCCCGGAAGAAGCGCGGAACTGGTTCTGCATTGTCGGCGCTGTTCATGTCTCCACCCTAAACCTCGTCTATCAACGCGTCATGTTCAGAACGCCGGGTTGAGGTTCCGGCCGCGCTACCCTCTCCGTGGCGAATTCAGGATATCCGTCAGTTTTTGAGGCAATACGCTGCAATTGGGGCAGATTCGGGAGAAAATTCCTGAATTCGCCACGCAGCGAGCGGATGCTGATGCCTGGCGTCGAGCCCGGTGCGCCGCCTCTGGGTACACGCGGGATGGCCCGGCCGGGAGTCCCGGCCGGGCCATCGCTTGACCGGTTGCGTTAGTCCTTGACGTAGCCGTTAGGGTTCAAAACGTACTTCGTCGCCGCACCGGCGTCGAACTCCGCGTAGCCGCGCGGGGCATCCTCCAGGCTGATGGCCTTGGCGTTGACGGCCTTGGCGATCTGTACCTTGTCGTGCAGGATGGCCATCATCAGCTGGCGGTTGTATTTCATCACCGGGCACTGACCGGTCGTGAAAGAGAGTGACTTGGCCCAGCCGAGGCCGAGTCGAATCGACAGGGAGCCGACCTTGGCCGCCTCGTCCTTGGCACCCGGGTCGCCCGTGACGTAGAGTCCGGGAATGCCGAGGGCACCACCGGCCGCGGTGATCGTCATGAGTGAGTTGAGCACGGTGGCCGGGGCCTCGTGGTCGGCGTCCTTACCGTGGCCGCGCGCCTCGAACCCGACGGCATCCACACCGGCGTCGACCTCGGGCACGCCGAGGATCTGCTCGATCTGCTCCCCTGGCTCTCCCTTGGAGAGGTCGATGGTCTCGCAGCCGAAGCTGCGCGCCTGCGCGAGGCGCTCCTCGTTCATGTCACCGACGATGACCACGGCCGCGCCGAGCAACTGCGCCGAGACCGCCGCCGCGAGGCCGACCGGGCCGGCACCGGCCACATACACGGTCGATCCAACGCTGGCGCCGGCCGTGTAGGCGCCGTGGAACCCGGTCGGGAAGATATCGGACAGCATGGTGAGGTCCATGATCTTCTCGAGCGCCTGGTCCCGATCGGGGAACTTCAGCAGGTTCCAGTCGGCGTAGGGAACGAGTACATACTCGGCCTGGCCTCCGACCCATCCGCCCATGTCGACATAGCCGTAGGCGCTGCCCGGACGGTCCGGGTTGACGTTGAGGCAAATGCCGGTCTTGCGTTCCTTGCAGTTGCGACAGCGGCCGCAGCTGATGTTGAACGGCACCGAAACGATGTCGCCGACCTTGATGAATTCGACGTCGGGGCCCGCTTCGACCACTTCGCCGGTGATTTCGTGCCCCAGCACCAGGTTGCTCGGTGCTGTGGTGCGACCACGCACCATGTGCTGGTCCGAGCCGCAAATGTTGGTGGTCACGGTCTTGAGAATGACACCGTGCGGCACCTTGCGACCGACGTTAGCCGGGTTGACGCCCGGTCCGTCTTTGAGTTCAAACGTGGGATAGTCGATGTCGATGACCTCGACGACTCCGGCGCTCTTGTAGGCAACTGCTCTGTTCCCGGTCATGAACTACCTTCCTCATTTTCAGTGTGAGCCGGTCGAACTCGACGTGGCCCGCATTGGATGAACGTTGCTGATATTTCCCTGCAACCCTCTCACTCCACCACGGTTCGTAGAAATTACAATCAGCCAATTCTCAGCCCTTGATAGGGCTCAGCACGCTAGGGCTACGCGCCAGTGATGTGCCCAGCGATACACCCAGCGATACGTGCCAGTGCGCCAGTGCGCATTAGTGGTTCTGCAGGAAGAGGGCGACGGCCTGCGCTGTGGTCTCTCGCACCCGTCCGGCGGCGTGGCTCTGCAAATAATCGAGGGTGGCCGGTCCGCCCGCGATCGAAAAAGCGGCGGTGACTCCGGAGGCTGCGGTATCGGCAGAAGACAACGCCACCCGTCCCGCGATGACGACGACCGGGCATCCGGCCGGCGCCAGACCAGCGACGG
>Ga0314774_1002045_pt1 | contig 11883 bp, 11 predicted proteins | sample MetaGCBIA2018_FD_204515 | JGI IMG/M metagenome (GOLD analysis project Ga0314774, IMG submission 204515) | Cryopeg brine microbial communities from Beaufort Sea near Barrow, Alaska, United States - CBIA 2018 | ecosystem: Environmental > Aquatic > Marine > Coastal | place: USA: Alaska | collected... | reverse complement strand
ATGGCGGCAGCAATCATTGGAGAACCCAAATTGCTTATTCTTGATGAACCTACATCGGCGCTAGATCCAAAAGGTAGATTTGAATTGTTCTCTTTGATCAAGGAAGTAAGAGAACAAGGTTCAACTGTCATACTGTCAACCCATATTCTGGATGATATTGAGAAAATCTCGGATAGAATAGGTATCATAAAGCAGGGAAAAGTTATTAAGGAAGGAAATGTAGAGACGATTCTATCGACATATTTTAAACCGATATATGATATTGAATTAGGAGAAAACTGTGATATGACAGACATAAATGAACTTAAGCGGATGAATTGGATAAGCGATGTGGTGTGTGATAAAAAAAGCTTATCCGTTATGGTGACTGATATTGATGAGGCCAGGAAACAGATGCTGAAACTTCTTGCATCAACTAAGTTAAATGTTATGGGATTTAAACTTAGAAAACCAAGCCTTGACGAAATATTTTTAAGTGAGGTAAGTTTATGAAAGAACTATATGTAATGATAAAGAAAGAATTGCGTGAGATTATGAGAACAAAAAACGGTATGATACTAGGAATTACACTTCTGTTCTTTGCAATAGCTGATCCGGTTATTCTTAAAATGACACCCATGCTTCTAAAAGAGTTTAGTGGCGTGGATATGAGTGAGTTTATTGTATTAAGCCATAAGGCTGCAGTAGTAAACTTTTATGGAGATGTCTATCAAATCTTTACCATAGTCTTTGTATTGATTCTATCAAACAATTGGATTAAAGAAGTGAAAGAACAAACGTTTGTGATTCCTGTGTTAAAAGGAGCTTCCATTGACAAATTATTCTTAAGCAAAGTAATAGCTTATTCTATGGTTTTGAGTACATTGCTTATAATGGGTTTTGGGCTTAATTATTATTATGCAGGTGTTATCTTTGGATTTGAACTTGAACTTGGTTTAGTTGTTTATATGGCGATATTACTGAGCTTATTCTATGGATGGTGTACAATGTTTATCTTATTTATCAGCACCTTTATACGAAATCAAGTGATTGTAGCATTAATTAGCCTAATGACATTATTTGTTGGACCATTTCTGTTTTCTTTGATAAAATTAACTGAGATAACACCATTTACATTGATTGACCATGCTTCAACTCTAACCTATATACCATCGGATCAAATTATAGTGTCAGGTTTAAGTATTATTGCATTAACTTTTGCAATGTATTATGCTGGGGTTACTATTGTGAAGCGAAAAGAAATTGTTAAATACAGATAATGGAGTAGTGTGTAGCTAAGAAAAATTAGTTATAATAGGAAGATGTTGAAAGATAGAAAAGAGTGGGATGAATTGGATGAGAAATCGTTAATTACAGATGCACAAAAAGGCAACCGTTTAGCAATGAATATGTTGCTAGAAGATAATTATGAAATTCTTTATAAGTTTTTATTGAAAACCACTCAAAATGAAGAACTTTCTAAAGACTTGGTTCAAGAAACGATGATAAAAGCAGTGGTTCACCTTAAGTCCTTCAAAGCTGATTCGAAGTTTTCTACTTGGCTTATACGTATCAGCATCAATACGTACAAGAATTACATCAGACAAAACCAGCGGCAAAGGCATCAGCAAGTACCCCTTGAGATGTTTGACCCCTTTGGCGTCAGTAGCCAAGATGTTGAAAAAGATGTCATATTGCATCAACAGATTTTGGAGATCAATAAATACTTAATGACAATTAAACCAAAGGATCGAATCATCTTTGTGCTTAAATATTATGAAGGGTATAGCTATGAAGAAATTTCAACAATAGTTAACATAAAAATCGGAACGTGCAAATCAAAGATGCATTATTTAATGGAAAAACTGAGAAAAGAATTGGAGGTCGAACTATGAAGTTAGATTTAGATGATACATTGAAAAAAGCGAATCAAACATACGAATCAAGAGTAGTTGTTGATAAGGAAACCATAAAAAAAGAAATAAATTTAGCTATTGACCATGGTTATGAACGACTTGAGAAAAAACAACACCAAAAAGACAATGTGATATTTGTACTTATTGCTATACTTGTATTTGCAATGGCAGGTACTGCAATCCAACTAGGATTTGGGCTATTGCTTATCGGTATTCAATTGATCTTAGTCATCGGTGTTCCGCTTCTTATTCCTTATACAATAAGTAGCTATGTCAAGGGAGGATTAAAATGAATGATATTAACAGTGTTCCTGTAGTTGTATGGATTGTGCTTGCAGCGGTATTGTTTATCCAGGGGTTTTGGATGTTTAACGATGCATCAAAAAGAGGGCTTAATAAATGGCTTTGGGGAGCCCTCGGATTATTAAATACACCGACAAATCTTATTGTTTATCTTGTAGTTTCAAGAACTATTCTTGGAATGACCAAATGTGAAAATTGTGAAAAGAAATATAACAGCATGTTTACTTATTGTCCTCACTGCGGAACCAAACAAACGAAAACTTAACATCATATTGTTGAATGGTTACAGAACAATGAAATGGATAGAGGTTGCAGTTGCTAAACAGAAGCTTATTTAGAAAATATATTGACATTTAATTAACAAGATAATATGTTATCTATATAAGTAATGTGTTATGTGAAAAACACTGGAAAAGGAAAGGGAAACGTATGAAAGAAAATAATATATCAAAATTAAACTCAGATGCTACTGGCATGCAACAAATCTCGAAAAATAAAGATTTGAAAATCACCCTTGTGTTCACCCTCGTGGGATTAATCGCAGGCTTCTTTACGGGGCTGTATCAAGCTTCAATCGCTACAGAAGAATTAAAGCAGCAGATTCTATCTCAACTCGGTTCAATGGAATTGATGATGGTCATCGCGGCGGCCCAAGGAGCAGTATATGCTTGCCTTTCATCCTTTATTGGATTGAAGTTAGCCAGAAAAGTAAATCTAAAGCTAAACTTCAAATTCGACAAGAATGCCATGATACTGGCTACAATAATTGGTATGGTAACGGCAATTATAATAACAGGATCAGATAAATTCATTTTTGCAGAATATCTTCCGCCCCAAGTGACATCTTATGTGTTTTCTCCCACTTACCTTATGGTAGGTATAATATACGGTGGCATTGTTGAAGAACTATTGTTAAGACTATTAGTAATGTCTGTCTTGGTTCTGGTACTATGGAAATTGTTTGCGAAATCAAAAGATAAACAAGCTATTCCTAACTGGATTTATATTACTGCAATTGTAGTAGCATCTACACTATTTGCTGCGGGACATCTTCCGATTACTGAACAGACAATTGGGTTGTCAGTTCCTATAATAATAAGATGTTTTGCTTTGAATGGAATTGGAGGAATTGGATTTGGTTATTTGTATTGGAAGAAAGGACTTGCATATTCAATGTTTTCCCATGCAGCAACTCATGTTTTTATGCAAGTTATTCTTATGCCTATATTATTTTAAGTTTAGCCTATGTTTAATATGAATGTTGAAGAAGCTGTCCGCTGGTATTATCTTATAGGGTCTTGCCTATGATCATTTGCAAGATTATACCTTATGTTATGGATAGTTCAATCCTGATGAGGAATGCCTATTGAAGATGTCAAGCAGGTGTGCTTTTGACATTTCAATGGATATATGGTATAATTAAAAAGGACGTTGCGGGGTAAATGTAATGTTTTTGGTATGTGAAGTATATATGTTGAGTAAAGAGGTCGGCGAGTTTGTTTACGTATGATTCATGTGTATACAGATGAATGACGGACAATTCTTAAAAAGCATGTAGAAAAACTTAGATATTGAGCTGGGGCTTGTGTAGGATCATATGGTCATGCACTATACTGCTATAGGCGGTATAAAGTAAGTTGATTTGACGAAACTTAAGCACTCTAACTCTGTAAATAGCAGAGGTAGAGTGCTTTTTTGTACGTTTTTATTGAGAATGTATTCTGTGTAAGGCGTACTTGAGCAAATGGAACTCGATACTTTGTGATTATCAAGAAGTAAATTGACTTGCTTCTAAGAAATCTAGTAGACAATTAAAGTGAAGGATTTGGAAGGAGTTATTATGCAAGAAACAATTAGATTAACACAATTTAAACTTAATAAAGAATGGATAGAGGAAAAACATTACGAAAAATGGACAGATTGGAAATGGCAAATTAAAAACACCATTAAAAAACCGGAAACAGTTGAGAAAATCTTAGGCATCAAATTCAGTGATGAGAAAAGAAAAGACATCATGAAAACGATCGAGAAGTTTCCGTTGGCAGTAACGCCATATTACTTATCTCTCGTAGACAAAGATGATTATGAGAACGACGCAATTTTCAAACAATGTTTTCCAGATGTACAGGAATTGATAACGAGCAAGCATGATATGGAAGACCCTCTTCACGAGGATAAAGACAGTCCAGTACCGGGAATCACCCATCGTTATCCGGACAGAGTACTAATGCATGTAAGTAATGTATGTGCCATGTACTGTAGACATTGCACCAGAAAACGTAAAGTTGGTGACGTTGATTCAATTCCGTCAAAAGACCACATTATGGAAGGTATAGAGTATATTAAAAACACTCCCGTAGTAAGAGATGTTCTTTTATCCGGTGGTGATCCTTTTTTACTTTCCAATGATTACTTGGAGTGGATATTAACTGAGATATCACAGATACCACATGTCGAGGTTATTCGAATTGGAACAAGAGTTCCGGTTGTATTGCCTTATCGAATAAATGACGGATTAATCAAGATGCTGAAAAAATTTGACAACATATGGATTAATACGCAATTTAACCATCCCCGAGAGATTACTCCATCATCAAAAATGGCACTAAAACAATTAGCTATGGCCGGTATTCCTCTTGGAAATCAATCAGTTCTTCTGAATGGTGTTAATGATTGTCCAAGAATCATGAAACGACTTGTGCACAAATTAGTTGCCAATCGTGTCAGACCATATTATCTTTACCAGTGTGATCTATCAGAAGGACTTGAGCATTTTAGAACAAACATTGGAAAAGGAATAGAAATCATGGAAAGCCTTCGTGGACATACAAGTGGATTTGCGATTCCTACTTATGTTATTGATGCGCCGGGTGGTGGTGGAAAGATACCAATTATGCCGAACTATCTGATTTCGTGGTCAGCAAATAAGGTGATATTAAGAAACTATGAAGGTGTAATAACAACATATACTATGCCAGAAAAATATGAATCAAAGTTCTGTGATAGGGAATGTGCCAACTGTGATCTACAACTTAACATTGAAGGCGAAGATAAGGACAGTGTTATGATTGGTATTTCCAAACTGCTTTGTGACTATGAAGACGAGATAACCCTGACTCCATCTAATTTGGAAAGGGATCTTCGAATAAGAGGTGAAATAATAGAAAATGAGTGATCAATTGAAATATCTAGGACAATCCCTGATACAACATGGGAAAGAAAATGATCGAATTTATATAATGAAATATGATGAACAGGATGAAGACAGACTGTTTAAAGAAATTAATCAATTAATAGATAAGAATGAGTATGGCAAGATAATTGCAAAACTGCCAAAGGATAGTCATCATACATTTATTGATGAAGGCTTTGTGCAGGAAGCTCATATACCTGAATTTTACGATAAGGATCAACACTGTGCCTTTATGGCAAAATATAACAAGTCAAATCGAAGAAAAGTCAGAAATTTGTCTGAATTAAGTGATGTACTAAGCACAGCTATTAAGAAAAAAGAAGAAGCTGAATCGATAAGTGTTCCAGCCCATTGTGAAGTCATAAGGTTGGACAAAGAAGATGCAGTTGAATTGGCAAACATTTACAAACAGGTATTCAAGACCTATCCGTTTCCTGTTCATAATCCGGAGTATCTGAAGCAAACAATGGATGATAATATTATCTATTTTGGAATCCGGGAGAACGGAAGTTTGGTATCTGTTTCATCAGCCGAAACAGACCCAGACAATAAGAATGCGGAGATGACGGACTTTGCTACCCTACCGAAGTATAGAGGGAATAAATATGCTCTCATGCTTTTGGATACTATGGAAAAAGAAATGAGAAAAGAAGGTTATCGTGTACTTTACACTATTGCAAGAGCTATTTCATATGGTATGAATATCACTTTTGCTAAAGCGGATTATACATATAGCGGTCGATTGATTAACAACACCAATATTTCAGGAAATATCGAATCTATGAATATCTGGTATAAAGATATCAGTTAAGAAGAAATTCAAGCTAAGCTATATGCTTTTAAAGGAAGAATCCCAGAGGAATGGTTATTAACATTCCCTTGGGATTCTTTTCGTTTTCTCCATTCAATTCTACAGAGGCATTAGTCAGAGGGCAGTTTTTTAACATCGTAGCAAGAAACATTTAAAAGTGAAGTAATGTCAATATATTATATTGAACCATTTGATGACGATGTGATTTTTAAAGAGATAAGTAAACGTTATACCGCATTAACACTATAAAAAGAATTTAATTGACAACAGATTAACACATGAGTATGTGCAATATGTACATATTAGAAAAACATATTGACATGTATTTGCTATATGTGTATACTAAACAAGTGACTTGAGTAAACGTTATACCATACAAATGCACAATGACATTTATGATAGTACAAAAACGACAGAAATTGCTTATAAATGCAATGAAGGCTTTGAAACAAACAGATTAATGAGACTTTAGATGGAGGTTTTAGTTGACACCATACTTGCTAATAGCGATAGTCAATTTAGTTCATTGAAAGTTGGGTGAGATTTTGAAAGTAACAATTACAGATATTGCAAATATTGCAGACGTGTCTGTTGCAACGGTATCGCGTGTTATAAACAATAAAAGAAAAGGTGTCAGTGAAGAGACAAGAGAAAGAATATTGAAAATAATAGAAGATTATAATTTTAAACCCAGTGCAGTAGCACGAGGCTTAGTTACAAAATCATCCAATATTATAGGATTGATTATTCCTGATATTACAAATCCTTTTTACCCAACACTGGCAAAAGGTGCTGAAGATGCTGCATCTGAGAGAGGGTATAATACAATACTATTTGATGGTGGCAATATCCCTGAAAAGGAAGCTACTCATTTGAGATTTTTGAATGAACATTATGTATCAGGAATTATCTATAATAATTTCAGAGAGATTAGTCCGTCATCGCTTGAAATCATCAAAAAAAGTTTGTTACCAACGGTATTTATTGATTCAAAAGTGGAGTTGCCTAAGTCGAAAAATATATATATAGATAATAAAATGGCAATGAAAAATGTTATTAATTATTTATATGACCAAGGGCATCGGGATATAGCTTTTTTAGGAGGTCCGATAGACAGTTATTCATCCATTAAACGTTATGAAGGTTATATAGAGGCGTTGAATGATCTTCATATTCCACTAAATAAAGACTTGGTCATTGATGGTGAGTTCATTATTGAAGCGGCAGGCACTGCTGTTGAAAAACTGATGAATCGTGGCTTGAAATTTACTGCAATCGCTTGTTGTAATGATATTTTGGCGATTGGAGTGTATGCTAAATTCGAAGAACTTGGCATTAGCATACCTGATGACATATCTGTTGTTGGCTTTGACGACATATTGATGGCCAGACTACTAAGACCCAAATTGACAACGGTACAACAACCTGCTTATGAAATGGGAAAAGCCAGTGCTAATGTTCTGATAGATTGTATTGAAGGTAAAAGTGATTCAAATGAAATAAAGATTATATTTGATACTGATTTAATGATAAGAGACTCTGTTAAAAAACTCATATAGCAAACCTTGTGCCTAATGCAGGCATAAAAAAATATGAAATGAGATAACGTTATCTCTGTTCAAAGAATTGAAAAAGTGATAGATTAATGATTAGGAGCGTGATAATTATGGTAATAAAACATAATGAAGAGTTTAACCGCGGCTATAATTCGATTTGTGAATTAAAAAGTCAAATGCAAATGGAAATAGGGGTTATTAAACTTATAAAGGATGAACAATACCTAAATGACAATATGCTTGAAAGAGCTGTACTGTTGATTGAAGGTAAAGTGACTTTTACTTACAACAACACGAGCAAAACCGTTGAAAGATTGAGTTGTTTTGATGAAAATCCGATATGTCTGCATCTGCCAAAGGGCATGAAGTTTGAAATCGTTGCTGTTTCTGACAGTGAACTCATATATCAAGGGGTTGAAAATGATACTGCTTTTGAACCGGTACTGTTTGACAAATCGGATACTGTGAGTGATGTATTCGGCAAAGATACATTGAAAAACACTTCAATTAGAACAGTCCGAACGATTCTCGATGACGACACAGCACCTCATTCCAACATGGTTATGGGGGAAGTTATAAATCACCCAGGCAAATGGTCATCCTATCCACCCCATTCTCACGTACAACCTGAAGTGTATTATTATAAATTCTTACCTGAAACAGGATTCGGCTTCTCATTGATTGATGAACAAGCTTATAAGATAGAACATCAATCCGCTTCCCTTATACATGGTAATGTTGTACACCCCCAATGCAGTGCTCCTGGATACGCTATGTATTATGTTTGGATGATTCCGCATACAAAAGAAAAACGTTGGCTAAAGGACCGGATATTTGATCCAAAACATACTTGGCTATTAGATGAAAATCCAAAAATCTGGCCAGATAACAAATAGTAGCATTTTTGTTGAATAAAAAGGAGAATAGCAAATGGATACGATAAGATTAACTATGGCACAGGCATTAATAAAATTTTTGGACAACCAATACATTGAATTTGATGAAGTTGAATCCAAGTTTGTTGAAGGTGTATTCACAATATTTGGTCATGGCAATGTTTTGGGAATAGGACAAGCATTAGAAGAAGATGCTGGTGAATTGATTGTTCACCAAGGCAGAAATGAACAGGGTATGGTGCACGCAGCAACAGGATTTGCGAAACAAAACCATAGAAGAAAAATCTATGCATGTTCATCAAGTATCGGACCGGGAGCAGCAAACATGATAACGGCAGCTGCAACCGCAACAGCTAACAGAATACCGGTTTTATTGCTGCCAGCTGATACATATGCTTCAAGACAACCTGATCCTGTATTACAGCAAATCGAACAATTTGACACTCTAAGCACAACGACCAATGATGCATTTAGAGCGGTAAGTAAATACTGGGATAGGATTAATCGCCCGGAGCAGCTCATGTCAGCAATGATCAATGCAATGAGAGTATTGACAGATCCGGCTGATGCTGGAGCAGTAACTATAGCGTTACCTCAGGACGTAGAGGGTGAAGCCTACGACTATCCGCAAGATTTTTTCAAAAAAAGAGTACATATTATAGAAAGAAGACCTGCAATGCCAAGGCGAATAGAACTTGCGGCGCAACATTTCATGGGTAAGAAAAAGCCGATGATCATATGTGGTGGTGGTGTCAGATATTCTGAAGCAGCCAATGCATTACAAAGTTTTGCAGAAAGATTCAATATTCCTTTTGGTGAAACTCAAGCAGGAAAAAGTGCCGTACCGGATGACCATTACCTTAATCTTGGTGGCGTAGGTACGACAGGAAATTTGTCTGCCAATCTAATAGCAAGTGAAGCGGATATTGTCATTGGAGTTGGAACGCGCTTTACTGATTTCACTACATCTTCCAAATGGATTTTTTCCAATCCTGAGGTAGAGTATGTGAACATCAATGTTGCTGAGTTTGACACCATCAAGCTTGATGGTGAACAAATAATCGCTGATGCGAAGTTAGGGCTAGAAGCACTGGGTGAAGCACTTGATAAGATGAATTACATGTCCGGATATACGAATGAAATTAAAGATGTTAAAGATCAGTGGACAGAGGAAGTCAACAGGTTGTTTCATGTGGAAAAAGGAAATGATTTCATTCCTGAAGTGAGTGCACAACTTGACCATGTTTTATCTGAATATGAAGAAGTTCTTAAATCAAGCCTGACTCAAACCAGAGTTCTTGGAATTCTAGATGATCAGCTTGAAGATAATGCAATTATTGTGGGCGCATCTGGAAGTCTACCGGGTGATTTACAAAGGGTATGGCGTCCAAAAGTTGCCAACACCTATCATATGGAATATGGATATTCATGCATGGGCTATGAAGTTAATGCAGCCCTTGGCGTTAAACTTGCCAAGCCAGATCAACCGGTTTATACAATGGTCGGTGATGGGTCATACATGATGTTGCATTCAGAGCTAGTGACTTCTATCCAAGAAGGTGCAAAGATCAACATTTTGTTGTTTGACAATATTGAGTTTGGTTGCATCAATAATCTACAAATGGGTAATGGCATGGGTTCTTTTGGCACAGAAATGCGTTATAGGAATAAGTCCACCGGCAAATTGGACGGTCGTTTAATTCCAGTTGATTTTGCAATGAATGCGAGGGCCTATGGCTGTGAAACTTATTCTGTAAGAACGGAATCAGAACTTATAGAAGCGCTTGAAGCAGTGAAGAAATCTTCGGTATCCACGTTGATTGATATCAAAGTGCTACCAAAAACAATGACAGAAGGCTATGCTTCTTGGTGGCGTGTTGGCAATGCTGAAGTATCTAAAAAGGAAGAAATTATCAATAAGTCAAAGGAGCAAAAAGAAGAATTGAAAAAAGCTAGAGCTTACTAATAATATAAAGTTTAACAAATTGTCTAATGACAGAAGGATGGTGAAAATGTTAAAAAATGAAAAAATAAGCTTGGAATTGCACCAATTGCAAATCCGTTTGCATATGCAGTCAAAGCATGTCACTGTATTAATGAAAAAAACTGGACTATAGGGAGAAATGAAAGATGAAAAAATATAAAGTTGGTATTATAGGCGCAGGTAGAATTGGTAAAGTTCATGGCTCAAGCATTACGTATAATATTCCAAATGCAGATATTAAATCTGTGTCAGACATACATTTGGATGGCGTAAAGGAATGGGCAGATAAATTGGGTGTTGAGAATGTATTTTCAGATTACAACGATATCTTAAACGACCCGGAAATCGATGCAGTACTTGTGTGTTCATCAACAGACACACATGCTGAGATTTCAATTGCTGCTGCAAAAGCGGGCAAACACATTTTTTGTGAAAAACCCATAGATTTAGATTTAGACCGTATCGATAATGTATTAAAAGCAGTAGAAGAAGCTGGCGTGAAATTCCAAGTAGGATTCAATAGAAGGTTTGACCATAACTTTGCAAGAATTAACCAAGTAACAAAAGATGGAGTTATCGGAGAACCGCATATCATTAAAATAACCTCAAGAGATCCTGAGCCACCACCAATAGCTTATGTGAAAGTATCCGGTGGTATGTTCCTTGATATGACGATTCATGATTTTGACATGGCCCGTTTTCAAGCAGGTTCTGAAGTAACAGAGGTATTCGTCGTAGGTGGAAGTCTTGTTGATCCGGAAATCGGAAAAGCAGGAGATGTGGATACGGCTATCATTACATTGAAGTTTGAGAACGGTGCTATGGCAGTTATAGATAACAGCCGTAAAGCAGTTTATGGATATGATCAAAGAGTTGAAGTATTTGGTTCAAAAGGATCCATAGAGGCATTTAATGACACATCAACCAATACAGTACTTAGAACAGCTGAAAGCGTAACACAGGACAAACCTTTATATTTCTTCTTAGAACGGTACATGGAATCATTTACAGAAGAGATGAAACAATTTTTTGAAGCGGTTGCTAATGATACTGAAACGCCAGTAAAAGGAATTGACGGACTTAATTCAGTAATCATCGGCCTTGCTGCAAAAAAATCATTAAAAGAAAATCGTCCGGTTAAAATAAGTGAAATAAGATAGTAAGCCGGATCATTCATATAAAGGAGGAAACGGATTTGGACCTTAATACGAGAGCTCTTAAGTTTCACAAGGACAATGAAGGCAA
>Ga0314774_1002044_pt1 | contig 11883 bp, 11 predicted proteins | sample MetaGCBIA2018_FD_204515 | JGI IMG/M metagenome (GOLD analysis project Ga0314774, IMG submission 204515) | Cryopeg brine microbial communities from Beaufort Sea near Barrow, Alaska, United States - CBIA 2018 | ecosystem: Environmental > Aquatic > Marine > Coastal | place: USA: Alaska | collected... | reverse complement strand
CCTGGGACTTGTCATCCACACAGTAAACGACGGCCGCCTCGGGCGGGTTCAGATACAAACCGACGACGTCGTAGACCTTCTCCACGAACTGCGGATCGGTGGAGAGCTTGAACCCGTCCTGGCGGTGCGGTTTCAGCTCGAACGCCTTCCAGATTCGCCCGATCGTAGACTTCGACAGGCCAGAGCGGTCCACCATCTTCGCCCGCGACCAGTGCGTTGCGTTCTTCGGCGTCGACTCCAACGTCGCCACGACGACCTCCTCAACTCGCTCGGCGGTGATCGTCGGCGGACGCCCCGGACGCGGCTCATCGACCAGACCATCAAGACGGTCCGCCACGAAACGGGCACGCCACTTGCTGACCGTGTTCGTCGAACAGTGCACCCGCTCAGCCACCGCCTTGTTATCCAGACCCTCACCACAGCCGAGGACGATCCGTGACCGCAACGCCAGAACCTGCCAGGACTTCGCCCGCCGCGACCAGCGCAACAACTGCTCCCGCTCCTCATCACTCAGAATCAACTCACTCTTCGGGCGTCCAGTTCGTGGCATACCCCAATCCTACAATTAACCAGAGAATTTCAGGCGCAGGACACTAGTGCAGTCGCTCCCATTCTTCGCGAATGCGTTCTCGATCTACTTGTTCTACACGTTCTTCCTTGGCATGAGTAAGGAAATCGAGGAGGCGGCGCGTCTGGACGGCCTGGGTTCATTCGGCACGTTCCTGCGGATCGCGGTTCCGTCCGCCAAGCCTGTGTTTGCCACCGTCGCGATCCTGACGTTCTTGACCACGTGGGGCCAGTACCTGTGGCCCTCCCTTGTGGTGTCGAACCCCGCGTACCGTCCATTGCCGCTTGAACTGAGCGTGTTCTCGGGGCAAATGCCGGTCGACTGGGGAGAGGTGCTCGCGTTCGGCGTGCTGCTCGTCGTTCCCGTACTCGTCTTCTTCGTGTCCTTCCAGCGCTTCTTCGTGCAGAGCCTCGCTTCGTCGGCCGTGAAGGGTTAGGCGCGCGGCTTCCCCAGCCCCCTCGCGGGGCCCGGGGTCGTGCTCCTGGGTGGGTGAGACCACCACACACGACGTGGGGTCCCTACAGAGCTGGCAGCGGGACTCGAACCCGCAACCGCCCGATTACAAGTCGGGTGCGCTACCAATTGCGCCATGCCAGCATGTCCTTTTGAGCCCGCACAAGGATAACCGGGTATCGGATGCTGCACATCCGAGCCGGTCCCTGCGCGGGCCGCACCGGGGGCGAGTCTGCGACGCGGCCTCGTGGCATCATCCGCCCAGGAGCGCCTCGCGAAGCGCGCCCTCTTCAGTCCACTGAACGCTCGCGGGGTCCGTCGGGTCTTGAATCTCGCCGTTGAATCCCAGCGTGGGCGTGTAGACCACGCCCGCCTTGTTCGCCGCATCGCTCGCGCTACGAACCCACGCCGCATACTCGTGGTCGGGAATCTTGGCAACCACCGCATCCGAAACCCCCGCAAGGGACGCAAGTGACTGGATCTGCTCATCGATCAGCCCCGTGGAGCCCTCGGCTGGCTGATTCTCCATGAGCTGCTGAACGAAGCCCAAGAAGGACTCGGGGGCCTCCTGGTACACGAGGACCGCGGCCGATGCCGCCCGCGTCGAATACTGCGTTCCAGACGACGCGCCATCGAGGTACGCGAGCGGGTGGTAGTACACATCCACCAGACCCGCGGAGCGCATCTCGTCGAGCGTTTCCGCCTGGGTGATCTCGAAATGGGCGCACCACGGGCAGATGAAGTCGAAGTAGACGTCGAGCCGCGCGCGGTCAGGGTCGAGATCCACGCCAGCGACCCCGCTGCTTCCCACTCCGAGCCCGCCGTCACTGCTGATCACAGGAGCTCCGGAGGGCCCCGCCACCGCCACGTCGTCAATAGCGCCCTCGCGCAGGACGTACGCCACGAGCGCGGCGAACATGGCAACGACCACGACGCCGGCGACGGTCCACCCGACCACACGCCGCCGAGCCTTGGCCCGCGCCTCAGCCTGCGCCTTTCGCTTCGCCTCCGCTACCGCTGACGACGAACCCGCGGACTTCGACACGATGACCCACCCCCTTCGATCCCGGCTTCCTTCAGGATCGACGCGGAAACTCGACCCGTCGAACGGCGAGTCGCTACTTACCTGCGGCGTCTTGCACAAACTTCAGCAATGCACCCTCAGCAGACCAGTTCAGGTCGTCTGGATTGGCCTGAGCATCCTGCATGACGCCGTTGATCGCAACGGTGGGCGTGCCCTTCATTCCGTCGACACTCGCCTGCTCGGTGGCGCTACGCACCCACGACGAGTACGCGTGGTCCGGGATCTTCGCGACCACGGCATCGGGCACTCCGACCGACGTGGCGATCTCTTGGACCTTCGCATCGGTCAGGCCCGTGGTGTTCTCTGCGGGCTGGTTGACGAACATCGCCTTCACGAACGCCAGGAAGTTTTCGGGCGACTCCTCCGCGACGAGCGCCGCAGCCGATGCAGAACGTGTCGAGTATTCGGTGTTCTGCGAGGCCCGGTCCAGGATCGAGATCGGGTGGTAGTACACGTCCGCCGTGCCATCCGCACGCAACGAGTCCAACGTGGGCCCTTGAGTCTCCTCGAAGAAGCCGCAGATGGGGCACATGAAGTCGAGGTAGATGTCCACGCGCACCCGGCTGTCGTCGAGACCCTCGCCGACCACTCCCGTGTTGCCCACCGGGAAGCCGTAGTTCTCAGACGCCGCGACGGGGGTGGACTGGTCGCCGTTTCCGACAGCGGCTACATCGCTTTGGCGCACGATGTAGGCGACGAGCGCCGCAAACAGGGCCACCAGAATGACGCCGATCACAATCCAGATCACCGCGGTGCGGCGCTCTTGGGCGCGCATCTGTGCCTGGGCTTGCTTCTTGGCCATTACGACCCTGTCGGAACCTTCGTCCTTTTTTGCCATGGGGGGACTCCTTATTCGGGTCGGCTCGTGGCGACCAAAGACTCGCCGCGCATCCATGCGTCGAGCGAGATTGCTGTACGGGGGAACACAAGCAGGAAAACGCCAAGCGCCACAAATCCTGCGCGCTCAAGCATGTGCCCAGGATAGTCGGTGGTGCCCTCAGCGACGTCGCCCCCGCCGCCGAAGCAACCGCAGTCGATGCTGTATCCCTTGGCCCACGCCCAGGCGACGCCAAACACGAACACCGCCATCAAGGCCAGCCAGAGAATCGCAGACCAGCGCACGAACAATCCAACGATGAGGACGAGTCCAAACACGAACTCGAAGTAGGGAAGCGCCGTGCCGACGAAGGGGACGACGACCTCGGGTAGCAGGCGATACGCGCGCACGGCGCGCACCGACTCGTCGACGTCCATCATTTTGGGGACCGCGGCAGCGATCATGATGATTCCCATCGCGAGGCGAACAATCAGGCTGATCCATGGCTGGATCAGGCGCCAACGCGCCTTCGTCGAGGGGCCCCCCGCGGCCGCCGTCTGTGACATGACGTTCTCCCTTGCTCGTCCGGTGAACGTATTCTAGATCGCTCAAGTTCCCTGGTGGCGGGGCTGGAGTCCCGACCTAACCGGCGGTCTGGGGCATTTGCGGGAACGGCCACCACCAAGGGTCGGCACCCACGTAGACGGCCACCACGAACGAACCAGCGACGATGAGCGCCACCACTATCCACGCGGCGCTCACTCCCGTTGTCGGAGCGAGTGCTTCGGTCACGCGATACGCCCCCTCGCGCGTGCGCCATGACCATAGGCCCCACCACAGCGCGCCAATGAAGGCGAGCGCACCCACGGCAAGCGCGATCGCGTGCCCCCAGACCTGGGTATCAGGCGCGTTGGACGCTGCGGCACCGCTGGAAACCAACCACCAGCCGAGCGTGGTCGCGCCGATTCCGATCGCGGCCGCGGCAAGAAGCGAAGGCAGGAGTTCGACGAGGGCTCGCACGATGTGCCACGGAACGCCCACCGTGTGGAGCACCGCGTCCATGCGCCGCTCACCGCGGCGCGCGCGCGCTTGCCGTATCGCCTCGCCGCGCCGGAACACCGTGCGGGCCACCAGTGCGGCCACCGTGATCAAGGCCGCGGCGGCCACCGGAGCGAGCATCGCCCCGGCCGACGCGGCAATCGCCCACGCCGCCACAAGGAACGGCCTGCGAGGCGACAGTTCGACGTCCTCGACCACCTCGTCTGACGGCGACAACACGAATTCTTCAAAGTCGTCCTGGGCGTCCGCCTTGGACAACTCAGCGTCCTCCCAGTCATCGGCGTTGGCGCCTTGTTCAGGCCATCCCTCGTCGATCGGGAGCACTGCGGTGCCGCCGGGAGCGTCGGGCGAGTTCTCCATGACCGTGGTCGCTGGCACAGACTGCCGAGGAAGAACGGTGGTCGCTCCTCGCAACGCCGCGACCACGTCCCGCATCCCCGGACGCACGTCGAGATCGCGGTCAAGCGCTGCCGCCAGGACGTCGGCTCCAGGAACGTCAGGCACCTTCCACTTTCCCTGCAACGTGCGGCGAATCGCAGAGTTGCCCGTGCCGAACGGGGCCTCGCCGGTCATCGCATATGCGACGGTGGCTGCCCACGACCAGCGATCCGCTGTCGTTCCAGGCTCGACGCCGTCAATCACCTCGGGAGCGACGTAACCCGCCGTCCCGCTGACAAGGCCCTCACGCGTCAGGCGGTCGTCGTTCTCCCTGTGAGACAGGCCGAAGTCGATGAGCACCGCCCCGTCCGGCGACATCATCACGTTGGACGGCGTGACGTCGCGGTGCACCAAACCTGCGGCGTGGGCCGCCTCCAACGCTCCGGCGATGCGCTCTGCGCAGAAGGCGAGCTCCTCATCCACAAGCGGACCACGGTCTGCCACCTCGACTGCTAGGCTCTCGCCCTCAATGAACTCGAAGACAACAAAGGTCTCGTCCTCATCGAGTTCGGCATCACGCACGCGCGGCACCGCAGGGTGTCGGATCGCCATGAGGGCGCGCACCTCGCGCCGGAGCCGTTCCGCCGCCACCTCGTCGTGCTGCGCATCGACCCGCTTCAGTGCAGCCGGGAGGCCCTCGCCATCCCGCACCAAGTACACCTGCCCGGAGCCGCCCGCGCCCAGTTGGCGCTCCACCACATACCCGCCGATGGTGGCACCGGGGTCGAGTGCGCGGCGAGCCATAGCTTCACGTTACCGCTGGTCAGGCACCTCGCACAGTTCCTGAGTCGGCCGTCCGGCCACTCTTGTGGCACCATAGGAGGGCCGCCGCACAAGCGCGACGGCAAGTGTCAGTGTGGACACCGCACAGATGCTCTTCACTTCGGATCGTCCGGCACGTACCTGCCGGTGAAGGGACCAGTTATGGCAACCGTGACCTATGACAAGGCCACCAGGACCTACCCAGGCACCGACCACCCCGCGGTCGACCAGCTTGACATCGACATTGCCGACGGAGAATTCCTCGTTCTCGTCGGCCCCTCTGGTTGTGGCAAGTCCACCTCGCTGCGGATGCTCGCAGGCCTCGAGGACATCGACGAGGGCGCCATCTGGGTGGGCGACCGCGACGTCACCAACGTTCAGCCCAAGGACCGCGACATCGCCATGGTGTTCCAGTCCTACGCGCTGTACCCACACATGACCGTCGCCGAGAACATGGGCTTCGCACTTAAGATCGCCAAGATCGACAAGGCCGAGATCCGCCAACGCGTCGAGTCTGCAGCCAAGATTCTCGACCTCATCGAGTACCTGGACCGCAAGCCCAAGGCCCTGTCCGGTGGCCAGCGTCAGCGCGTCGCTATGGGCCGCGCCATCGTGCGTCAGCCCCAGGTGTTCCTCATGGACGAGCCGCTGTCGAACCTGGACGCCAAGCTTCGTGTCCAGACCCGTACTCAGATCGCCGCTCTTCAGCGTCGTCTCGGCGTCACCACCGTCTACGTGACCCACGACCAGGTCGAGGCGCTCACGATGGGTGACCGCATCGCGGTCATGAAGGACGGCGTCCTTCAGCAGGTCGGCACGCCTCGCGACACGTACGACACCCCCGCGAACGTGTTCGTCGCCGGCTTCATCGGTTCCCCCGCAATGAACATCTCCACGTTCGCTGTTGAGGGTGGAAACGCCGCGGTGGGTACCACGGTCGTGCCGCTGGCGCGTGACGTCATCAGTGGGATGACTCCCGAAGACAAGGGACACGTCGTCCTGGGCTTCCGTCCCGAGTCGCTTGACCGTGTCGCCCCGAACACCGAAGGCGCGCTCCCGGTCGAGGTCGATATCGTGGAGGAGCTTGGTTCCGACGCGTTCGTCTACGGCCGCCTCCCGGAGCCTCTGGCCAACCAGGCAGAGGTGAAGTTCGGCGGAGACGGCGAAATGGTGGTGCGTATCGACCCCCGCGACGTGCCCAAGAAGGGCGACACCATCTGGGTCTCCATTCGTGCCGGCGAGCAGCACGTCTTCTCCGCAGGTTCGGGCAAGCGCCTCAGCACCGACGCCGTGACAACCAAGGCATCGCCCACGAAGTAACCCTTCACCTCGTCGAAGGGCGATCCGGGGCTCCCGGGTCGCCCTTCGTCGCGTCTGGACGCAACAGGATTGTTCCGACACCCCCTACCCTGGTCGTATGCCACTGCGCATCACAGGAGCCGCCGACGCCGCACTCATCGACCTTCCGTGGTCGGTGCCGCTGAGTGCTTGGCCCGAGGACCGCATCGCCGCGCTTCCCCGTGGCCTGTCGCGCCACGTCGTCCGCTTTGTGCGACACGGCGAAGCAGTCCTCGCCATCAAAGAGACCAATCCGCAGATCGCGCACAAGGAGTTTGCGATGCTGCGCGAGCTCGAACGCGTGGGCGCCCCGTGCGTGAAGGCCGTCGCCGTCGTCACCGAGCGCGTGGATCACGCTGGCGAGGAACTCCCGGCCGCACTCGTCACCGAGCACCTCGCCTTCTCCCTCCCGTATCGCGCTCTCTTCAGCCAAGGGCTACGCAAGGGAACTCTGAAGCGACTGATCGACGCCCTGTCGGTGCTGCTGGTGCGCCTGCATCTCACGGGCTTCTACTGGGGCGACGTGTCGCTCTCGAACGCACTGTTCCGTCGCGATGCGGCCGAGTTCTCCGCATACCTGGTCGACGCCGAAACGGGCGATATGCACCATGCCCTCTCCGACGGTCAGCGCGGCTACGACCTAGAAATTGCGATCACCAACATCACGGGCGAGCTGCTCGACCTTCAAGCCAGCGAAGATCTCGACGAGAGCGTAGACCCCTTCGAAATCGCGGAGCGCATCTCGCAGCGGTACGAGCAGTTGTGGCTCGCCCTCACCGAGATGGAGACGCTCACATCCAACATCCCGCTCCACGTGTCGGAGCGTGTGAAGGCGCTCAATTCCATGGGCTTCGATGTGGGCGAGATCGACATGCAGAAGACAGAGGACGGCACCGCACTGACCATCCGCCCCAAGGTGGTGGACGCTGGCCACCATTCGCGTCGCTTGCTGCGCCTGACGGGCCTTGACGTCCAAGAGAACCAGGCCCGCCGCCTGCTCAACGATCTGGACGAGTTCCGCACCCTTCACATCGACGTGGGCGACGACGAGGGCTTTGGTGCGCACCAGTGGCTCACCCGGATCTTCGAACCCACCGTCCGCGCCGTGCCGCGAGGTCTTCGCGGCAAGCTTGAGCCGGCTCAGCTTTTCCACGAGGTTCTCGATCATCGGTGGTACTTGTCGGAGTCCTGCGGCCACGACGTGCCCATGCCCGTGGCGACCGCGTCCTACGTGAAGCACATCCTCCCCACCAAGGAGGACGAGATGGCCGTGTTGGGCCGTTCGCTCGCGGAGATGACCGCCGAACTTCCCGCCTTGACGGCCGAGGTCGGCACCACATACGAGTTGCGGGACGCCTACGAGAACGACAACACGCACGGCTGGGGCACGGTGCCGGAGCCGGACGACTCGACACCGCCGGTGGTGCGCCGCGCCACCACGCGGGTCCCTGTCACGGCGAAGCCCAAGTCGCGTCGCGAACCTGAAACGGACGAGTAGCCACGTGACCGGACTTGCACTCGGCGGCGATTCCGCACGCCGCGCGATCTTTCTCGACTTCGACGGCACCTACGCTCACCACGGCGTGGTCCCCCGGGCACACGTGGAGGCCGTAGCCGCGGCTCGATCCCACGGTCACGTGGTGTTCCTGTGCACGGGTCGGCCCGTGTCGCTGGTGCCCGACGAGGTGCTCGCCTCCGGCTTTGACGGGTTTGTGGCGACCGCGGGCGCGTACGTCGAGTTCGGCTCCGAGACCTTGCTGGACTTGCGGTTTTCTGATGACCTGGCGGCTCGGGCAGTGAGGTATCTCGATGAGAACGGTGCGCTCTACATTCTGGAGACTCCTGACGCCACGTTTACGCGTCGGGCCGTCGTGGACGCGATGACTGAGCACGCGCGGCGATCCGGAGATCCGGCGGCGGCTCAGGGCCTTCGCGGCATCCTCGACGCGCTCACCGTGCAGGAGGATCTGTCCATGATCCGTCCGTCGAAGGTCACGTCCTTCGCTGGGCCGGTGCCGCTGCAAGACATCGCCACGCTGATCGGGCCCGACGTGGATGCGATCCCCGCGTCGCTAGGCGACCTTGGCGAAGGTGCCGGGGAGATGTTCCTCGCGGGAGTCAACAAGGCGACCGGAATCGCCCCGGTGATCGCTCACCTCGGGCTGACGCGGGAGCACGTGGTGGCGTGTGGCGACGGCCCCAATGACCTCGAGATGCTCGAGTTCGCCGGAACCTCCGTGGCGATCGAGGGTTCCGCGCCGGAGTTGCTGGCCACCGCCGACCTCGTGGTAGCGGGGCCAGAACACTCGGGCCTGGTGGCGGCGTTTGTCACGCTGGGGCTGATCGAGCGGCCCTAGCGCGCCCTACGCTCCCCTAGCGCGGAACTGCCTTGGACGCCTCGTACAGCGCGATCGACGCGGCGACGGAGGCGTTGAGGCTCTCAGTGGCCGCCGAAATCGGGATCGACGCGACCTGGTCGCACGTCTCACGCACTAGCCGCGACAGGCCCGCGCCCTCGGCGCCCACCACGATCACGAGCGGCCCGTCGAGCAGGTTGGACTCCGCAAGTTCTACGTCGCCGTCCGCGTCGAGGCCGACAACAAACAGGCCCGCCTTCTTGTAGTCCTCGAGCGCGCGCACCAGATTGGTCGCGCGGGCTACGGGAAGTCGCGCCGCAGCCCCTGCGGACACCTTCCAGGCCGCCACCGTGACGCCTGCCGCGCGGCGTTCTGGGATGACCGCTCCGTGGGCTCCAAAGGCCGCCGCGGACCGCAGGATCGCGCCGAGGTTGCGGGGATCCTGGATGCCGTCGAGGGCGATCAGCCTGATGGGGCTCGGCGCCTCGAGCAAGTCACCCGGCTGCAAGTACTCATACGGCGCGACTTCGAGCGCGACGCCTTGGTGGGGGCTGCCGTCGGCAATCCGATCGAGCACCGGCTTCGAGACTTCCCGAACCTCGATCTCGCGCTCGACCGCCTTGGAGACGATCTCGGTGATGCGGTCGTCGGCATCCACCCGCTCGAACACCATCAGCACGTTCGCGGGCAGCCCTGCGCGCAAAGCTTCCAGCACGGAGTTGCGGCCGATGATGACGTCGTCCGCCTTGGAGGTGCGGTCGCGTGGCCCGCCGCCGCGAGGGGTCGATCGCTTGTCAGCTGCGCGCTCGGATACCCGCTTCGCCTTGTACGCCTTGTGATACGGGCGTTCCTCGGCCTTGGGCGTGGGGCCCTTCCCTTCGAGCGCCCTGCGGCCCTTGCCGCCGGTGCCGATGCTCGGGCCCTTCTTGATCCTGCGCGTGGCGCCTGGACGCTTTTGATTCCCTGCCATCAGTTCTCCTCTGCGAGCGACCAGCGCACGCCTTCTGCCGAGTCTTCGAGCACGATGCCCGCGGTCGCGAGCCGGTCCCGGATAGCGTCGGCTGTCGCCCAATCTTTGGTGGCGCGCGCGGTAGACCGCGCGGCAACGTCGGCGCTCACCAGGCTGTCCAAAGCTCCCATGGCTGCCGATGCCGCGGTGTCGGACGCGGCCCACATCGCCGATGCGGGGTCCAGGCCAAGCGTGTCCAGCATCGCGCGCACGTCAAGAAGCGTGGCCCTCAACACGTCGGTGGCTCCCGCCGTCGCGGCCGCATTGCCCGCGTGCACGGCTTCGTGAACGTGAGCCAGCGCCCGTGGCACGGCAAGGTCGTCGTTCATCGCGTCAACGAACGCCTCGGGCAGCACGGCAGCGCGAACCTGCTCGTCCGTCGGTGCCCCCACCCGTTCCGAGGCGCGCTGCACGAACCCGGCAAGCCGCGCCCACGTTGCCGAAGCATCGTCCATGGTGGCGTCCGAGTATTCGAGCATCGACCGGTAGTGCACCTGCGCCAGGGCGAGCCGGAGTGCGGGCGCCGGGTAACGCGACAGCACCTCGCCCACGCCCAACCCGTTGCCTAGGGACTTCGACATCTTGGCGCCGGCCTGCGTCACCCAGGCAGCGTGCATCCACACCTGCGCGAAGCCGTATCCGGCCGCACGCGACTGTGCCTGCTCGTTCTCGTGGTGCGGGAAGCGCAGGTCGAGTCCGCCGCCATGAATGTCGAACGTGTCTCCCAGGTAGCGGCGAGCCATCGCCGAGCACTCGATATGCCAGCCCGGCCGCCCTGGACCCCACGGCGAGTCCCACGACGCCGTCTCGGGCTCCGTGGGCTTGCCCGCCTTCCACAGCGCGAAGTCACGCGGATCGCGCTTGTCCTCCGGCGGTGCGTCAGATGCGGGTGTGAGATCGTCCAAGCCCTGATTGGTGAGCGATCCGTACTCCGCGTACGAATGGACGTCAAAGTAGACCGAGCCGTCCTTCTCGTAGGCGTGGCCGCGCTCGATCAGGGTCGCGATCAGCCCCACGATCTCCGGAATGTGGCCGGTCGCTCGCGGCTCGGCCGTCGGCGGCTTCACGCCCACGGCCGCATACGCCGCCTGGAACTCGCGCTCAAAACGCAGGGCCCAAGCCCACCAGTAGACACCTGCCTCGGCAGCCTTGGTCAGCGTCTTGTCGTCGATGTCGGTGACGTTGCGCACCAGGGTGACGGTCAAGCCCGAACGCTCAAGCCACCTCTGCAGCACATCCATCGCGACCGCGCTACGCAAATGGCCCACGTGCGGGCTCGACTGCACCGTCGGACCACACAGATAGATGCCCACATGGCCAGGCACGACCGGAACAAGGTCGCGCTCCTCGCGGGTGGCGGTGTCAAACAGGCGCAGAGTCACGTGTGCAAGGCTACCTGGCTTGTCCCCCAGCGCGCCGCGCGGTGCGCGCGCACGGCGACGTTACCGACGCGAGAGCAGCGCCGTCGCGATCGCGGCCAGTCCCTCGCCGCGACCCGTCAGACCGAGACCGTCGGTGGTGGCGGCGGAAACGCTGACCGGGGCGCCGACGGCGTCGGACAGCGTCGCCTCTGCCTCGGCCCTACGCGGGCCCAGCTTGGGGCGGTTGCCAATCACCTGAACGGCGGCATTCTCGATGTCGAAGCCCGCTGCGCGCACTCGCGTGGCGGTCTCCGTGAGCAGTGCCGCACCTGAAGCTCCCGCCCACTCGGGTCGGTCGGTGCCGAAGTTCGAGCCAAGATCGCCGAGGGCCGCAGCCGAGAACAGTGCATCACACAACGCGTGGGCCGCGACGTCGCCGTCGGAGTGCCCAGAGAGCGCAACCTCATCGGGCCATACGAGTCCGGCAAGGTGCAGGCCCGTGCCGGTACCGAACGCATGTGTGTCAGTACCAATGCCGGTACGCATCATCCCTGAATCCTTCGTTCGGCCGCCTCGAGATCCTCGAGATACGTGATCTTCGCACCGAGCGGGTCACCCTCGACCGATCCCACGCGAT
>Ga0314774_1002043_pt1 | contig 11884 bp, 8 predicted proteins | sample MetaGCBIA2018_FD_204515 | JGI IMG/M metagenome (GOLD analysis project Ga0314774, IMG submission 204515) | Cryopeg brine microbial communities from Beaufort Sea near Barrow, Alaska, United States - CBIA 2018 | ecosystem: Environmental > Aquatic > Marine > Coastal | place: USA: Alaska | collected... | reverse complement strand
AAGATAACCAAATATTGGTAGAAAAATATTAATAGATAGATAATCGAGATACTGCGTGAGGGATAGCAGTGGAAATCCTTTTTGTGAGGCACGAACAAAAAGATTGAAACGGATAGCCCGACCCCAAAGTAGAAAAATGACGTGAGGCACGAACAAAATTTTTCACTTTAGGGGTCACGCCCAAAATAAATTTATAATTATGAAAGAAGGAATTTCAGGTAAAATCGCCAGTTTATTCATTGATTCTAAGCTCACCATCTTATTGATGATCGCTTTGATGAGTATTGGGATATACAGTTCTTTTCTGATTCCAAGAGAAGAAGAACCACAAATTATTGTTCCAATGGCCGATGTAATGGTTGGTTATCCCGGGGCGAATCCTACCGAGGTTGAAAACAGGGTGGTAAAACCTTTAGAGAAAGTTATTTCCAATATTAAAGGCGTGGAACACGTCCACAGTATGGCTATGAATGGGCAAGCCATACTTATTGTTCAGTTTTATGTAGGTGAAGATGTTGAACGTTCTTATGTGAAGTTGTATGATGAATTGGAGAAACACAAAAACATTTTTCCACCGGGGGTCATGGAACCCATGGTAAAAACGCGTTCTATTGATGATGTGCCCATGTTAGGCCTGACACTTTGGAGTAAAACGATAAACGATTTCCAGTTGCGTCAAATTGCAGAGGAAGTTACTTCGGAAATCGAAAAAATAGAAAATGTTGCAATAACCAAAGAAATAGGGGGGAGTAAGCGGGTTCTAAAAGTGATCTTAGACAGAGATAAGATGGCCGAGAATGGCATGGATGCATTGGGAATAATGCAAATGATCCAGGCCAATAACAGCAAATCCCAATCTGGAAGTTTTGTGCAAAATGACCAGGAATATTTAATCACCACCGGTCAATTTTTAAGGACGGAAGAAGATGTAGAGAATTTGGTAGTTGGGGTTAATGACAAACTACCGGTTTACTTAAAACAGGTTGCAATGGTTCAGGATGGTCCGTCCACACCTAAAAGTTATGTTTCTTTTGGTTATGGAAAAGCAAATGGACAATTTAAAGATGCACAATCTGAATACCCGGCGGTAACTATTTCTGTAGCCAAAATCAAGGGCGCTGATGCCATGAAAATTGCGGATAAAATTCTTGAAAAAGTTGAACACTTGAAGGAAAATTTAATTCCGAATGATGTTCATGTAGAAGTAACCCGAAATTATGGGGAAACTGCTTCAGATAAAGTAGGGGAGTTGCTGTTGCACCTGGGAATCGCTATCCTGGCTGTAACTTTTCTTGTGATGCTGGTGATGGGCTGGCGCGGTGGTTTGGTGGTATTTTTCTCGGTACCATTAACCTTTGCTTTGACGCTGTTCAGTTATTATATGCTGGACTATACTCTTAATCGGATCACCCTTTTTGCGCTTGTTTTTGTAGTTGGAATTGTGGTGGATGACAGTATCATTATTGCCGAAAATATGCACAGGCATTTTAGAATGAAGCGACTTCCTTTTAAACAAGCTGCAATTTATGCGATAAACGAAGTGGGGAATCCTACGATTTTGGCAACATTTACCGTGATTGCCGCCATTCTTCCTATGGCCTTTGTTTCCGGAATGATGGGCCCATACATGAGCCCTATGCCTATAGGAGCCTCCATTGCAATGATTTTATCTCTGTTTGTAGCCCTGACCGTAACTCCTTATTTGGGATATCATTTGCTTCGGGAAAAAGATACTCAGGAACATAAAAAAGAAAAAGGACTTGAAACCAGCAGGGTTTACAAAATATATAATAAGCTGGAACGTCCACTTTTGGAAAGCAGCAAGAAAAGAACAATTCTTTTTATTGTGACAATAGCATTATTGATTGGATCAGTAGCGTTGTTCTTTACAGAATCGGTAGTGGTGAAAATGTTGCCATTTGATAATAAGAATGAATTTCAGGTTGTAATTGATATGCCAGAAGGAACGACCCTGGAAAGAACCGCAGCGGTAACCAAAGAGATCGCGCAATATGTAGCTTCAATACCGGAAGTAGTCAATTATCAAAACTATGTAGGAACATCAGCACCCATCACCTTTAATGGGTTGGTTCGTCATTATGATCTTCGTGGCGGAAGTAATATGGCAGATATCCAGGTAAATTTATTGCATAAAGGAGACAGGGATTTGCAAAGCCATGATATCGCGAAAATTGTACGTCCGGAAATTCAAAAAATTGCCAAAGGTTATGGGGCAAATGTGAAAATTATAGAAGTTCCGCCAGGACCTCCGGTTTTATCAACCATTGTTGCTGAAATTTATGGACCGGATTACCAGGAACAAATTAAAATAGCACGTCAGGTCAAAGAAATCCTTCATAATACGGTTGATATTGTAGATATAGATTGGATGGTTGAGGCTAATCAAATTGAATATAATCTTGAAATAGATAAGGAAAAAGCAATGCTTAATGGGATTGCTCCTCAGCAGATTGTAGGAAATCTGACTTATTTGTTACAGGAATATCCAATTTCAAATTTATATGATGAAAATTCCAATGAAAGTATTGGGATCGTTCTTGCCCTTGATGATAAGGATAAAACCAGTTTAAGGGATATTCAAAATCTTAAGATCAAAGGAAAACAAGGCAATGTAATTCCCGTGAGTGACCTGGTGAGTGTAGAAAAGGATACCTTACAAAAAACAATCTATCGAAAAGACCAAAAACGTGTAGTTTATGTAACTGCCGATATGGCCGGAGCCCTGGAAAGTCCTGTATATGCGATTTTAGGAATGGGAGAAAAACTGAAAGACATAAAGTTGCCCAAAGGATATTCCCTCAACGAACTTTATGCGGATCAACCATCAGATGAACGAGATTTCACCGTAAAATGGGATGGAGAATGGCAAATGACCCTAAATGTTTTCAGTGATCTGGGAATTGCGTTTGGGGTGGTAATTGTAATTATTTATATGCTGATAGTTGGTTGGTTCCAAAACTTCAAAACCCCAATTGTTATGATGTTGGCCATTCCACTTTCGTTAATTGGAATTATGCTGGGACACTGGATATTAGGCGCATTTTTTACAGCGACTTCATTTATAGGAATGATTGCATTGGCCGGGGTTATGGTCCGAAATTCGGTATTGCTGATAGATTTTATCGAAATTCGGTTGAATGACGGGATTCCTTTAAAACAAGCAATTATCGAGGCTGGAGCCGTGAGATCTACTCCAATTCTTCTTACAACAGGAGCAGTAGTAATTGGGGCTTCCATCATATTGTTTGACCCTGTTTTTCAAGGTCTGGCAATTTCACTGGTTGCAGGAGCAATAATATCAACGATACTAACCCTGTTAGTAGTTCCATTGATCTATTATATTTCCGAGAGAAAGAAATGGGAAACTTCTGTAGAAGAAATTAAAAAGGATAAAAACGATACTGTCTAACTAAAAAAACTCGTATTCCTCCTCTACGCGGGGAGGTTTGTCGAAGCTAAATAATTATGAAACTACTACTAATAATCGCAATTAAAGAGTTTGAAAAAAATGTCAAACAAATTTTAAAGAAATCCGGGGTTGAGATTTTTTCGTATAGGAACGTAACCGGATACAAGGATAGTACTGAAGAATCAATAGAGGACAATTGGTTTGCCAGCGAAATGAATGAAAATGAATCGGTAATGTTCCATGCTTTTGTGAAAGAAGAAAATGTCAATATTGTTTTTGATTTTATTGATAATTTTAATTCAAATCAAAAGACGCTATCAAACATCCATATAGCAGTTTTAAACATTGAAAAATATAATAATAAATAATATGATAAACAGAATAGTAAGAGGAATAGCCGGAAGTTTTATTTTAATTAGCCTGATATTGGCTGTGTATGTCAATATAAATTGGCTTTGGTTTACAGCATTTGTCGGTGCCAATTTATTACAATCTTCATTGACAAAATGGTGCCTGATGGATAAAATTGTAGCCAAACTGGGTGCAAAAAAATAATATGTTTTTAACCCAAAGAGAAAGCAGTAGTAATAAGTCTTGAAGTGAATAGCACCTTAAGTTATCAATTGCTCCTTAATTCAGTCAGGGGTTAAAGAATTGGGATGAATTGGTCTTTAGTCCTGTGTTTTTATAGGGCGAGTAATTTTCATTCCCTGGTTAAAAAAGCCGGTGCAATGTACAGGATTGTGGCCAAGAATAAATAAATTTAAAAACCCATTTCCGGATAGAAATGGGTTTTTATTTTATAAATAAAATCAGAAAGTCAAACTTTCAATTTTTTATTGCAATACGGGTAAACTTATTGAATGTATATGGAAAACAGATTTTTCCAATTCCTCTTTCATTTTCTTTTTATAAGTCTCCGATTCCTCTTTCATTTCTTTTACAAGGGTATCATAGTATTCGATTCCGCTCAATAAATTACCTTTAAACTCCTCAAAATATTTCAATTTTCGTTCGTTTATCGTTTCTACCGAATCTTCAATTTCATTTTTTAAATAATCTACGTAAATCCCCAGCTCTTTTACAAACATGTTCGGTCTGTAAGTATCGTTAAGCAAGTTTATTTTGCCATAGATATGATTAACCATTTCAGAAAGGGAAGATTTTTTTGAAAAATAAGCCAAATTGGGTCCCGGACATACCGAAACGCTATCCCCATCAGCAGTTCTTAAAAGTCCGAGGTTTATATAAGGAGTCGTTACCAAACCGGTACAAATACAGGATTTTTCGGTGATCTTATTGTATTCTTTACTGTGTTGTTCCTCCGAAATGTCTTTTTTAGCATCAAGTTCTTTTATTTTTGCTTTCTGATATTGGCGGGAAGCAAGACAAATAGGTTTATCCGAAAATTCTTTATTAAATAATTTTAAAAATTGACTCGGGCAGGAACTCCCCGGTCTTCCTTTTTCTATTTTAGCATCTCTTTCCAAATCCTTTGAGGAATCCTTCAAGGCATTAAAGGGAATTCCCATTGGAGAGGTATTGCTCAAATACAGCTCTTCATTACCTGCATTTAGAAGTTTTTCCAGAGTATTGTCATCGACATTAACAGCATCAGGTACAAGTAAAAATGGGGTTCCCCATCCTATACTGTCAAGGTTGTAATAATCTAATAAAAAGTTGTGTTCTTTAACCGTTCCAACACCGCCCTGAGCGGTAATCTTTAGGTCTAAAGGCTTGCTTAATGTTGGCCTTCCCGAAAGCGAAAGAGCATCGTTTAAGATGCCATGAACTTCCTGAATTAATTCTGATTTATTTTGTTTAAACTCCTCCAGGATTGGTCCCATAAGGAATCCATTGGTTGCAAAAGCGTGCCCCCCACAATTTAATCCCGATTCAATTCTGTATTCTGAAATCCAAATACCTTTCTTTGCCAGGAATTTTCCTTGCACCAATGCCGAACGGTAATCACTAACCTTTAATATTATTTTTTTGACGATTTTTCCATTCTTATCGGGGAAAAAATCATCAAAATTGGAGATATAACCGTATAATCTTGGGCTTAACCCAGCTGAAAGCACCAATCCTGAAGCGCTCAGGTCAGAGTTTGCATAACCTCTTACGGAAGCATGCGCATCATTCATTTCTATAGGTAACTTTTCGCCTTTTTTGGTGTAATTAACTTTATCGAGCTTGGTCATAATGTTTACATCGATAGAACCAAGAACCAAATTTTCCTTTAATTCTTTTTGAAGAGAGCCTTTTACTTCTTCATCTTTTTCCTCAAGCATTAACAGGTATGCTTTTTTAAGCTGAGAAGAATCGGGAAGCATATCAAAGTACTTCGTCAAATTGCTTCCTGCATCAAAGGACTCTTTTTTTAGGTTTTTAAAGTTATTTGAGACAATTAAATTGATAAGATTGAGATAAGCAGTCAATCGTTTTGCCCTGTAATCTTCTTCATCGGTATCTATTTCTGTATAAGGCAGGTTGTATTTTTTGCAATAAAATTCTCTCATTCGTTCAGCCAATCCATCATCTATCAATGATATAACTGACGAAATCCCAAAATGAGACACCTTTACCGGTGTATCTATTGTAAATCCAACTCCCATAACCGGGATATGAAAACTATGTGCTTCTACCATATTAATAATTAGTGAGGATTATTATTTCTTTTTCCTATACAAAGATAGTTATCTTTTATACAGGTTAACAAATTTTAGCTTTAATGATTTTAAATAAACAGCATTTTCTCAAATGATTTTCAAATATAAAAGGTAGTTTTTAATTCAAAGTTTATCTTTGACATAGGCATTTTTCTTATGGTGGCAAAAGTAACTAACTAAAAAATCATTTGACTAATGAAGAACAAAACTATATTATTTCCTATACTAAATAATGTTTAAGTAACAATATATGGGCAAAAAATGATATCTATCACCTCACGCAAAGTTCAAAACTATTCATAAATTTACTTTCTGATATATTTAACCAAAACAATAAACTTTGAATTCAACACTCCACACAGATTTTCTTATAATTGGTTCCGGAATTGCCGGGCTAAGCTATGCTTTTAAGGTTGCTGAACATTTCAGACTTAAAAACGAAAAGATTTCCATAACCATTATCACCAAAGCAAATGAGGAGGAAGGGAACACAAAATATGCGCAAGGTGGAATTGCTGCTGTGACGAAATCTACCGATTCATTTGAAAATCACATCAAGGATACCCTGATTGCCGGAGATGGTCTGTGTGATGAAAGTGTAGTTAGAATTGTGGTTGAAGAGGCTCCGGAACGAATTCAGGAGTTAATTGCATGGGGAACAAATTTCGATAAAAACCAGCAAGGAGAATATGATCTCGCAAAAGAAGGAGGTCATTCAGACAGCCGGATATTGCATTATAAAGATTTTACAGGGAACGAGATAGAGCGGGCATTAATACATCAGATAGAGAATCATCCATATATAACTGTTCTGGACCACCATTTTGCCATAGATTTGATCACACAACACCATTTGGGAATTACGGTAAACAGGAAAACACCGGATAAGAAATGTTTTGGGGCTTATGTTTTAAACCGTAAAACAAATAAAATTCAAACTTTTCTCGCTAAAACAACTCTGCTCGCCACGGGTGGAATTGGTCAGGCTTACAAAAATACAACCAACCCAACAGTGGCAACAGGAGATGGGATCTCAATGGCATACCGGGCAAAGGCATTAGTTGAAAACATGGAATTCGTACAATTTCATCCTACGGCTTTATATAATCCTTCTGATAATCCTGCCTTTTTGATTTCCGAAGCGGTTAGGGGGGCAGGAGGTATTCTGAGAAATCGTGATAACTATGCTTTCATGCAGGATTATGACGAGCGAAAAGACCTTGCACCACGGGATATTGTTGCCCGATCTATAGATGCCGAAATGAAAAAACACGGAGATCTGAATGTTTATTTAGATGCCACCCAAATTAATCCTGAAAAATTACAAACCCACTTCCCAACAATTTATAACAAATGCTTGTCTATTGGAATAGATATTACTAAAAATTACATTCCGGTAGTTCCCGCCGCTCACTATTTGTGCGGTGGTATTAAAGTAGATGAGAATGCCAGAACTTCAATTGTCAATTTATACGCTTCAGGGGAATGTTCTGCAACAGGTTTACATGGAGCAAACAGATTGGCTTCAAATTCATTGATTGAAGCCTTAGTGTTCTCCCATCGTGCATTCCTTCAAGGCGTGGAAGATATTTATGAAATTGAATATCAACAGAACGTGCCTGACTGGAATGATGAAGGGACAACAATACCCAATGAACAAATATTAGTAAACCACACCAAAGTAGAATTACAAAGCATTTTGAGCGATTATGTTGGTATTGTAAGAACTGATTTGCGGTTAAAAAGAGCATTGTCACGATTAAAATTGATTTATGAAGAATCCGAAGACCTCTACAAAAAATCCAAACTAACTGTTTCTATCTGCGAATTAAGAAACTTGCGGGGGATCGCTTATCTCATTACCAGAGCAGCAATTGAAAGAAAACAGAACATTGGGCTTCATTTTAATTCAAACAATAAACATTCAAAATTTAAAGTTTAAAGGAACTGCAAATACTGATCAAAAATTTAGTGCGTTCCCAATTTTCTGGTCTGATTTCATCCCGCCGTATCTGTAACAATTGTTACTGCAACAAGTGACCTGAACATGTATTTTAGCTTTTTTAAAATTTATACTATTGGAAAAGTATTTAAAAATTATACAGGATTCATTTACCGGGTATTTTAATTACCTGGTTCAGGAAATCGCAAATCCCTCGTGGACCAATTATTTTTATTGGCTCATCGTCTTGTCCTTGCTGGTTTGGTTTGTGGAGATCATAATTCCCTGGCGAAAAAATCAGAATATTTTTCGAAAGGGATTTTGGTTGGATTCGTTTTATATTTTGTTTAATTTCTTCCTGTTTTCACTTATTGGCTATAATGCTATATCAAATGTAGGAGTAGAATTATTCAAAGATTTTTTGCATATATTCGGAATTGAAAATATCGTGGCTTTTAAATTGGAAAGTTTCCCTGTTTGGTCACAGTTGCTTATAATGTTGGTAATAGCCGATTTCATTCAATGGAACATTCACCGGCAGTTGCATCACAGGCCCTGGTTGTGGGAATTTCACAAAGTTCATCATAGCGTAAAGGAAATGGGGTTTGCTGCCCAATTCAGGTTTCATTTTATGGAAACTATTGTATATAAAACTATTCAGTATATTCCGCTGGCAATGATAGGTTTCGGGATCCAGGAATTTATTGTGGTTCATATGTTCGCCATTTTTGTAGGACATCTCAATCACGCCAATGTTGGTTGGAATTACGGGGTTTTCGGATACATATTTAACAATCCGAGAATGCATATCTGGCATCATTCCAAGAAATTACCTGAAGCGCATCCCTACGGAATGAATTTCGGTTTAACTCTGAGCATTTGGGATTATTTATTCAGAACGGCTTATATTCCGCAGAACGGAAAAAATATAGAAATAGGATTTGAAGGAGATGAAGATTTTCCGCAGGGTTTTGGGAATCAATTGATATTTCCATTCAAAAAAAGTAAAAATCAAAAAAAATCAAGTTCAACAAAAAGGTAAAAAATGAAAATAAAACAATTTAAGGATGCACCTCTGGCTCATTATTCCTACGCAATTGTGAGTGAAGGTAAGATGGCACTTGTTGATCCATCAAGAAATCCAATGCAATATAATAGATATGCTGAAGAGCAAAACGCAAAAATAACAGCAGTTTTCGAAACTCATCCGCACGCGGATTTTGTGAGCAGTCATCTGCAAATTAGTGAGCAAACCGGGGCTGATATTTATGTGAGTAATTTATTGGGAGCAGATTATAAGCATATACCCTTTGATGACGGCAATTCCGTTAAAATGGGGGATATCATTTTTAAAGCTATAAATACTCCCGGACATTCCCCGGACAGCATTACTGTTGTAGCGGAGGATACTAAGCAAACGATCTTATTTACCGGAGACACTTTGTTTATTGGTGATGTTGGACGGCCCGATCTACGTGAAAATGTTGGGAATATGAAGGCCAAACGAGTAGAGTTGGCAAAAGATATGTATCATACAATTCAAAGCAAATTTAATCACTTGCCGGATGAAGCACTTGTGTATCCTGCTCACGGTGCCGGATCGCTTTGCGGAAAAAATATGAGTACAGATTCTTCAAGCACCCTGGGAAATGAACGGATGGGAAATTGGGCATTTAAAAAACAAACTGAAGCCGAATTTTTGGAAAATATATTGAAAGATCAACCTATTATTCCATCTTATTTTGGTTTTAATGTGGATATAAACAAGCACGGAGCCGAAAACGTACAAAAATCCAAGGGGGCTGTTAAAGTAAAGCTATTGGCAGAAAATCTGGATAAAGGAGTTGGTGTGGTAGATACCCGCGATGGGGAAATTTACAAAAAAGGCCATTTTCCTAATAGTATTAATATTATGTCCCGATCTGATAAAGATGATTTTGAAACCTGGTTGGGAGTTTTAGTAGAGCCTGAAGAAGCTTTTTATTTGGTAGTGAATAGTGTTAATGATATTGAATATGTCCTGGAAAGGACGGCCAAAATAGGATATGAAAAACAGATAAAGGCAATTGTTACCTTATCTGATAAAGGTTCTGTTTCTTCAGATAAACTGGATCTGAAACACTTTAAGAAAAATCCTGAAGATTATAATATTGTAGATATCCGAAGTAAAAGCGAGGTTGCCAGCGCTAAGATTTTTGAAAATGCGCTGTCATTTCCTTTAAATGAATTAAGGGACAATGCTGATAAAATACCTACAGACAAACCAATTGTGGTGCATTGTGCCGCCGGTTTCCGTTCAGCAGCCGGTAGTAGTATTTTGGAAAATAAAATTAAAAATACCAGGGTTTATGATCTAAGCGATTCGATTGCAAAGTTCAAATAATTTTACCCGGTAATTCTAAGGCAACTTTTACAATTTAATTAGGCCTGACGGGCTTTTATAACCCGTCAGGCCTTTGTTTTCCCCAATTTGCGAATAAAATCACATAGAAATAGCCATATTTTTATATATTTACAGTATTCGCATAAAATCAGGTTTTCAAACAATAATTTATGGATAAAGAATATAAAGTAAAGGTGAATGATACTTTTGAATATATTTTCACTGATGGGCAAACTACCTCTTTGGATATTCAGGAAGTTTCATCTACTAAATTCCATGTTTTAAAAGAGAATTCTTCTTTTAAAGCTGAAATTATAAGCTCCGATTTTCTTAAAAAAAACTATACCATAAAAATTAATTCAAACATTTACGAAATCGATATTTCTAATCAATTAGATCTACTGATCCAGGAAATGGGCCTCACTTTAGGATCCGCTCAAATCATAAATGACATTAAGGCGCCAATGCCGGGATTGATCCTGGATGTACTTGTGCAGGTAGGCGATATGGTTAAGGAAGGTGATTTTTTATTGGTACTGGAAGCGATGAAGATGGAAAACACCTTGACAGCCCTGGGAGATGGAATGGTGAAATCGGTATTGGTAATAAAAGGGGAGAAGGTAGAGAAAAATCAATTGTTAATTGAAATAGAATAAATTCAGATGCAGGCAATAGGTTTCCATTTTTTTTAGAATTAAACGATAACCGGCAATTATTGATTACTCCAAATGTATAGATATCATTAAAATGAAAAAAATATTAATAGCCAATCGTGGTGAGATTGCATTACGGGTAATGAAAACGGCCCAGAAAATGGGTATAAAAACGGTAGCGGTTTTTTCTACGGCCGACCGAAATTCACCACATGTAAAATTTGCAGATGAAGCGGTTTGTATTGGAGAAGCACCTTCTAACGAATCCTACTTGTTGGGGAGTAAAATTATTCGCATTGCAAAAGAGTTGAACGTCGATGCTATCCATCCCGGTTATGGTTTTTTGAGCGAAAATGCTGATTTTGCCGAAGAAGCCGAAAAAAACGGGATCATTTTTATTGGTCCACGGTCCAGGGCAATCCGAATTATGGGAAGTAAATTAGCCGCTAAAGATGCCGTAAAAAAATACGATATCCCAATGGTTCCCGGAATTGACGAGGCCATTACCGATGTTGAAAAGGCAAAAATAATCGCTACTGAAATTGGGTATCCAATTTTGATAAAAGCATCTGCCGGTGGAGGTGGGAAAGGAATGCGCGTTGTAGAAATAGAAAAAGATCTGGGAGATCAAATGAAACGTGCAATCAGCGAGGCAGAGTCTGCTTTTGGGGATGGATCGGTTTTTATTGAAAAGTATATCAGTTCCCCAAGACATATCGAGATACAGGTTCTTGCCGATACACATGGAAATGTAGTGTCTCTTTTTGAGCGGGAATGCAGCATTCAGCGCCGGCATCAAAAAGTGAT
>Ga0314774_1002042_pt1 | contig 11884 bp, 10 predicted proteins | sample MetaGCBIA2018_FD_204515 | JGI IMG/M metagenome (GOLD analysis project Ga0314774, IMG submission 204515) | Cryopeg brine microbial communities from Beaufort Sea near Barrow, Alaska, United States - CBIA 2018 | ecosystem: Environmental > Aquatic > Marine > Coastal | place: USA: Alaska | collected... | reverse complement strand
CACCGGTAGCGATCTTATCTTTTTTTTACAGTTTTGGCTTGCGAAAATTCATGGATCTTATCGTTGGTCTCGGCAATCAATTCATCGCCGAGCCGTTTTCTGATATCCACAAAAAGGGAAGCATCAAAGGGAGGCCGTTTGATATAGGAACTGTACCCCAGAAAATATTGAAGATACATGTTTTCGGTAATCTGGGCTACGGTCTCCCGGTCATCCAGGTTAAGCATATGCTTGATGATCACTGCCTCGATCAACACTCTGGGGTTCAGGGCAGGCCTTCAGGTGGATTTAGCTGGGTTACGTCTATTGAACAGACCTACCAGCTGGTCCCAGGGAATCTGCGAACTTAAGTACAACCCATCGGTTGGAAGGATCCAAACCGTTATAGAAGGGAGTTTCAAATCCGGCGAAAGAAAGTTGAGTTTGGCTGGTATATTCGCTGCGTGGTGCACGCCTTTTGGAAGTCTTTTGCATAGTCTCTTGCACTTGTCTTCCCTTAAATTCCAAAAATAACTCCTTAATTGTATCAATAGTCCTCTTTTTTATTTTCTAAGCAGACCCTAAATTAACTCACTAACGAAAGGTTTTTAAAAGCGATTTCCCTGCCTTTATTGTTGTTTTCAGCGGTTTTGGTTAATCGTTCGTTGAATTCTTTATAGATTCTGCGATTTTCAAACATAGTATCATAATCTAAATCCAATACCCAACCCTACGGGACTTACTGTGTATTCATACGTTTTTGACATTTTAGACAACCCCCATAAGCTTCTAGCCTCAATAAAAATACCATCAGTAATATGATAGCCAAGAATAGCTGGTAGATAAATAAAACCTGTTATATCAGAATCATCAGCAGGGATATTGATTCCTCCTTTGATTTGTTTAATAGGCCTATCGGAAAAAGATACCCATCCTGCATATCCAATTCCAGCTGACACATATATTTGGCTAAGGAATGTCCTTTTTATTAAAATTGGTAATCCTAGATAGCTTGATTTTAGATATGCATCGGATTCATTATTATGGTCAATTTTAAGGTAATTAGCCTCAATACCTATTGAAAGATCATCGTTAATATTATACCACGCCCTTACGAATGCCTGAGGACCTATCTTTGCTTTGTAATCAAATGGTAATTCTGAGAAAACTGGATATATGGCCCCGGCTCCAAAATCAAAGCTAAAATCTTGGGCATTCAAAATATTAATGCTCAAAATAAACCCTGTTAATACGAAGTAAAACTTTTTCATGTTCATTTTTTTTAGGTTAAAATAATAAAAATTAAATTTCATCTTCCTGTGCTTACGTTGATAATATTTAAGATCATAGAACAATCATCTAAGTTCAATTCAAAATCAGGATATGCATCTTGATCTTTATTGATAGACTTACACATGATTGTCCCTTTTTCGGTGTCATGGTCAATGATTCTTTTACCAAAATACCCTCCTTATGAACAATTACATAATCTTTGAATTTGTTAATGTGAAATCTAAAAGCCCAAAGTTCTTTTTTGATTTCCCTGCCAGGGAAATCGCTTTTAGATTTTGAGGATTTTTTCCCGGTACTTATTATCAAGTGCGCAGAGCAACCTCTTGGACGGTTTACTCTTTTTTGTTGATCTCTCCATATCAATCAGGTGAAGTGCCATTTTGGTAATCATGTTGTAGTTGAGAGCGGAATGATCTTTCTTTTTCAGGGAGGCATCTTCTTTGAAAATCACATCCAGACTCCAGTGGAGGTTGTTTTCTACTGCCCAGTGCCCTCTGACTGACTGACTGACTGATTATCTGTGCGTCCGGTTTCAGGGACGTGATATAATAGCGTGTTTCAACACTCTCTTTACCCCTTTGTTTGTTGATCCGTCGTGAACTCACACGTGCTATGCCCTTTAAATCCTGCCAGTCATCGCGGTCATCCAAGAATCTGAGCTGATCAACTACCTCACATTTTCTAAGCTCTATCCTGCCATGTCCTAGGTCTCTACTTTGATACTCGTCTTTAATTGGAGCGATTGAAAACACTTTTTCTATTTGCTCTTTAAGTCCCTTTTGATTCCCTTTTACCATCAGTACATAGTCGGCCTGCTTATCCCGAATGGCGTGGGCTATGTTTTTTTGGCATCCCATAGCATCCAGGGTAACGACACATCCCTTCAACGCCAGAAGCTCAAGAAGTTGTGGAATGGCTGTGATCTCATTGCTCTTGGAGTCTACAGCCACTTGCCCCAGACACAGTCCGTTAGCAGAGGCAAAAGCGGAGACCACATGGAAAGCTGATTTCCCCGCTGTTTTATCAGCAGAGCGACAAATTGTCTTCCCATCAACAGCAATCACCTCCCCTGAAGTGAGCTGGGCAATAGAATCTACCCAAGAGACGAAACACCTGTTGAAGACTTCTGGATCAAGTGCGGAGAAAACTCTGCCCAGCACATCATGAGAGGGCGTTCGGTGCTGATAGGGATACCATTTTGTTAACCAGTCCAGCTTGGAACGGCCAAAAAGGCTAATTGACGTCCAACTACCTGCGCCACTGATGACTACGGATATACTGAGAAACAAAATTTCTTCTAGTGGATAAAGATGGTTGCCTTTGATGGTTCGACGGGGATCTTTCAAGTCTATAAAAAAATGAGGGAAAGCCGGGTGGGTTTTTGGGGTGCTGTAGCACCTGGGCATATTTTTTACCCTCTCCAAAATATACCTAAATTAACTCACTAACGAACCGTTTTTTAAAGCGATTTCCCTGGAGTTAGTCCCCTTGGAAAAAGAACTTAGTTTTGCCAGAAACTACTTGGATCTGTATAAGGTTAGATTCGGAGAAAGCCTGAAATTCACCTTAGAGGTTGATGATCATCAAAATCTAAATTTGCCTCCACTTTCTCTTCAATTGCTTTTGGAGAATGCGATAAAACACAATATTACCAGCTCAGCTGATCCACTCCAAATCAGTATAGAAAAGAAGGATGATGAATTGTGGATAACTAATATGTTTTAACCCAAACTCGCACAAGAAATTGAATCCACAGAAGTAGGCTTGGATAACATAAAGAAGCGATATTCACTTCTAAGCAACAGAAAAATTATAATAAGCCATACTGAAAATTCTTTTCTAGTAATACTTCCTATATTACAAATCGAGCAATGACAATTCTGATTATAGAAGATGAGTAACTAGCAGCAAAAAGATTATTGAATCTGGTAATCCCCTATTTTCCAGGAGCTAGCACTGTGGATAACTTAGACAGCATTCAAAGTTCCATAAGTTATTTACGCAACGACACATCTCCTGATTTGATCTTCTGCGACATCCAACTTTCTGATGGAAGCAGTTTTGAAATATTCAAGCAGGTGAGGTTATCCACACCCATAATCTTCACTACAGCTTTTGATAATTATGCTATCAAGGCATTTGAAGTGAATGCCATCGACTACTTATTGAAGCCAATAGATGTGATTGATTTAGAAAAAGCCATCACAAAATTTCAGTCCAGAGAAATGAAAAAAGGAGTTGATATTGAGACTTTGAAAAGTTTGATACCAACTAATCCTAAATCTTTCAAATCTCGTTTTTTGGTGAAATTCGGAGAAAAAATACAAAGCGTTTCTACTGAGCATATTTCTTTTTTCTTCAGTGAAGACCGGATTACTTTTCTTCAAACTCACGAACAAAAGAAATTCGTACTGGACGGAAATTTGGAGAAAATCGAGTCCCAAGTAGATGCTGAAATTTTCTTTAGGCTCAATAGAAAATACTTAATTTCAAGTGAATCAATTGAGGAAATAAGTGTCTATTCCAATAGCCGATTAAAGGTCAGGTTGAGAAACTGCGGGGATTCGGATATTTTGGTCAGCAGGGAAAAAGTAAAGTCATTTAAAGACTGGCTGGACCGATGAGTATGTTGACTCATTTATCAATTAATTCAGTTAACTTTTTTCTTATGATTCGGTCAAAAATAGCGTAGTAGCCCAAGTGAAAATTTAGTATAGTTTTAATCTCGCTTTAATAATTTTGTACGTAAAAACCGTCTGGATTATTACCAAATTGGGTGAAATCCAATTCATCAAAAAATAGTGCGATTAGCGCAAGAGTAAAACGTTTTGTAATTTTATAAGGATAAAATCAATAGCTATGGTAAGACTACTCGCGCGCGCTATTTTGATGCTACTTTTTGTTCAGCAGCAAAGTTTTGCCCAGCAAAAAATTCTCAAAGAAGCTGTTGAAAGAGCAGAAAAGCAGGGTTTCTCAGGTGTAATTTTGGTTGCAGAAGATGGTAAAATACTTTTCGAAAAGGCAATGGGAATGAGAGCCTATGAGGATAGAGTTCTTTTACATCAAGATGACATTTTTGAATTGGCTTCCCTTTCAAAACAATTTACTGCCATGATGGTAATGATCAGCAAAGAGAAGGGACTCTTGGATATTGACGATCAACTTTCCGATTATATTGATATTCCTTACCCTGGAATTAGCATTCGCAATCTACTCACTCACACGAGCGGTCTCCCAGACTACCAGACAATAATGGATAAGTATTGGGATAAAACTAAAATAGCCGGAAACCCGGAAATTTTAGAGTACCTCAGAAAGTATGCTCCACCAAAATACTTTGAGCCTGGGGATCGCTATGATTATAGCAATACTGGATATGTATTACTGGCGAGTGTGGTAGAGAAAGTGACCAATAGAGATTTTGTTGAGCTGAGTAAGGAGTGGATTTTCGAACCGCTAGGTATGGAAAGCACCGCCATCAGGACTCCTGCTGAAAAAGCACACCTTCCTACTTTTGCAGCTGGTCACCTAACCGATAAAAAGGGCAATTACGTAAATGCAAATAAGTTTAAAGATTCTGACTACACCATCTGGCTGGGCAATCGCAAAGGACCAGGAAGAGTATCCAGTACTGTCGGGGATCTGTTATTGTGGGATCAGGCGCTTTACACAGAAAAATTAATCTCTAAAGAACTATTAGAAGAAGCGTTTAGTCCTTTCAAGCTAAACAATGAAACAAGAAGTTACTATGGCTTTGGCTGGGAGATAGAACCCAAAAGTCCCTTTGGAAAAATGGTGAAGCATACTGGCGACAATCCTGGTTACCAAACCATCATTGCCAGATACATCGAAGAAAACAAAACGATCATAATCCTTAATAATAATACTCACCCGGATATGATGCGCTTGGTCGAAGCAGCTACACTCTCGCTGGGAAAATGGTGATAAAAACTTCAAAATTATAGTTGAATTTCAGCACTTCAGATTATGGATCGGAAAATCAGAATTCTATGAGTGACTGATTCTGCTTACAAACTTTCGCAGATAGTAACTGCCTTGTTTAATCTAGCAGTGCGGTCACCACTCAAAATTTCATACGGAATTCCACTATCATGAGCAAGGCGTAGGTATTTTTTGAAGAAGTGCCACCGCATTTTCTCTTCAGGATGCTCACGCTGAGGATCAGGTTCCCACTTCAAATCAGTATCTGTCAACAGAATCAAATCATACCAATGCTCTGCTATTTGCATGGTGACCCAAGTATCTGTTTTACCAAATTTATGGTCAGACCAAACCTGAATCACCCTTAGATCTGTATCCACAAATAGGAATTTAACCGCTTTTTGCGCCAGCACATCTTCAGAAGCTACTTGACCCTGAGCTATGATCAACAAATCTTCATAAGTATATGAATTACCATTTTTTTTCAAATATTCTCTGGCAAATTCAGGAACCCAAGGCTCTCCAAAGTGATCCGCAAGATCCCATGCTAATGTACTTTTGCCTGTAGATTCAGGTCCAAGAATTAATATCCTCTTAGGTATGCGCATAATGTCGATAGGATTTGATCCAGGCCAATAGTCCTAAAATAGCCAGAACTGTAAAAAACAAAAATTGGAAAGATGTCAATATCAATCCTTTATAGAAATAAAGAGGCACCGCAACTATATCGGTAATAATCCAAAAAATCCAGTTTTCAATCTTCTTTTTGGCCATCAGCCACATTCCCAAAAATGCCGAGGCAGTCGTAAAGGAATCCCAATACGGAACATCGCTATCGGTGAAATCCTTTAAGACATAGGACAGTACAAAATAAGAGACCACAAAGATAGCCATCGCAATTAACCAACCCTTTGGTTTGAGCCAAGTGACTGGTAAAATTTCTTTTCCATCTTTGGGATGAGTCCACACATACCAGCCATAAATGGACATACTAAAATAATATGCATTGATGCCCATATCTGCATACAGCTTGAATTCCAAACATATCCACACATAGATAAGGGTAGAAATTATTCCTGTTGGATAGACCCAAATGTTTTCTTTCATGGAATAAATCACTGAGGCTATTCCAAAAAACACCGCGATCGCTTCAAGCCAGCTCATCTGTGCCAGGCCTACAGCAAAACCGTCAATAAGCCATTGTATTTCCATATATCGTAAAATGAAGGTAGAGTAAATTTGCACGGTGCATTCACTGACTTTTACCCATTAGATCAGAAATGAAAAAGCCGACATTAGCCGGCCTTTTCACAATAACCTTTGTTATTTTTTCTTTGCTTCTTTCATCGGATTGGTACCGGAGGAAGCTCCTCTCACTCCGGTGTCTCCTTTGAACAGCTCAAATCTAGAAGGCATATATTGCCTAGGCCAGTAGTTGCTGGATTCATCGATATCGGCAGTTTCACGCAAAGGGTCTAAAATGATTTGTTTGACTTCCTTCTCTTTTACAAATACCTTGGTAACCTCAGTTTCATTTTTTCTCCAAATTTCTACTGGAATTCTCTCGATCTCTGAGCTTCCATCTGTGTACTGAAATTCCAGAATGATCGGCATTACCAAACCGCCCACATTTCTGAATGTCATCTGGTAGAAATTTAAATTGCTTTGCATCAATTCTTTTTCCTTTGGATTAAGGCTCGCCATGAACTTCTTATAAGAGTCTTCATCAGCAGGAGTTACGGAAAATGGATTGTAGGTAGCATAGAAATCTGTGGTAGCAGGATCTGCCTCCACTGAAGTTTTTGGTACTGCTGTTCTATTAAATTCTTTAGAAACATAATCCTCCTCATGTGCTGCAGCTTCAGTCTGATCAGCTGATTTCTCAGCTGGGGTTCTGTTGTCCATTTTGAATAGCGCCACATTCTCAATTGCAATATCCACAGGCTCTGAACCATAAAACCAACCTCTCCAAAACCAATCAAGATCTACAGCCGAAGCATCCTCCATCGTTCGGAAAAGATCTTCTGGAGTAGGATGTTTAAACATCCATCTATGCGCGTATTCTTTGAAAGCAAAATCAAATAGCTCACGACCCATAATTGTTTCTCTCAGGATATTCAACGCGGTAGCCGGCTTTGCATAAGCATTGGGGCCAAATTGAATGATGTTCTCAGAATTGGTCATGATAGGCTCCAAGGTATTTTGTGGACTTCTCATATACGGGGCAATTTTATGTGCAGGCCCACGACGTGAAGGAAAGTTTCTATCCCATTCCTGCTCTGCCATAAACTGCATAAAAGTATTTAAGCCCTCATCCATCCAAGTCCATTGTCTTTCGTCGGAATTGACAATCATAGGGAAAAAATTGTGCCCTACCTCGTGGATGATCACGCCAATCATGCCATTTTTGACCGCCTCAGAATAGGTTCCATCCTTGTCCGGACGACCATAGTTGAAGCAAATCATAGGATATTCCATTCCATTTGCGGCTTCCACAGAGATCGCGGTAGGGTATGGGTAATCGAATGTGTGGCTAGAATATGACTTAATCGTGTGGGCAACTACTCGGGTAGAATACTGTCCCCAAAGTGGATTGGCCTCTTTAGCATAATAGGACATTGCCATCACATCCTTGCCGCCTTGCTTGACGGCCATAGCATCCCAGATAAATTTTCGAGATGAAGTCCAGGCGAAATCCCGAACGTTTTCAGCTTTAAACTTCCACGTTTTTTTCTCTTTAGATTTTGATTTTTCCAACGTAGTTGCTTCATCCTGATTACGAATCACTACGGGTTTGTCAAAGGTCTTTTTCGCAGTTTTCCAACGGTCTAATTCCGTAGAGCTAAGAACTTCTTCAGGATTTTGAAGTATTCCTGTAGCTCCAACCATGTGATCGGCGGGGACGGTAATGTGCACTTCATAGTTTCCAAACACCAAAGCAAATTCACCAGAACCTAAAAATTGTTTATTCTGCCATCCTTCGAAATCAGAATAAACCGCCATTCTTGGAAACCATTCAGACATGGTATAGAGGTAATTATCATCCTCTTTGAAATACTCATAGCCTGGCCGGCCTGAGATGTAACTCATTCGGTCAGTGATATTAAACGACCAATCAACTGCGAATGAGAACGTATCACCAGCTTTCAGAGGTTCCGGTAAATCAATCCGCATCATGGTTTTATTTACCGCTACATGCAGAGGTTTGCCCTTTGTGTCTTTTACTTCCAACACTTTATAGCCGTACTTATCATTTTCCCATATAATACCTTCCAAAGAGCGTAAAGTCATTTTGGAGTCAATTACACTTTCAGCAGCTTTTGGAGAATCAGAATCCGGGCCTCGCTGATTTTCCTCCAGTTGAACCCATAGGTAAGTCAACTGATCCGGTGAGTTGTTGACATAGGTTACTTTTTCAGAACCTTTGATCGACTGGGTAGCATCGTCGAGCTCCACTTCAATCACATAATTGGCTTCCTGCTGCCAATAAAGGTGACCAGGTGCGCCAGATGCAGTTCTGTACACATTAGGTGAGCGAAGCATGGTACCCAACTGTTCAAAGCGCTCTCCATGATTCTGTTCTGATTGCTGCGCAAAGCTATTGCCAGCCATCAAAACTACCATTGCGCATAGTAAAGCTATTTTTCTCATAGTTATGAAGTTATATATTTTACCAAAATTTAGTGTCTAACATCAGCATCAGAGAGATGCCAAATACGAAAGCCGATATTATCAGTGTCCACTCTCTTCTCTTTACTCCCGCGAGACCTACTAATATAGAGGTTAGCAGCAAAAAAATCCCAACTATCACCAATTGACCAAGTTCTAAACCCAAGTTGAAGGCCAATAAAGGTTGCCAGATAGACGCTTCTTTTCCCAGCAAGCTTTTCAGATAGTTAGAAAACCCCAATCCATGAATTAAGCCAAAAAACAGCGCTAGAAAATAATTGATAGGTATGGATCGCCCATTGAGCGGCTTTGGTTTAAGTAGAGTGATAAGCGCAGTAATTGCAATAGTTACCGGGATCAAAAATTCTATTAAGTTGGAATTTACATTCACCACTCTAAACGTAGCAAGTGCCAAAGTCAAGGAGTGACCTATGGTGAATGCGGTAATTAAAATGATAATTTTTCTCCAATCACGCGGAATAAAAACTGCACAGAGTGCCAGCACAAACAAAATATGATCATATCCGTGGATATCTAAGATATGCTGAATGCCGAGCTGGAAATAAAGTTGAAATAAATTCATAGAAAGGATGAAATACTTCAGAAGAAGTAAATTGCGTAATAATACAGGTTTTGAGGCAAATAAAACAGGCAACTGATACCAAATGCAACAGTTTTACTTATACATGATTTCTCTGGGATGGCTGGTCATCATGCATCCATTTCACCTGAGTTTGACCGAGATCAACTACAATCCCAAGAGCCAGAAGCTGGAGATTTCGCAGAAAATTTTCTGGGATGATCTAGAAATCGCCTTGAGTAAATTCCATGATGAGTCCATAGATTTTTTGAATCCCACTACTAAAGAAATACTGACTAAACAGGTGAAATCCTACCTTTTGGCTCACAATAGTATCTGGATAGAAGGTAAGTTAATCCCACTATCTCTACTCGGGTTTGAAGTGGAACAGGATGCTGCGTGGTTTTATTTGGAATCGGCAAAAACACAGCGACCCAACTCGATCAAAATCAGCAGTTCAATACTCGTGGAAGATTTCGCAAATCAAAAAAACGTAGTTCAATATTATTTTGAGGCTCACAAACCCAAGAGTTTGATCCTTGGGAAAGGATGTGAAACAGGGACTTTGGACAGGTAATCAAAAATCAATTTTTCTTTGCTCTCCCTTATAGTTCACTGAAACAACAGAGTCCACTTCAGTGCCTATTGTCAACTTTCGTGAAGACTGACTTAGGTAACCAGAACCATAGAAAAGCTCTTTTTTCATAATTGGATTGCCATATTGATAGATCAAAAGTTGTTGATCATCAGCTGCTGGCAGAATAATCCTCATCCCGGGTTCATTTCTGCGATAAGCCAGCAAAGACTGATTATACCTGCTCACCAAAATAAGTTCCCTACCATCAGCACCCATCAATTTAGCCACTGCACGGCTTTCACCTGGGACTTCCAGTCCTAGCTTTCTCCCAAAATCAAAGCTGTCATATTTTCCATCTTGAGCTTTGATCAGGGATCCGCGTCCAGCATCATTCCTTCCAGTGACTGTTTCATTTCCATAGAAATTACCGACTGCGAAAATTCCTTCAGGAATCTCTAACATCCCAAACGTACGTGAAAACTGAGCCTTCGCAGGAAATGCATCAAACTGAATGGAATCTCCATCATTTCTCAACACACCAGATCGGAATTCATGTGCCTGCAGAATGCTTGCCATCTCCTTTTCCGCAGGTTCAAAGAACTGATCCCTCCCCACGTAAGCAAATGCTCGATATACCAGAAATTTATTCTTCCACTTTGGCACCTGCCCTACCAACTGATTTCTACTGGCGAGTGGGTAAATTGTATCGCCGAAGTACTGGAAAATGACAGGATCTACACTTCCGTTTTTGTCAAAATCTGCAAAATGAATCTCTACAGGTTTGTCGTGTGAAGCACGGTACCTAGAATTCCCTCTCACATTTCCCAAAGCGTATTGAGGCTGCTTCCCTTCTTCAAACATCAAAGGCGATATACTATTCCACCAGCCATCTGATTTCCAGGATTCAGACTCAAGCACTTCACGTTTAAATATCCGTTTTCCATTTTCATTTGTTTGTAAAAAGACGGTAATCTGCATCCATTCACCTACCATTATCAGATCCAAGGTGCCGTCTTGGTCAAAACCCGCCCAAACCGCCGAGCTAATCATACCTGCTTCTGTTAGTTCTGTAGCTAAATCACCAGTTACATCGACAAAAATCCCATCTCTATTTTGAAGTAAATACGACTTCGGAGACTCCGGATACCTCCCCGGCTTGAGCCTTCCTCCTACAAACAGATCCAAATCCCCATCTTGGTCAAAATCTCCAGCCGTGACCACCGAGCCCGAACTTAACAAAACTGGCAATCGAGTAGAATCAGCCTGAAAATCACCTTTGCCATTATTGATATAAAGCACGTCTTGATACACTTCAGCTTCCGCATCATACCTGCTGCCGCCAGATACCACGTATAGGTCCAGGTCTCCATCCCCATCTGCATCAAAAAACAAGGCTCCCATTTCTTCAGAATCTCCTGAGCCTTCTACTTCGACTGAAATGAACTTACCGCTTTTCTTCTGAGTGAAAATCCGTCCGGAATTTCCTATCGATCCAGCCAGATAAAAATCATCAAGACCATCGCCATTCACATCTCCCACGGCCAGTCCAGGACCTAGCGTACTGACCAACATCCTTGCAGGCCCTCCAAGGGAAGGGATGACTTTATTACAGGGTTTGGTGTATTGCGCAGGGAAATCGCTTTTAAACCCCTTTCGTTAGTGAGTTAATTTAGGTATATTTTTGAGAGGGTAAAAAAAATGCCCACTTGCTACAGTGCCCCAAAAACCCACCCGGCTTTCCCTCATTTTTTTAAAGACTTGAAAGATCCCCGTCTCACCGTCAAAGGCAACCATCATTATCCACTAGAAGAAATTTTGTTTCTCAGTATATCCGCAGTCATCAG
>Ga0314774_1002039_pt1 | contig 11893 bp, 11 predicted proteins | sample MetaGCBIA2018_FD_204515 | JGI IMG/M metagenome (GOLD analysis project Ga0314774, IMG submission 204515) | Cryopeg brine microbial communities from Beaufort Sea near Barrow, Alaska, United States - CBIA 2018 | ecosystem: Environmental > Aquatic > Marine > Coastal | place: USA: Alaska | collected... | reverse complement strand
ATTGCTTATAAATGTCCATTGTAAAAATAGTGGAAGTTGAGTTTAGCATTGAAGCCAAAGACGATACAATTGCCGCTGTTAGTGCTGCAAAAGCAACCCCTTTCAATCCAGTAGGCAAAAATTGCAATAACCAAGGATATGCCTTGTCTGCTTGCTCTAATGTTGGTAAGTTTTTCAGTCCCGCAGCACCTAACTTTGCCATAATCTCAGGATCATTAACCATTACGTAAGCTGCAATACCTGGAATTACAACAATTAGCGGAATTACTAACTTTAAAAAAGCCGCCAATAAAATTCCTTTTTGTGCTTCTTTTAATGATTTGGCCGCTAAGGTTCTTTGAATAATATATTGATTGAATCCCCAATAGTATAAATTCGCTACCCACATACCGCCAATCAACACACCAATTCCCGGCAACATTTTATAATAAGTACTTGATTCATCTAAAATCATTGCAAATCTCTCGGGAGCCGCTTCATATACTGTTTTTACGCCAGCCCACATTCCTTCACCGCCAGAAACCATATTTAAAGCCAAATAGGTTGTTGCCAAGCCTCCCAAAACCAAAAACACCACCTGAATTACGTCTGTCCAGGCCACTGCTGAAAGCCCTCCATATAAAGAATATGCAGCAGCAAATAATGCCAATCCAACAACACCATAAATCATAGGAATACCCATGATGGTTTCCAATGCTAAGGAGCCTAAATATAAAACCGAAGTTAAATTCACAAATACATAAAGCGCAATCCAAAATACGGCCAAAATCGTTTTTAAATTGGTGGAAAATCGTTTTTCAACAAATTCAGGAATAGTGTATAGTCCTTTTTCAATAAAAATAGGCAGGAAGTATTTCCCCACTATAATTAAAGTGATCGCAGCCATCCATTCATAAGATGCAATAGCCAATCCCAAAGCGAATCCGGAACCAGACATTCCAATAAACTGTTCTGCGGAAATGTTTGCGGCTATTAAAGAAGTTCCAATAGCCCACCAAGGCAAAGATTTGCTTGCCAAAAAATAATCTTCAGCATTTTTTTGATGCCCCTTTTTATCTCTGGACACCCATAAACCCACTCCTAAAATTAATACAGCATAGGCGATAAAAATGAAATAATCCCAAAATGCAAAATGTGTTGTCATAATATTTTAATGTATTTAGTTATTGATTCTTATTGTTTCTTCTCTTGGCATAGCCTCAAAAGTAGTTGATTTTTTTATTGAATTTGTTAAAATAAACTTGAGACACTTCCTACAGAAATTCTTTAATTTTTTCTGAATGCATGATATTTATGGCTAATCTGGCTTCAAAATTTTTGCTATAAACATTACAATAATCTACTGTATCATTTTTTTTCAACTTAAACTGATTTTTTTTGTCAATTGTGGTAGGGAAAACTAAACCATTATTATAATCAGTTTGATCTCCTATACTATTAATTCTTTCTATAGATTCTATATTTACAACGTTTTCGGAGCCCATAAATCAATTTCTGTCATTAACAAAGCTAAATTAGTTAGCCATTTTATAAATTAGTAGGCTAACTTACTAAATTTATCTCTATAAAATTGCTTATTTATCTCAGGAATTTATAAAAGAATATTAGGTATTGAACAAGCAATGAAAGTAGATATATCATAAAGTTTAATACTTATTTTGAATTTTATTCTTCTAATTTCTAAATAATAAAAACTTCTTTTCTGAAAAACTTTTTCATGCTAACTAAATTAGATAATTAGTTTAACGCACAGACTTCAAATTGGCATTATTGACCTTCAAAGTTTGGATGACATCGCGGTATTCTAGATCAATTGTAAACTTATTTATTTGAAACAAATATATTTCAAAAAAAAATGTAACTTTATGTATTGTAGTTTTTTTATTTTAGTAAATGAAAATAGCAGCGATAAATAAAAAAAAATCAAAGTCAGTTGCAATTATCGTAGCGCATCCAGATGATGAAACATTATGGGTTGGAGGAACCATATTAAATCATCCTTCATGGAATTGTTTTATTGTTTGTCTTTGTAGAAAAAATGATATAGAACGCGCTACAAAATTCTTTAAAACATTACAAATTTTTGGAGCTGAAGGAATTATGGGCGATTTGGATGATGGCCAAGATCAAAATCCTTTGGATGAAAGTGAGCTGGAACAAACCATCTTAAAATTACTGCCTTCTATACATTTCGACCTTATTATTACACACAATCCCAATGGCGAGTACACGAAACACCTAAGACATGAGGAAACAGGAAAATCGGTGATTAAACTTTGGCAAACGGGCAAGATACTTACCAATGAACTCTGGACTTTTGCTTATGAAGATGGTGATAAGAAATACTACCCAAAACCAATGAAAACCGCTACCGTATTCTTCAAACTTTCTGAAGATATCTGGCTAAAAAAATATAAAATAATTACAGAAATTTATGGGTTTGAAAAAACAAGTTTTGAAGCCAAAACAACACCCAAAGCTGAATCATTTTGGCAATTTACAAATCCGGATAAGGTCCTAAAATGTTTTTCTACAGAAAAAACGCACTGTTTAAAATAATTAAATTAATATTCTATGAAAGTATTATTATTATATGACTACCCGCCTTCGCCTGGAGGCCTTGCAACTCAAGGAGATTTATTATACAAAGGTCTCACAAGCATAGGAGTTGATGTCCATGCTGTCAATTTCGAATCGGAACAAGAAAAAGAATGGTATTATAAGTGGTTTAAGCCAGATGTTGTTGTTGGCGTAGGTTATTGGGGACATACACCTCATTTAGTGCTCCATCCTCAAAAACATGGTGTTCAACCCATTCCCTGGCTGGTAGCCGATGGATATATTGCAAACTATCAGGAAACATTAAACGCCCTTCCTTTAATATTGGTCACCTCAAATTGGGTGAAGGAAATGTATGTTCGCGATGGAATAAAAGGCGATAACATTGTGGTGTTGCCCGTTGGTTGTGATACTGATGCTTTTACGCCTTTCAGTAAAAATGACCCTAAAGTTTTGGCAGTGCGCGAATCGTTTGGCATTTCTCCAAATCAGCTCATGATTTTGACTGTTGGCGGCGATGCTGCGTCAAAAGGCGCGCAAGAAGTGATGCAAGCTCTTTCAATTATCAACGACAAAGCTCCCGATTATAAATATATTTGCAAAGTTTGGCCCCAAAAACGAACCAGACTTCAAAACTCGGCCGATTTGGAATTAGCCAAAAAACTAGGTATCGAAAAAAAAATCACTTATACATCAGGTATTGTTTCCCGTAATTACATGCCTTATCTATTAGGTGCCTGCGATATATATGCTGCACCATCACGACTTGAAGGTTTTGGAATGCCACAAGTGGAAGCTGGAGCCTGCGGAAAACCTGTAATAAGCATTAATGCCATGGGAATGCTTGACACCCTTATTCATGAAAAAACGGCATTATTGGCAAATGTGGCGCAAAAAATTATTGTTAACGAAGTAGTTCTTGGTAAAGAATCAGGTTTTGAAAACCAACACAGGATTGTGTTTGACACGCCACGGACCGTGGATTATCGTGCAAGCGTACATGATATTTCCAAATATTTGATGGATCTTATGACTGACGCCCCATTGCGTGAAAAAATAGGAAAAGCAGGAAGAAATCGGGCTGTTGAAAATTTCGACTACCGTGTAGTCGCAAAACAATTTGTGAAAATTATGAATGACAAATTGGGAATTACATAATTTATAAAATCATGAAAACTGCAGACTGGAAAGAGATACAAGAAGCCCAAAAGGCTGCTCTTGAAGTGTTAGTACATAATGCCAAAGGACCTTATGACGGACTTCCACGCACAGCGGGCTGGGGATACCCAGAACCATATACGCGGGATTTGATGTTTTCAATATTAGGAATTGCGGTTTCTGACAACCCTTATTTACTGAACAGCATACGAAACGTACTGGAAACGCTGGGGAAAAACCAAACAGAACATGGTCATATCACTTCTATGGTGCACGACAAAGAAAACAGAGGAGCCAGTGACACAACCCCTTTATTTTTGTTGGGCGTCGGCATTTTCAGAAAACTGACAGGGGAACATAATTTTCTTCAGGAGGCTGTCAAAAAAGCCATGACCTGGATGGAATATCAATGTCCGCTGGATTTGCATCTTGTTGCCCAACAACCAACAAGTGATTGGCGAGATGAACAGTGGGTTCTCGGTTATGGATTGTTTGTAAATACGGTTGTATATAGTTACCTCCGGCTTTTAAATCAGCATGAAAGAGCTGATAAAATGTTTGCAGAAATGAGAAATTTCACCAATTCTGGAAGCTCAGAACCGAGTCCTGTCCACGAAGGTTTTATGCTGAAACAAAAACCATATTTTGCGTTTTGGTCTTATAAAATATACAATAGCGAAAGGTTTGACCTATTGGGAAATAGCATTGCCATCCTTTCTGGACTTGTGTCAGTTTCTGAGGCAGAAAAAATGATTTTATGGGTTGAAGATGCATGTGAAGCAATGAAAGAAAGAGGTGAACTCGCCTGTAATTTGCCTCCCAATTTTTTCCCTTTTATGCAACCAGAAGATTCCGACTGGATTCCCCGATATAAAATTTATAACATGCCCGGAGAATACCACAACGGAGGCATCTGGCCTTTTATTTGCGGATTTTATGTGGCCGCGCTCGTTGCTGCCAAAAAGCACAAGCTCGCTATGGAAAAACTCATTGAGCTCACAAAAATCATAAAAATTTCCAATACAGAAAATGTAGCTTTCGGATTTAACGAGTGGATCAAAGCACAAGATGGCAAAGTAAAAGGGCAAGACTGGCAAACGTGGTCTGCGGCACTTTATCTCTATGCCGTAAAATGTGTTGAAGAAGAAAAAACGCCGTTTTTTGATGAAATAAGAACTTAATTTTTTTGCCATGAGAATTTTAATCAAAAAAGACAAAGATGAAGTAGGCAGTTGTGTTGCCGATTATTTAATTAACAAAATAAAAGCTTTTAAACCTACAAAATTAAAACCTTTTGTATTGGGATTGCCCACAGGTTCCTCACCAATTTCAACTTACAAAGAACTTATAAGAAGACATAAATTGGGCGATATCTCCTTTAAGAATGTCATTACATTCAATATGGATGAATATGTTGGGATTCCTGAAAATCATTCCCAAAGCTACCATTTCTTTATGTATGATAATTTCTTTAACCATATTGACATTCCTAAAAATAACATTCATATTTTAAATGGAAATGCGCCCGACCTTGAAAAGGAATGCGTTGAATATGAAAAAAAAATCACCAAAGTTAGAGGCATTGAACTTATGCTTGGCGGTATTGGAGCTGATGGCCATATTGCATTTAATGAGCCTGGCTCTTCCTTATCTTCAAGAACAAGAATTAAATCATTAAGCTACAATACAATTCTAGCCAATTCAAGATTTTTCGATAACAACATTTCAAACGTCCCAATAAAAGCACTCACAATGGGTGTAGGCACCGTTATGGATGCAAAAGAAGTCTTGATTATCATAACGGGTTTTAACAAAGCTCGGGCACTGCGAGAAGTTGTTGAAGGCAGCATCAGTCACATGTGGACCGTTTCTATGCTTCAGATGCACCAAAAAGGAATTATTGTTTGTGATAAGATGGCAACCATGGAATTAAAGGTCGAAACCGTAAAATATTTCCAGAATATTGAAAATATTGCAGCAGACAGGAAGTTTAATTCAATTTAAAGAAACGCTATTCAAGAAATTCTAAGTAATAAAAAAAGCCTTTCATTTCTGAAAAGCTTTTATGTGCGGGCGGAGAGAACCCCACCTACTTAATCTTTGAAAAAATACTAGTACCTAAAAGTCCATTAATCCCTTTGTTCTTAAGGGATATGAAGATTTCATGAATTTTAAATAATTAAGTTAAATTAGGTTAAATTAAAAGAAATTAACTAACTTTCGGCAAATATTCGGCAAAATAATAATTTCAAATGCGAGTAAAATACTTCATTGTAAAAGGGAAATCTGAATACTGTCAAATTCATATGCGATTTTGGGATAGTATAAGAATTGACCAAAAATCAAAAACAGGGTTACAAATTTCCCATATTTATTGGAGTGACGTTAAGGAAAAGGCAAAACTAAAATCAAATTTTAAACAAAAAGATTTCATTAATGAAAACTTAAAAGATTTGAAAGATTTTATTTCTGAAAGTTATGTGTTTGATTACAATAGTAAAGTTTATATTCATAAGAATTGGTTAAAAGAGAAGATTGAAATGTTTTTCGGTAGAACAACCAATAACGAACTTCATAAAGTTTATTTTATAGATTGGATTGTCAAATTTATCGAAGAAGCTCCAAAACGATTATTTAGAGGAAAACCAATTTCAAATAGAACCATCCAACATTACACTACAACAAAACACAAACTTGTTGCTTTTGAAGAATTTCACAAAACAAAGTTGAGATTTGAACACATTGATCTAAAATTCTATCGAGATTTTCTATTTTATTGTCGTGAAGAACAAAAACTAAATAATAATACTATTGGTGGTTTTATTACAAATATTAAAATGTGGTGTAAAAACATCGAGATTGAAGGACTGCCTATTAATCAACAATACAAACATTCTGAATTTATGTCAATTTCTGCAAAAACTAAAGACATATACCTTAATGAAAAACAAATAATGCAAGTATATAATCACGATTTTACTGACAATCCAAAATTAGATAATGTTAGGGATCTTTTTATAATTGGGTTAAGAACTGGTTTAAGGATTTCAGATTTTTTAAAATTAAAAAATATAAATTTAAAAGAAGGGTTTATTGAGATTGAAAATTTTAAAACGGAAGAATTTGTAATAATCCCGTTGCATGAAAATATAAAAGAAATATTAGCTAAAAGAAAAGGAGAACTCCCACGTTCAATTTCTGACCAAAAATTTAATGAATATGTTAAAAAAGTTTGCGAGGAAGCCAAATTGACGGAAATTGTTGAAGGTGCTAGAATGTTAAAAGAAACAAAACGTAAAAAAACAGATATGTACCCAATTTATGAACTTGTAAGTTCACATATTTGCAGAAGATCCTTTGCTTCCAACCTTTATGGAAAATTACCAAACATGACAATTATGGCAATTACTGGGCATAGAACTGAAAGTTTATTTTTGAGATATATAAAAATTACAAACAAAGAACACGCATTAAAACTACAGGAACATTGGAAGATCTAGAAACACAACATGAGTTAGAACCAACTTCAAAGATTGAATATCTAAATTATCTAAACGAGAGATCTTTTTTTTACTACTATACAAAACCCAAACTTTTTTTAGGAATTCTAGAAAATATTGAATTACAAGATTATGGCAAAGAAAACCTATTTAATTTATTTTTATCACTTAATATATTCTGTATAGAAGAAGATAGTTATTCCTTAAAAAAAGATCACAAAGCAACTTCTTATATAGAAAATCCAAATTTAAGACAGGAATATCTAGAACAGGTTTATGCTGACATTTTATATAGTATATGTGATAAACTTGAAGAAACTGAAGAACGTTTGGAAGTGATGCTTTCTTTATATTCTAATTTAGATGATAAAATCTCATTTATCCAAGATGAAATCAACCAAACACAACTTAAACTGAATATTTTTCCGTATCCAAAACTTTTTACTCTTTATAAAAGCAGCGATTTAAGGGTTAAGATGGGATTTAAAAATTGGCTTAATGCCATTGAAAGGTATTTTATTTTTCCTATTGAGGATTATATTGAATTTCGTAGTGTTTCTAAAATTGAAGATTTGAATAGTGATATTATAGAATTCCTTTCTAACGAATCTTATCAACCATCATTTGGTCCCAGCCGATTAAAAGAATATACTGATTGGAGTATTCTTGAAGAAATAATTCACACACTAGAATTTCTTGAAAATGTCCTAACAAATCTAAAAGATTCAACCTACTCAAATTCTGAAAAAAAAACAATAGAAAAAAGAAATAATTTAGAAATATCCCACACAGATCAACAATTTCTATTAGGAATTACTCAAATTCTAAAAGATGAAAAATATTTAGATATTTTTCACGAAATATTAGAACTTGACGAAGAAAAAAATATTCCGTTTTATACTGCAATTTTTAACTTTTTTGGAGGTCAAGAAGGCCTTAAAGAAAAACTTTTTATTGATGACAAACCAAGCAATTATATTAAATTGGTAAATAATAGTTATGATATAAATATGAAAAGATTAATTCATGAAACTGGATCAAGACCTAATAGGCTGAAAATGAAATTTTCTAAAATATACCAGAAATACATTAATACCAATCAATTTTAATTCATTGCACGAAACTTGCACGAAACTTACACTTTACTTGCCATGAGTTAAGTTAAGTCCTGATATAATTTAGCCTAAAATTTAAAAAACAATTTAGGCAAATGAAAACAAACACCATCCAATTTCACAATACTACACCAGAAGAGTTCTCTAAAGAAATTAAATCTGTAATTGACAAATCCCTAGAAGTCTTTTTCAGCAAAAATTCAACCAACAATCAAGAAAAATTACTAACCCGAGAAGAAACTGCCAAATTATTGTCAATCTCATTAGTTACGCTTTGGAAATGGACAAAGGATAATACAATTTCCGCTTTTCGCATTGGCAATCAAATTCGCTATAAGCAAAGTGATGTATATAAGGCATTACAAAAAGCAAATGGAAATGTACACACAATTAAAATTTCACAATAAATATGAAAGAAGTTCAAAATTTAAAATTGAAAAAGAATGAAGAAACTACTATTATAAACATTAAAAATGGACAGAGCTTAAATGATATCGAAATTAACAAAAATGATAATAAAGGAAAACACACAATAATACATACCGTTGAAAAATATATGGAGAAAAAATATGTACTCCGCTATAATGAGATTTCTTTAGAAATTGAAATATCTGAAAAAGACCAAAACAAATGGAATGCATTAAATGAAAATACAATTTGGATAGAACTAAAGAAGGAAGGAATTAATATTCCTATAAATACTTTTATTTCACTTTTAAAATCTGGTTATGTAGAAAAATTCAATCCACTTAAATCCTATTTTGAAAATCTACCTAAATGGGATCATCAAAAAGATTATATAAATGAGTTTGGAAGCTACTTAAAACTCAACAAAGAGAAAGAAAGGGAACAGTTTGACATAAATTTTAAAAAATGGTTAGTTAGAACTGTAAGATGCGGATTGGAACGTTATTACTTCAATAAACAAGCCTTTATTTTAAGTGATGACGGAAATGGGCAGAACATTGGAAAAACTTCTTGGTGTCGCTATTTATGCCCTTCTCCACTCAAAGATTTCTTTGCTGAAGATATGCCTAATAATGATAAAGACGCTCGGATTTTACTTTGTAAGAACTTTATAATTAATCTTGATGAACTTGCCGTATTGTCTAAAAGAGAAATAAATCAATTAAAGGCTTACTTTTCTAAAGAACAAATTAATGATCGTTTACCCTATGACAGAAAAAACTCAATTATACCCAGAATTGCTTCATTTATCGGTTCAACAAATATGAGTACTTTTTTACAGGATGAAACTGGATCAGTACGTTGGATTATCTTTTCAATTAAGGATATTGACTGGTCGTATAGAGATAATTTTGAGATCAATAAACTTTGGGCACAAGTATACTTTCTTGCCTATGAAGATGATACTTTTAATGAAACATTTTCGCAAATAGATATTATTGAGAATGAAAAAAGAAATAAAAAGTATACAGTGATGAGTGCTGAAAGAGAACTAATAATGAAATTCTTAAAGGTTCCAATTTCAAATACTGATACAAACGTTGAATTTTTTTCTGCTACAGAAATTTTATTGATGATAAAAGGTAAATCATCTTTACATCAAATGACGAATATAAGTGTTGGAAAAGCACTAAAAGCAAGTGGGTTTAATAGAGCAAAAAAAGACGGAATTTATGGTTATTATGTTGAGAAAACAGATGCTGATCTATCAAATATATTTTCGTGATTGATGCAAAAAGCATAAAAAAAGTTACCCATCTTACCTTTAGGAATGAAACCTTAATAACTGAAAGCATTTTTAAGGGTAACATACCCATAAATCATCCCTATCTAGCTTACCCCAAATTACCCATAAAACGAAAATAGGTAAGTTAGGGTAAGTTTAATTGGGAAGGAAAATCAAGTTACCCAAAGCGCTATTAGTGCTCTGGGTAAGAAGGTAATTAAAAATTGAATATTTGTTTAAAAATAAATCATCTTTATAAATGAACGAAAAATCCATATTAGATATTGAAGTAAGTACTTTTTCCAGTTATAAAGGAACCATCCCTAAAAATGTAAACTTATTAATTTGGCTACAGTCTTTAAAATATGAAAATAAAGTAAATACAATACGAAAAACCAATGATGTTCAGTTAATTAAAAAATTAAAATCAGAACTTCCTGCAATAACACCAAGTGGAACTTTTAAATTAAGAAAGGCAGATGAACTGATACTTCATTCTGGTTTCTTACAATTTGACATCGATTTTAAGGATAATTTGCATATAAAAAATTATACTGATTTAAGAAATCAGATAAGTAATTTAAGTGAAGTAGCATTTTGCGGATTATCTGTATCTGGAAATGGCTTTTGGGGTTTGGTACCCATTAGTGATCCAAAAAAGCATAAAGAACATTTTGAAGCACTCTACTTAGTTTTTAAAAATCTAGGTATTACAATTGACAAAAGTTGCAAAGATGTTTGCAGACTTCGGGGTTATTCCATTGATCTAAATGGATATTATAATCATAAGGCCAGTATATTTTCACTTCAAATAGATTTATTGAGTAAAAAGAAAATGAATAATAACATAAAATTTTTATATCCTAATAATAATATTGATGGAACAAAGAAAAATGTCGAAATATGTTTAAATACTATTCAGAATAGATTTATTGATATAACTGGAACTTATGAAGATTGGTTTTCTTTAGGTTGTAGTATTGCAAATGAATTTGGTGAAAATGGAAGAGAATATTATCATAGATTAAGCAACATCAGTAACAAGTATAATTATCAAAAAACTGAAATACAATTCACTCACTGTTTAAAAAATAACTATGATTTTAATATCGGTACCTTTTTTCATTTCTGTAAGTTGAGCGGTATTGATAATCATTAAAAATATCAGGTTAAAATTTGTCACAACGAAGTGTTGCAACGAAGTGTTGCGAAAAACAGATACAACTAAAAATATAACTGGTAAACCAAACATGTGAAAAAGTTGCAATTAAATGTTGCAACGAGGTGTTGCGAAAAACAAATACAACTAAAAATATAACTCGCACAACCAATGGGCGCAAAAGGTGCATTATATGTCGCAACGAGATGTTGCAACGAGGTGTTGCAACGAGGTGTTGTGAAAACAAATACAACTAAAAATATAACTAGGTGCATCGAACAGGTAAAAAAGGTGCAATTAAATGTTGCAACGAGGTGTTGCAACGATGTGTTGCGAATATTGAATAATTTCAATGGCTTTAATAGATCTGCAATAACTTTTGCTATGGTTAATCAAGATATATATCCTTTTCACTAAAAATAGATGTTTGCAATTGGTTTTCAACAAAAATAAAGTTCTATATTTGGGTTAAATAATTGCGAAAAACTGCTAAACACTACTTAAAATAAAATTGATAAAAATTAATCATGTATGCTTTTATCCAGACAATTTGATTGGGATAAAAATATATAATTTAACTATACCTTAAATCCGTATAGTAAAGGATAAGGAAGGAGAAAAAGTCAATAAAAACAATGCTTTAAAGACTTTTTTCTTCCCTAAAATTTCACTAAATTTGGTGAAATCTCTCACAGGATGAAAATTACAA
>Ga0314774_1002036_pt1 | contig 11913 bp, 9 predicted proteins | sample MetaGCBIA2018_FD_204515 | JGI IMG/M metagenome (GOLD analysis project Ga0314774, IMG submission 204515) | Cryopeg brine microbial communities from Beaufort Sea near Barrow, Alaska, United States - CBIA 2018 | ecosystem: Environmental > Aquatic > Marine > Coastal | place: USA: Alaska | collected... | reverse complement strand
CGTTTTTGTTTGTACCATTATCTAACCTTAGAATATGTATGTAATGAGGTTAGAGAGGGTGCAAGAAAAGTAAAAATTGTAAAACAAAACGAAATTGCTTTCATGAAGGACTTATTTTCTGGGTAATATTTATTAAAACAACGTATTTATTGATACATAGAGCGGTTTTTGAGGAATCCAAAAAAGTTTCGGATGCTAGTGATTAAATTATAAACAAATTTTCCTATTTCTCAAATAACCTCACAAGAATTGGATTTTGGAGAGCCAATTCACACTCGATTTTCAATGCTCTACCGTCAACAATGCACATTAATTTATATCTTCGGCATTGATAAAATTTTTCATGGAAGCAAAGTGGATAAGTCAGCGGGATATTAACAGAAAAGATTGGGATGAATTGGTTGAACGGACTGAAGATTCCAGCATTTATGTTTTATCATTCTACCTCGACGCAACAGCAATTGATTGGGAAGCTTATGTTGCGGATGATTTTTCGTTTGCAATTCCCGTTGGTGTTGTTAGAAAAGGAGGAATCACGAGGGTTTACCCTCCCCTATTTCAGAGATATATTGAACCGATTGGCGATATTTCAAAAATAAATTGGAATGCTTTTGAGAAATCTTTGTTGAACCGTTATCCAAAAGGAGATTTACAAGCCAAATCAGCAATTCTACCCAATACTCCATTTACCAATTACATTCATCAAGTTGTAGACAAAGAACGTTTCAAGCTAAAAACCCAAGCCAAGCGAATGATCAAACGTTTTGGTCAAACCAATTACGAAATTCGTGAGGAGAATATCAATACCGAAGAACTTTCTAAATTAATAGCCAAGGAGTTATCAAAAAAACTGCCATTATACGCTACAAAAGATGTTGAACATTTATTTGAAGTTGTAAAAAAGGCAGAAGAAAAAGGACTCCTGTACAAAGTTGGAGTTTTTGAAGGAGACATCTTGAAAGGTGGTTTAATCGGATTAAAATTCAACGGTCAACTACTATACTTAAAAGGAACAGCGTTAGAGAATCTTCAACAAGACGGCGCAATGTATGCATTGATGAATCATTTTATCAATTTTGGATTAAGTCAAAACTGTACAATTGATTTTGGAGGTTCACGCGTTGAAGGAATTAAATTTTTCAATCAAAGATTTAGTGGCGAAGATGTAGATTATTACAATTACTCATGGGACGGCTCTCCACTTTGGTTTAAGTTTTTATTTTCTCTTTACAGGAAAATAAAAGGGTAAACCAAAGTGGAGAATTACGAATTACGAATTTTTTAATTACGAATTAAGAGAGATTCTCCTTCGATTAATGGTTTTGACATTTTGACTAGAAATTAAGCTTTAAAAAGGAATTCTATAATTGCTGAATGGAAAGAAAACATTCGTAATTATAAGGACAAACAACAATTCGTAATTGTTTATTTTTGAATTAAAAACAGCACATTTAAGGAGGAAGTTTTAAAAGAGAACATCAATCTCAAATAAAATAACGACTTGAAAAGAAATCATTCTGATGATTGAGATTGCTCCATAGAAAGAAAACATCTTTAATTGAAGGAATAACGACAATTGTCATTTGTTAATTGTTAATTATCAATTGAAAAAAGCTATCTTTGCACATCGTAATAACTATCAATGAACATTAGAAATAGGCAAATTTTTAGAATTCTTTTTGGTTCCGTCATCATAGGGGGCTCCATCTATGTTTCTATTCGCTTTTTGTTTAATTCGCCACCATTTATAAAGATAATGGTGCTTATTGCATTGATTGCAGTTATATATTTAACAATCGATTACATCGTAAGAAAAGGTAAAAAAGACAGGTATGGAAACTAAACAAATGGTAAGGTATGTAGCAATTGGAGCAGTCGCTTTAATTGTATTTGTAATATTTTTTAATTCGTGGACAGATGTTGAGCCAGGTGAGCAAGGATTTGTTTTTAAGCCTTTCAACACACCAAGTATCACTGAAAAGGATGCTTTTGTAGAAGGAACGTATTTCATTCTTCCATGGAATGAAATGATTACTTATGAAGTAGTTAACAAGTCAAAACAATATGTTCAAAAAGTAATGGATGTCAATGGTACAGACGTTACAGTTGAAGTTTCAGTGAACTACAACATTATTCCAGCGAAAGTTGCGAATTTGCACATAAAACACCGTGAGAATTATACAATTTTCATTGATGACAAATCAAAAGGTGCGATTAAGGACGTTATTGGACGTTATACTTATGAGCAAGTTTACTCTACAAAAAGAGAGGCATTAGAGGGAGAAATTGAAGCGATTTTAGAAAGAGATTTCGAAGGAAACTTCTTGAACTTAAACTATGTTGAGATTGCAGACGTTAATCTACCAGATAACATTGCAGCTCAAATTGAGGAAAAAGAAACACAGAAACAAAGAAATCTTACCGCTAAGGAAAAGCAAAAAGAGCAAGAATATTTAGCGAATGCTAGAATTGAGAAAGCAAGAGGAGATTCATCTTTGATCGTTTCTGCAATCTTTAAAGCGGAAGCAATTCGTTTAGAGGCTGAGCAAATTTCTAAAAACCCACAATACATTGAATTGAAAAAATGGGAAAAATGGGATGGTGTTGGCTCTCCTTATGGAAACAGTAATGTGTTTGGAGATAAGGCAATTTCGATTTTAAAGTCTAACTAATTTGTTTTGAATATCCGTTATCGTCGTTGCACGTAGTTTAGAAAGCAGTCCCATCGGCAAGCCCAGGGCATCGCATTGACAAAAGTCAACTCCTTGGATTTCTAAACTTCATGCGTCTAGCTAACGAAAAATCAAATTCAAATTTGGAAATTAGAGAATTCAAAGATTAGAGGATTAAAATAATTGAAAAGCGATTTACTTAGGTAGGTCGCTTTTTTTTGGTTTAAAGGAAGAAAGAATTACGCAAAGATTCGCAGAGAAAAGAAAGGAAAAAAGAAAGAAAGAAAGAAAGAAAGAATTACGCAGAGTTTCGCAGAGGAGCAGAGCGTTGCATTGCGATGTGCTGAGCTTGCCGATGTGAACTTGTTGAATATGATTCAGAGAGAAAAGAAAGAAGTGATAATTATCAATTCAAAAGAAATCTAACGATTCTACAAATTCATAGTTCATCATTCATAACTACTTAAGTCACTTCTGTTACACAAATACAAACTACAATTCTGTATTTTTGTGCTTAAATAAGTTTATTTTTATCACATGAACGAGTATATAGAATTATTTTCAAAGACTTACACCAATTATGCGAACTACCTTTGGAAGACGATCAAAACTCCATTTACCGAGGGAGATTTTAATTTCTTCTATTTCGTAATTATCATTTCTTTGGTCGTTTGGGGATTAGAGTTGCTCGCTCCTTGGAGAAAAGAACAAAAGGCATTCAGGAAAGATTTCTGGTTGGATGGATTTTATATGTTCTTCAATTTCTTCATTTTCAACCTCCTACTCTACATTGCTTTGTCCTCAGTTACCGTTGAATTCCTAAATAATTTATTGGCTCCTTTGGGCTATGAAGGCGGACATTTAATTGACTTATCAAATCTACATTGGGGTTTACAGCTCTTCTTGTTCTTTATAATTGCAGATTTCGTTCAGTGGTGCGTTCATGTTATGTTGCATCATGTTCCGTTCCTTTGGAAAATTCACAAAGTTCACCATTCTGTTAAAGAGATGGGATTTGCTGCTCACATGCGTTACCATTTCGGTGAAACATTCGTTTATAATTCAATCAAATACATTTCTTTGTCGATGATTTTCGGTTTCCAATTAGAATTAGCATTTATCGTTTATGCATCCGCAGTTGCTATTGGACATTTGAATCACGCGAATTTAGGCTGGGATTACGGTCCGCTTAAATACATTTTCAACAATCCTAAAATGCATATTTGGCACCACGCTAAAGAATTGCCTAAGGAACATCCTTACGGAATGAATTATGGTATTTCACTAAGTATTTGGGACTATATTTTCAGAACAAACTACATTCCTTATGATGGTCGAGATATTGAAATAGGTTTTAACGATGACGAAAAATATCCTAAAGGATTCTTCCAACAACTTATTGCTCCTTTCCAAAAGGAAAAATAGTAAGTCAGCAAGGAATATTGAGTTGTGAGTATTGAGAAGTGCTTGAAACTTATTTCTGGCTACCTTATACTGAAATAAAATAAAATCATGAATAAAAAGAAGAACAACAATATCGTTTTAGCATTACTTGCCTCATTGACTCTAGGCTTGGCTCCTTTTACTCCAGAACCTCATATTTTCGGAAAATTAAAATGGGTTTTTGGCGGAGCAAATGGAATGCAACCAATGGATTGGTTTGATTTGTTAATGCATGGTGCTCCTTGGACTTGGTTGATTGTAGAAATTATTAGATTTGGATTGAGTAAAAAAACTACTCCAGAAAGTAAGTCCAAGTAATGTGATTTCTTAAAGTTACAGCCTACCTTGGGCAAAGGTTTTTAAGTTTTTATAAAATTTACCATCTAAAAAAGCAACTTTGTATTTTGATTGTCGTTTATTTACTAGCTCAGTGAACTGTATTCACAAGTTAAACAACAACAATTATGAAGCTTACTATTTTATCTTTATTTATTTTAATGTGCTCTGTTGCTTTTTCTCAGCAATACGAAACTACTCCTTCAAAATATGACAATGTTATTGATGAAGTCATGATTGAACAATCTTTTGATTTTGACGATCCAATTGTAAAAGATGCAAGAATTATTTTACATGATTTCCTTGTAGCCTTAGACCATATTTCTAAAGGTGAGGCCACAGACCCAAACCGTGAGCAATATTTTCTAGATTTCAATGAAGCTCTTAAAAAAGCAAATGAATTAAACTTAAATCTCTCCATGTTTCAATATAACATTGATGAAATTTCTAAAATGACCCACTAATTATGAAAGCACTAATAAAAATATTTATCTCAATACTTTTAGTTGGAACAGTCAACTCTCTATCAGCGCAATGTATAATAAATGAAGTTGAAATCACACCTGAATTATTAGGAGTATGTGAAGGAACTTCTGACACTATTACCTTTGCTGGAAACGGAACTTGTCCTGGAGTTTGGGAATATCAAGTAACAACATCAGCTCTGGTTGTTCTTCAACCATGGTCTATCAATGATCAATATGGATTCTCGCCTGATTCAACAGATGTACTTAATGTGTTTGCAAGGTGTACGACATGTCCTAGCACAATCGTTTCAGACACAATTTTAATTGAAGTTATTCCTGAGCCTGTTATTGTGGCTGATACTTTCGTTTGTTATGGTACAAATGTAAATTTTTTAGCTACAGGACCTGATCCGGGAAATATGTCTTGGTGGGATAGTGAAAGCGGAGGAACACAACTTTCGGCAACGCCAAGTTACACTTCTCCACCAATGACAGCGAATGATACAGTATTTATGCAAGTAGCTGGAACAGTTACCAGTAATACAACTCAAGGTTCAATTCTAATTACAGAAGCTGGATTAGAAGGATTTCCTGGGGCTACATCTGCCGATTATGTTGAAATCTCAAACCTTTATGCAAACTCAGTAAATACTACAGGTTGGGTGGTCGCAATTAGTCACACCTACGGAAATATTAATGCAGTAAATCCTATAATTTGGAACTTACCTTCTTCATTTTCTCCTTGTTCTATACTTTCGAAAACAGATGTGGGTGGTCAAACAAACTATTGGGGAAACAACATTATTTGGGCATCAGGACAACCTGGATGGGTTGCGGTCGTGGATGATGTTGGAAACCTCGTTGACTTTATTGCGTGGGGTTGGACAGCCGCTCAAATAGCTGCATTCAATCCAACTATTAACGGTTTCAGCGTTACAATGGGAACGCAATGGTCTGGAAATGGGTGTAACTCAGTATGTCAAACTACAGCAGGAACTCCTTATAGCCATTCACGTACAGGGAATTCAGACACAGACACTGCAGCAGACTTTATTTGTCAAGCCAGTTCTTTAAACGTACTTAACCCGCTGTTAAATTGTGGATGGACAACGGCTAATATTACTTGTCCTTATCCAGTGGCAGTAGTTATTGATTCACTTCCTTCTGCTTCTGCGCCAGACACAACATTTTTAGAATGTTATGCAGACATTCCAGTAGCTGATCCTGCAATAATTATTGATGAATTTGATGACCATACAATACCTCCTACAGTAGTTTATATAGGAGAGGTTTCTGATGGGAATTTATGTCCGGAAACTTTAACACGCACATATAGGGTTTTAGATTCTTGCGCTAATTTTATAGAAGTAGAACATATTATTATAATTCATGACACTGTAGCTCCAATAATGGACCCTGCTCCTGCTGATGTATTCGTTTCATGTTATTCAGAAATTCCTTTAATGGTTTCGCTTAACTGGACAGATAATTGTCTCGGTTCAGGAATTGAATTAGGTATGGAAGTTTCAAGTGGTACAACATGTCCAGAAGTATTAACACGTACATGGACCGTAACAGATACTTGTGGAAACACCGCTACTGAAACGCAAGTCATTACGATATTTGACACCATTGCGCCAGTAATTCAAAAGTCGCCTGCCGATTTATCAATACAATGCTATTCTGACTTACCGGTAATGGGTCCACTTAATTGGACAGACAATTGCGACGGAAACGGCGTTCTCAACGGAGTAGAAATTTCAGATGGTCAAACTTGTCCAGAAACCATCATTAGAACTTGGTCAATAGCAGACGGATGTGGAAATACGAGTATAGAAACGCAAATGATTATCATTAACGACATTACTCCTCCAACAGCAAGTAATTTACAAACTTTACAATTACCAGTTTTACCGCCAGCTGACATATCTGTAGTAACCGATGCTGCTGATAACTGTGGAATTCCAGTTGTGGAATGGGTGGGAGATAATACAAACAATGGATTCTGTCCTGAAAATGTGATCAGAACTTATAGTGTAACCGATGATTGTGGAAATGTAACTCTCGTTACTCGTAAATTTATAATTGGCGATAATATTCCAGACGTTTCATTCACTGCGGATCCAACTATACTTGATGATTTGAGTTCAGGATTAGTTGAATTTGATAACAATACTACAGGTGCAATGTATTACAGTTGGAATTTTGGAGATAATTCTCCACCAAGTAATGATTTCAATCCTACTCATCTATTCGACAATAGCGTTACAACAAACTATATAGTTTGGCTTACTGCAACATCTGAATATGGTTGTGTAGACAGTAACTATATTAGAATAAGTGTTTTTCAGGAATTACTTTACTTCATTCCAAATGCATTTACACCAGATAATGATGAGTTAAACCAAACATTTAAACCAATATTCACATCTGGTTTTAACCCAAATGAATATCATTTCGTGGTTTATAATCGTTGGGGAGAAACTCTTTTTGAATCATACAATCATGAAGTTGGATGGGACGGAACCTTTAAGGGTGAAATCTTGAAAAAAGGAACTTTTGTTTACAAAATTGTATTTGGTTTAGAAGCTGATGATAGCCGAGAAGTGATATCAGGTAATTTCATCTTAATAAGATAAACTTTTCTATTCATAGAAAAACTTGAATTTAAAAGAAGGGGATTAAAAAAGAAGATGTATTGCATTGTCTTTTTTAATCCTTTTTTTTATGCCTAAAACTTAGATTTATGATGTCTTGAATTGGGCTACCAATATAGCTCGTTAATCCCTAATTTTAACGATGTGTTTTTTCAATAATACAGCCGATAATCGCATTAATTAATTTTATCTAGAGTTAAACTTTAGCAAAAAGGAAGAAGGGATTCCTCAGTTGTTAAAACCTAAGATTTTCTCAACTATCGGAATGACAGTTCGTAGAGAAGTCTTTGGGGTAAAATTTGCTCAAGCCAACGAAAACCTGTCATTCCGATACATCGGCAAGCTCAGCACAAGTGGAGTGAAACGACGAGGAATCTCTTTTTAAATAATTACGACTTAGCTTGGCAACCCAAATCTTGAATATTTATAGAATGAAGTTTTTTGATTAAGGGATGGTCAAGTAAATATGGAATATTCCTCTGTCAACACTTTCTAAAATGAAAAAGCCTCAACAAATCGTCGAGGCTTTTCTTTATCTTAATTCCTTATACTCCCTCACTACTGTGAAAGATTATAATCTTTAATTCTTATCCTTTTTGAAGCAACTTTTTTAAGCTTACTTTTTCTTCGATAATGTCATGCAAATCTGCAATTGCTACACGCACTTGCTCCATTGTATCTCTATCACGAATAGTAACTGTATTGTCTTCCAATGATTGGTGATCCACGGTTACATGGAATGGCGTTCCAATTGCATCTTGACGACGATAACGTTTTCCTATTGAATCTTTTTCATCATATTGACAATTGAAATCAAATTTCAATTCATCTATAATCTCTCTTGCTTTCTCAGGCAAACCATCTTTTTTCGTTAACGGCATAACCGCAACTTTATATGGAGCCAAAGCTGGTGGAATTGATAAAACAACTCTTTCAGAACCATCTTCTAAGGTTTCATTTTTCAATGAAGCACTAAAAATTGCCAAGAACATACGGTCTAATCCAACAGAAGTTTCCACTACATAAGGAACATAGCTTTGTTTCAATTCTGGATCAAAAAACTGTAGCTTTTTACCAGAATGCTCTTCGTGTGCTTTAAGGTCAAAATCTGTTCTTGAGTGAATTCCCTCCAGCTCTTTAAAGCCCATTGGGAAATCAAATTCAATATCAGAGGCAGCATTTGCGTAGTGCGCCAATTTAATATGGTCATGATCTCTGTAGAATTCCTCCCCAAGACCTAATGCTTTATGCCATTTATTTCTTTTCTCTTTCCAGTGTTCGTACCATTTAAGTTCTTCTCCTGGACGCACAAAATATTGCATTTCCATTTGTTCAAACTCTCTCATACGGAAGATAAATTGACGTGCAACGATTTCGTTACGGAACGCTTTACCAATTTGCGCAATTCCAAAAGGAATCTTCATTCTACCCGTTTTCTGAACATTCAAGAAGTTTACAAAAATTCCTTGTGCAGTTTCAGGACGCAAATAAATTGTTGAAGAATCATCTGCTACAGAACCTAATTCCGTTGAGAACATCAAATTAAATTGACGTACTTCTGTCCAGTTTTTAGATCCAGAAACCGGACAGGCAATACCCAATTCATCAATCATGCTTTTCAAAGCTCCTAAATCATCAGCGTCAAAAATCTTCTCCAATTGACCTTCTAATTCATCAATCTTATCTTGATTTCTTTTCACGTTTGGATTAGTAGCCAAGAATTGCTCTACATCAAAGTCATCACCAAAACGTTTTTTACCTTTCTCGACGTCTTTTGCGATTTTCTCACGGTATTTCTCAATATATTCCTCTACGAGAACATCCGCACGGTAACGTTTTTTAGAATCTTTATTATCGATCATCGGATCGTTAAAAGCCTCAGTGTGTCCAGAAGCTTTCCAAGTTTTTGGGTGCATAAAAATGGCAGCATCCAAACCAACAATTTCCTCGTTCATTTGAACCATTGCAGCCCACCAATATTTCTTAATGTTGTTTTTCAACTCAACACCCAACTGACCGTAATCGTACGTTGCCGATAAACCGTCATATATCTCAGAAGATGGAAATACATACCCATACTCTTTTGCGTGGGAAATAACATCTTTTAGCTTGTCTTCACTCTTTTTCATGGGGCAAAATTAAACAATTTATCCTAATTATGAGTGATGAATGTTGAATGATAAACGGAACAAATTATGAATATTTAGATGCTAGACTTTTAGATGTTAGATTTTTAGATATTAGACAATAGACCTTTAGATACTAGACTGAAAATTGTTAAGGCTTTAGGTGTTTGACTATTTGATAAGATGACTGGATTCCTCTGCATTGTTATAAAAACCAGAACTTATTAAAAGAGATTCCAGACGTTTCAATTTACTTTTAATAGTCAATTACGAAAAAGAGGAACAATAAATTAATAGTATTTCGATTGGGAATTAATCAATTACGAATTAGAGAGATTCAAAAAGAATAATACTTTTACAGAAAAATATATAAATGAAATTTCTATTACTTGTAGTCTTTACCCTTTTTATAAATTATACTTTTGCTCAACCCAAGGTTGTTACATTTGGTGGAGAGTCAGAAGACAGGAAATTTTCCTTTGTAGAATCTAATAATTTAAAATTCTCTATTCTTGAATTTGTTTCCTCAGATTACTCCTTTTATTATGAAAGAAAGGTCCACAATAAATTATCATTTGAGGTGGGTGCAGGCGCTACTTATGGAGATTTTATTGGAAACTTCTTTACACCCACACCTGAGATTTCAGATAATATAGGCTTAGACAAAAGATTAGGTTACAGTTTTTCTGGAGCGCTTCGTTTTTATTTTAGTGAGGTGTTTGATGGCTTTTACGCTGCTCCAGTATTTAAGTACAGGTTATTCAATTGGGAAAATGATATATCCATTCCTAGTGAAGATAATTTCAAACCTGATCAATATATTACAGTTGCAGAAAGTAGAGCCCACACTATTGCACGTATGAATTTTGGGTTTTTCACCACCACCTACAACAACTTCTCTTGGGATTTTCACTTCGGAATTGGAGTTAACAAGCGCACTGAAAATGTTTATACGTACGAAGCCAATCAAGTTAAAAATATAAATTTACCGATTATTCCACGTGTTAGTATAGGAATAAAAGTAGGCTATCTTTTTTAAAAAACTCAAATAGTGTCCGCAAGAAAACTAAAGATTTTTAAGTCTTTGATAAGAAAAATTCAAAGACAAGGCTTGTGAAGTTTTTTAATTGTCAGGAGTTTAAATTTATAAATGCGATGCCCTGCGTTGTGCAGAGCCTGTCGATGGGACTGCAATTAAAAACAAGCATAACCCAGTATTTGGAGTATTCTCGCAAAGACTAAATAACAACACTGTAAAATATGAAAACAATACTTACATTTATTTTCGGACTGTCCTTCACTTTTATACATTCTCAACCAAGAACCATAACAGTTGATTCAGAACAATTAGAAAAATCAGATTATCTAGAGTCAAATGCAATTAAACTGCACTTACTTGAATTTACTTCGTCCGATTTTTCACTTTACTACGAAAAAGCTCTTTTTAGTAAAATAAGTGCTGAAGTTGGAATAGGACTTACATTTGCAGATGATATTGGTCATATATCTTCACCAACTACAAACGGCCCAATCAATCCTGATAATAAATTAGGTTATAGTTTTACAGCTGCAATACGCTTCTATCCATCAGAGATACTTAACCAATTTTACATTGCACCGGAATACAAATTCAGAAAATACAATTGGAACAGAGAATTCTCGAACTATTTTGGATTTACGGATGTGAATGGAGTCAGAGCAGATGAAAGCAGAGTTCATTCTATTCCAAGAATAACATTTGGATATGTAGTCTATCTATTCGAGTATGTATTTGTCGACTTTCATTTTGGAATGGGAATTAATAGTCGAACTGAAACACTTTATAACCCATTCACGTCACAAATTGAGGTAAATAAGTTAAGTCCACGTCCAAAGGTAAATGGAGGATTCAAAATAGGGTTCATTTTTTAAAAGCCCTTTTTACCTTGTGCTTCTCCAATTTCAATTCAAAAATAATTACTTCTATATTTCTTAATTATGATATTTTTAACTCAGCAATGTGACTGAAAAAATCATTCAATAACTTGAAGAAGGATTAAAAAAACTAAAATGCGTTTATGCATAAATTCAAAAAAAACGTTAATTATGCGAATCAAGGGTTAAAACATATATGATATAAATGCGGCGGTCAGTTTTCCAAATACATGAACTAGCAATCCCTTTGTAGATCTTACCTTACTAGCCTTTTGTATGTCAGTCTTCTCAATAAGCC
>Ga0314774_1002034_pt1 | contig 11920 bp, 10 predicted proteins | sample MetaGCBIA2018_FD_204515 | JGI IMG/M metagenome (GOLD analysis project Ga0314774, IMG submission 204515) | Cryopeg brine microbial communities from Beaufort Sea near Barrow, Alaska, United States - CBIA 2018 | ecosystem: Environmental > Aquatic > Marine > Coastal | place: USA: Alaska | collected... | reverse complement strand
ACAATCTTTTTTTAATCAGTGGAATCCGTGTTTTTCTCCAAATTTCAAACCTTCGTGATTCGTTTTAATACGAGGAATCCGAGGTTACAAAAACTCTGTGCCGAACTCTATGCAACTCTATGCAACTCTGTGGTTCAGGTAATAAGATCGCTCTAAAATGTTTAACCACAGAGGACACAGAGGAATCCACAGAGTTTCACAGAGGAAAATCAAATGATACGCGTAATTCATTTTAATTTGTGCAATTCGAGATTACAAAACCTCTGTGCAACTCTGTGCCGAACTCTATGCAACTCTGTGGTTAAGGTTATAAGATCGCTCTAAATGTTTAACCACAGAGGTCACAGAGGAATCCACAGAGTTTCACAGAGGAAAAAGGTTTGTTGTTTTAAAAAGCCGTTCTAAACTCCAAATTCCAAATTCCAAACCCCAAATTCCAATTTCCAAATTCCAATTTCCAATTTCAAATCCGCGTAATTCGTTTTAATTCGTGCAATTCGTGTTTTTCCAAATACGTGTAATTTGTTTTGATTTGTGCAATTCGAGGTTACAAAACCTCTGTGCAACTCTGCGCCAAACTCTGTGCAACTCTGTGGTTAAGGATATAAGATCGCTCTAAAATGTTTAACCACAGAGGACACAGAGGACACAGAGAAATCCACAGAGTTTCACAGAGGAAAAAGGTTTGTTGTTTTAAATAGACGTTCCAAATTCCAAATTCCAAATTCCAAACCCCAAATTCCAAATTCCAATTTCCAATTTCAAATCCGCGTAATTCGTTTTAATTCGTGCAATTCGTGTTTTTCCAAATACGTGTAATTTGTTTTGATTTGTGCAATTCGAGGTTACAAAACCTCTGTGCAACTCTGTGCCAAACTCTGTGCAACTCTGTGGTTAAGGTTATAAGATCGCTCTAAAATGTTTAACCACAGAGGACACGGAGGAATCCACAGAGTTTCACAGAGGAAAAAGGTTTGTTGTTTTAAAAAGTCGTTCTAAATTCCAAATTCCAAATTCCAAATTCCAAATCCAAATCCAAATCCAAAATCCAAATTCCAAATTCCAAATTCCAATTTCAAATCCGCGTAATTCGTTTTAATTCGTGCAATTCGTGTTTTTCTCCAAATACCAAATCCATGCTCCAATTTTTTATTTTGTGTGAATTATATTTTGTCTCCCGACTCCAGTCTTCGGTCTCCGGTCTTGTTTCTTAATTCTTGGTTCTTGTATCTTTTTTTGATCGTTTCTCCCTGTAAATTTTTTCACGCAAAGGTCGCAAAGGAAAAAGCGCAAAGGCCGCAGAGGGGGTTTGTTTTTCAATGCTCGAATCTTCTATTTCCTACGAGATATATTTTGTCTCCTTTATTTTTCTATCCTAGAAACTTTCCTTCCCGTGAATTATATTTTGTCTCCTGCCTGCCTGCCTGCCTGCCGACTTCAGTCTTCGGTCTCCGGTCTCCGGTCTATTTTCTTTTTTCTATTCTCTTTTTTCTCCTGTCTTGATTCTAGTATCTTGGTTCTTGTCTCTCCACTATTCCCTCATAAAACTCAATATTCCTCCTCACAACTACCTCACTTGAAAACCTGGCAACCACCTGCTCCCTTGCTGCTTTCCCCATTTTCAGGGCAAGAGCGGGATCGTTTAACAATTGCAGGACTTTCGCGGCGTATTTTTGATGATCTTTTGGATCTACGGTAAACCCGGTGAGGCTGTTTATCATCACTTCTTTTGCCCAACCGATATCTGAGGTCACCAGGGCTTTTTCCATTGCCATGGCTTCCAGCCAGGTCATTGGGAGGGCTTCAGTTTAAAAATATTTTTTTAATTTGAGAATTGGTTTTTCAATTAATATCCAGGAGATATAACTAATCAAAATAATAACTGAGGTCTGCGAGAAAAAATTCAGGTATGAAAAATCAGGTGAAATATCAATTCCTATTTTAGAGAACCCATATCTCCAGTATTTTGGAATTAAATTATGATATAGATAAATCCCATAACTAATCATGCCGATAAAACTTAAAAATTTATTAACAAGAATATAGCGAATAATTTTATTTGAAGGATAATACCTGCAGTAAGCAATAATTGTTACTGCGAATATGGATATTGCTAATCTCCTAGAAAAATAAGGTATACTAAAAACGGTATAATTTATAATAATTATTAGTAATACTGGAATAATTAAGAAATTGAGAATTGTTAGAAATAATTTTTCATAATCAGGATTTAAAATTTCAAAATATGCCAATAATGCTCCTATTCCAAATGCATTTACACACGCCAATGTGAGTACATCACTGTTGCCAGTGATGAAAAATGGATATATAGTTCCGAAAATAATAAAAAAGATTAATATAAACAGAATCTTCGTTTTTAGGAAATAAAATAACAGGAATGGCCAAATTAAATAAAACTGCTCCTCTACGGAAAGAGACCATAAATGTGCAAGAGCGCCATACCATTTATTGTCATAATAATTTAAAAAATTTGCTCCATAGAAGAGATACCAAAGAATATTCTCTTCATAGTGATTTCCAAACAGACCTTTTGTTAGGTATAAAAAAAGTAGGGTTAGATAGTAAATAGGGAAAATTCTTAAGATTCTGCGGAGAATGAAATTCAAGATAAGCTTAGACCTGGTGATTCCTGCTGAATTAAATTCTTTAAGTTGTCGAAACAAAATTCTGGAAATTAAAAACCCACTCAAAACAAAGAAAATATCCACTCCAAAAGATCCTAAAGGTAAATTGAATAAAAGGTGTCCGGGGAATCTGTGACTGACAATTACCATAAGAACAGCGATTGCTCTTATTCCATTTAATCCAGGAATAAATTTCATATCCTATTTAGTAAAAATATCATTTTTTTTTAGCTTAATTAATTTTCGTGAACCGCCGAATACGAATGTAGTCTTTTCCAACAATTTCTTTATTAGACAAAACACTTTAATACTTTTTGTAAAACTCGATAATCCTTTCCACCAAAACCCGTGTAGAAAACTTTGTAACGACCTGTTCTCTGGCAGCTTTTCCCGTTTTTATTGCCTTTTACGGGTTGTTGAGCAGAAATAATGTTTTTTCTGCGTATGCACTGTGATCAATTGGATCTACCGTAAATCCGGTAATACCCTTTATCATCACTTCTTTTGCCCAGCCGATATCTGAAGTCACCAGGGCTTTTTCCGTCGCCATCGCTTCCAGCCAGGTCATTAGGAGGGCTTCGGCGAAGCTTGGGACCACCACCACATTTGCGGTGGAAATTTTTGCAAGCACCTTTTCGTATGGCAGCGCGCCAACCCATTCTGTGTTTTCTTTGGCTGCGGGGGAAAGTTTATCCATGATCAATTGTTTGGTGGAACGGCGGGTGGTGTGGTCTTTTACGTCTTTCCCTGAAAATAGGAGCCTGGCCTCGGGTTTCTTTACTTTACATTTTAGATTGAGTTGCACTTAAATTTTAGCGGGAATATATTATAGCTTGTGAGTAAAACTTTTTTCATTCTTATACCAAGTTCTTACGAACGGATTTTCAAATAATTTTTGAGCTTTAAAAAGCTCATTTTTCCCCAAAGGCATATCATTGCAATCAAACCTTGAAAGCATCAGCGAGTCATGTTCAAGAGTTTTGTTATAGGCACGCTCCATGGTAAAACCAAGCTTAAATCCGTGGATATTTACCTGCTCTGAAATTTCAGTGCTGGCCTCCAATGAACCATAAGGATAACTTATGGAAATGGCGGGTTTACCGAATTTTTCCTGAAAAAATTGCTGGGTATTTGATAATTCTTTATGAAGTTCTTCAGAAGATAATTTTCCTAAAGGAAGATGACGATGGGAATGGGAACCTAAAGCATCCTGTTTATTCAAAACCTGTAGCATTTCCTCTTCAAAGTATAGATCTGAAGCCAAGTTTTTTTCTTCATAAAGTTTTTTAAATAAGGGGTTAATGAATTCCTGTTGCTGCAGAAGGCTCATTTTAAAATTCAAGAAATATTTGAGAAGAGCTGTTTGTGCTTCGTCGTAATTATAATGAAAAACAGCCAGGGCTTTTTCTCTGGGTGTAAGTTTAAAAGGGGAGTTTTTTGAAAGTTCTTTCAGGATCTCTGCCGAAGATAGGCGTGAGCGAAGTAAATGGATTTTATGCACCAGCGAAACTTTTTTTTCATCAAAATTGGCGGTATTGATAAAAAAGATGAATGGGATTCCCATAGCATCCAGAATAGGTTTTGCCAATTCATATTGCTCTTTAAGCCCGTCGTCAAAAGTAATGAGGATATAATTTTTATCAAATTCTTTATCTCTGAAATTCAGTAATTCGTTTTGAGAAATAAAGCAGCCCGCTTTGGAAAGTTTTTCCAGCTGACGCTTGAACTGATTTGGGGTTAAACCAAAAATACTTGGATGTTTTGTTGTGAAATCCTCACGAATGTAATGGTAGTTTGATACGATTAGCATTGTTTTTGGGGTTTGTTTTGCATAATTGACGTTAATTCACAATTTATTGCTTTAATCTTAGGGCTCCAGATCCAAAGTTTTAACCTACGATGACTCCTTTATCTTGAAGAAATAATTGTGGTTAATTTTCATCCTTTTTAATATATTTAATTAATTTGGTTCAACCTATTAATCCTATCTCGATCTCCATCAATTCTGGTAAAATAAATATTTTCCTCAAAAAGTTTATTAATTAATTCCTGATTGTTTTTACTTCCGATTACAACGAATTCATTGTTTGGGCGGTTTTCAATGGGAGAAGAAACTAATGGCAGTAAGCATGCATCTTCATTTTCCAGTCTTTTAAAACCTAATAAAGTTAATTCTTCGGAGTATAAATTTCCGAATGCAGAAAAGTCAACATATAAATAGTTTTTAATATAAGATAAATTTAAAATATTTTTCAATAGAATTTGAACTCCCTCTTTTTCCCCAAAGAGATCCACTATTCTATTCACCTTAAATGTAGTGGGTTGCAATGTTTCTTCTCTTGCAACTAAGTATGAAACAATCTTTTTGTGTTTTACGAAGCCCCAAACCTTATATTTAATAAATGGGTTATTAAACAAACGCCAACTCAAAAAAGTTTTATCTCTGTATGTTGTTGCGTATACCTCGGCATCTAAATCAAGTTCATAATTCTTAATATTTGTTTTTGTGAGTTCTACTATATTGCTATACTTCGGGATAACTTTTTCGGGAATTTTGATAGGAATAATTTTTTTCGCTTTTTCCTGGTCTTGTCCTAATTGGAATACTAAATCATAAACTTCATTTTTAAGAGCATACACAAATCGACTGAGCCTCTTTTTATTAAAAATATTATAATTTAATTTTTTATAAAATAGAGTTACGTTATCATCCATTCCTATGGCAGCGTTCATCTCATTTTTATCTATTAAATATTTTACTATTTTACTATTTATACCTTTGCCTCTCCAATCCGGTAATGTAAATGCATTTACGCCCCAAGTAGTAGATTTTATATCCTTTCCTATTATTAATCTATAATTGAGACCGCCATAATGGGCTACAATTATTCCATTAGGATCAATGGCTATTATGTTATAAGAAAAGGATAAAGCTTTGTAAGGGCTCGTGAAATAATATAATAAAAATTTTTTATCTTGAAAAACAGTTTGCTCTCCATATGCCCTCCTAAAAAAAATTATTAAATTTTTTAGGTCAGAAATTTTTGCAGCTCTTATTATTATTTCCCCTGGATGTGTCATTTTTCAATTAACTTATCGTTTTAAATAATTCCTTTTAATGCAAATATTTCTAATATTATCCGGTAATTTATTGAGGTTGTAAAATTGTAAATATTTCCTTTTTGAAAGTTTTTATCAGTATTTCTTAATGTAAGAGCAAGTTATAATTTTTCAGAAAACGGAAAACTATCTCCCTCTAAAATTTTTGAGTATAACCCAATATTCTGCTTCACAACCACTTTCGTTGAAAAATTCTTTACAACCTGCTCCCTGGCTGCGTTTCCCATTTTTCCGGCTAGGACTGGATCGTTCAACAATTGAAGGACTTTCCCGGCGTATTCCTGATGATCTTTTGGATCTACGGTAAAGCCGGTTAGGCCGTTTATCATCACTTCTTTTGCCCAACCTATATCTGAAGTCACCAAAGCTTTTTCCATCGCCATCGCTTCCAGCCATGTCATAGGGAGGGCTTCAGCGAAGCTTGGAAGGACTACTACATTTGCGGCAGCTATTTGTGCCAACACCTTTTCATAAGGGAGCACGCCCAACCAAGCTGTGTTTTTTAAGGCTGAAGGAGAAAGTTGCTCCAGGATCAATTGTTTGGTGGAACGGCCGGTGAGCTGGTCTTTTACGTTTTTTCCCGCAAATAGAAGCCTGGCCTCCGGATTTTTTGCGACTATGAGATTAAAGATGGCTGCCAATTCCAAAACGCCTTTTTTCCGGATGATGCTTCCAAAGTAGAGAATGGTATTTGACTCTTCAGCCGTATTGCTCGGACAGAAATATTCCACATCTACCGAATTTGGAATGATCTCAATTTTCTTTTTTAGGTTAAAAAGTGCAACTGTTATTTCTGCAGTAAATTTACTTACAGAAAGTAGGTGATCTGCTCCTTCCAGGGCTTTTTTCTCAAACCAGAAATTCTTTTTTTTCTGCGGCCGGTTTTCAAGATGACAAAAATAAGCATCGGAGCCATGAAATCTGATTACCAGCGGACATTTGAGTTTCATAAACGCGGTAATCCCGGTCCAGTCCGGGGCTTCCATGGCGTTTATTTTATCCTGTATTATAACTTTGTTGAGGTAATTCTGAAGAAATTTCCGGTGCAGGTACCAGCCCAGAAATTTATATTTTCGCTGTTTTATCAAATGAAATTTTATTCCACCTTCAGTAAAAATCTCATCAACTGCTTGGCCGTAGATAAATATGGAGACTTTAAATCCTTTTCCTGCCAGGGCAGTAGCCATATTTTTGACGCTGGTGCCAATCCCTGCGGCAGGTTTGGTTTTAGGATGCGGGTATTCGGGGGTTAATAAGCCTAACTGCATTTTTCTGCTGTTTTGTCAATTACATCCCATATTCTTTGAGATGCTGTTTCTGCCGGGGCAATATTGATTTTGTTAAACCACACCTTAGCCTTTTGAACAGTTTTATGAGAATTTTCAAGCGCAGTTTCAAGTTTAGTTCCTATCTCCTCCTTTGATTTTAACCAGATCACTTCATTTCTGTTAGGCATACTTCTTAGATGCACAAAATTATAGACTTTTTCAATTGACCAGCTTTCATCCTTTTTATGCTCAACATTATAGTGAAGGAACAAGCATGGTTTACCAAAGACTGCAAAATCAAAGACCATGGAAGACCCCAGGTTGATCACGGCTTTGGTATGCAGTATAGTATTGACCTGTAATCCTATATCTTCTTGTGTAGGAAGGATAGAATTCCAATTCTCGCCAACCTGTTTCCATTTGGGAGCTACGGGTATTATCAGATGTTTATGTTTTTCCAAAACGTTGTCATATCTGTCAGAAAAATCTACCGGACAGCGCCTGAAAAGGATTCCGAGCTTAGTTTCACCATCTTTATTCAGGCTTTCAATTGCTTCTGCAACATTCTGTAAATAATGTGGATCATCTGGGCTAGAGGTTATGTCGTCCCCGCTAAAGCAGATGTATTCTTTGTTGAGATCCAGGTTGTTTTCTCCAAAAAATTCTTCCCTGGGCTTTCTTAATTTCAGGTTGAAATGAGGTTCAAATTGGGGACTTCCGGTAATAAAAATGCTGTCTGAATTAATAAAAGGATAATAATTAATTAATTCCTCCTTCATATATCCACTCCACACAAAGTAAAAATCAGGTTCTACCACCATCGTAGCCTTTGGCAGATTATCCCAGGAAAAAATAAAAGTACTTGTGGGAATTCCCACGTCCTGTGCCGCGGTTAATGGAGCAATGGCATTTACAGGCCGCTGATTGGTACAAAAAACAAGATCCGGTTTTTCACTTTCCAGGACATCTTTACAATGCTTATAGAAAACAGATTTTCTTTCTGAAGCTTTTAATTTTTCCCGCAACTTTTGCAGGCCTTTTTCTCCCCTGTAGGTTTTAGTGAGTTGAGTGACTATCGCGTTTTTAATTTTGGATTTTATGCTTTTATTGGAAGAAGGAAATTTGTAGGATTGGTAAACTTGATCATCAAATTTTTTACTGAAATAATCCAGTTCCGCACTGATTTTCGCCCTCTTTAAAAGATCCGTATAAGCTCTTGGTTTTCCTTCTAATTTTATTTCTTTATAACCCAATTCTGTAAGATTAAAAGGGGTTTGGTTCCAGAATACCACATTCCACCCCATTTTCTCTCCTATCTCCACAAAAGAGGTGAAAGCGAAATTCCGCAGGCCAACGCCGTCGGGGAGGAGAATAAAGATCTTTTTGGTTTTCAAATCTGTTGTTAGTTTTGGCTCGTTCAAATATAGGGGAATTATTTTATGGGATTTTTATTTCGATATCGTTTGGCTCCGTAAATATTGTAAAATAAATATTAGAAAAACAGTTCTTCTTTCTATATTGGAGGATTAATTCAAATCTGAAAATTATTTTATAATTTGTCCAAATCCGGTATTTATTTTCATTTATTGGCATTTAGTGCTGCAATACTTTTATTTATTATTATCCATCCGAATCATCTTGGTTTTAGCCCTGATTCTATGGCTTATTTGGGGGTTGCCAACAGTATTGAAGCAGGAAATGGTGTAACCAATGTAAGCGGGCAAATCGTCAATCATTGGCCTCCATTATTTTCGCTATTACTGGCATTAATTTCTAAAACAATGAATTCCGGGGTATTTGAGGCTGGAATTATACTACAGGTTGGTCTTTTCTATTGTTTTATTCTTTTTTATTTGCTTGTCCTTCGAGAGTTAAAAATTAATTTTAAATTAATAATTTTTTCCGGAGTTTTACTGATAGTTTCACAAGTTTCAAATAATTTTATAAATTATCTGTCAGAAGGTTTGTTTTTGGTTTTGCTGCTACTTAGTTTTTATTTTTTTCTAAAATGGTTAAATGCGGAAAAATTGAAATACCTTTTAATCGCTGCATTTTTCTGCGGATTGGTTTTTCTAACCCGATATGCCGGAATCGGATTTATAGGATGTTTTTTATTATTTCTTTTATTTCTTCAAAGAGGAAAGCCAACTTATAGATTGAGAAATTTTATATTATTCCTGGGAATATTTATAATAGTAATTTCTCCCTGGGTTTTATATCAAAGCACTTTCGATGAAAATACTGTAGGAAGAAAATTTGCAATGCATCTTATTCCATTATCTAAATTATTAGACCTCTTAATCACTTTTGCTTATTGGTTTTTAGGAAGTACTTTAGCTAGAGTTCTTTTCTTGGGTCTGGTGCTTTTGTTTGTAAACCAATTCCGAAGGTTATGGTTTCGACTTCAGCCTTTGCGAAGAACAATGTATGAAAAATATAAAAATGTGGTGTTGCTTTCGTTTCTTTTTATTTTAATATATCCACTTTTTCTTATTGTGTCTATTTCATTTTATGACGCCTGGACACCTTTGGATAATAGAATGCTTTCCCCATTATTTCCATTTATTCTTTTGTTGATCACCTTGTTTCTTCAAATTTTGAAGGAACAAAGACAGATCTTGGTTCTATACAGTACGATACTCTTTCTATTTCTTAGCTTTTCATCTTCTGTTTACCCTATTTATAAGAATCATTATGAAAATGGTAGTGGATATACAAAAAAACAATGGGTTCAATCTGAAACCGTAAAATATCTGAAGGAAAAAAATTCTGATATTACAACTTATTCTAATGGAATTGAAATAAGCGAATTGCACATTCAAAAGGGTTTCCGTTTATTGCCTCGATTATCTGAAAATTTAAAACTTGAGATATTGAAAAAAGAGGTGAATAGTGGTGAAGCAAGGATCGTTTTTTTTAAAGAAGTCAACTGGAGAAATTATTTAGTTTCGGAACAAAAATTAATGGAATTATTCGAAGCTGAGGATTTCTTAAGGTTTGAAGATGGCTTTATAATTCGTAAATTTATCTCTGAATAATATTATATTTTAAAACGCACCACAAAGCCCTTACACCGTCTTTCCAGTTTATTTTTTTACCTTCAGAATATGTTCTTCCATAATAGGAGATCCCCACTTCATAGATCCTGATCTTAGGAATTCTGCATATTTTGGCCGTTACTTCAGGCTCAAAACCGAATCTCTTTTCTTTAAGGTCAATTGACTTTAAAATATCTGCTCTAAAAAGTTTGTAACAGGTTTCCATATCGGTCAGGTTGAGATTTGTGAAAGCATTGTTTAAGGTGGTAAGGAATTTATTTCCAATGGAATGCCAGAAAAATAAAATGCGGTGTGGATTTCCTCCCATAAATCTGGAGCCATAAACCACATCTGCTTTGCCATTCATTATTGGCTTTAGCAAAATGTTATATTCATTTGGGTCGTATTCCAAATCGGCATCCTGGATGATAATAAGGTCCCCGGTAGCCAATTGAATTGCCTTGTGAAGTGCAGCTCCTTTTCCCTGGTTGAATTCCTGATGATGAAGCATTATAGATAATTCAGGATTGGATTTTATAAAATCTTCTATTAATTCTTTGGTTCCATCTGTAGAAAAATCATTAACAATAATGATCTCTTTTTCTAGCGAATATTCCAGTTTAAGATTTTTTAAAACTTCTAAAATCGAAGATATGGTTTGCTCTTCATTAAACGCTGGAATAAGAATAGATAATTTTTTCAATTGAAAAATTGTGTTTTGATTGACACAAATATATCGTTTTACTCAAATTAAAGTTAATAAGAGCAATAATAATTAATCACCGAATTCGTCTTTATAGATCATTTCCGGTTTGGTATTTGCCATTTTCTATTTACTGTTTTCCGATTATTGTTATATTTTGTACACCATAGTCTTTGGCAAAGGGTATTGTTTTTTCTTTCTCTGGAAATTTAGGGGAGTATTCCGGAATATTCCTTTAATTTTTTATACTTATTCTTGATGATTTTATATAGACAGTTCGCCAATGCCATCGGGGAGAAGAAAAAAGATTTTTTTTAGTTTTCAAAAAGTGGATTTAAAAGTTGTTACCAAATATAGGAAAAAACGAGTTATGTTATTAAGGCTTTGACACCAATCGTTTCCTTAAATATTCAATAAATAGAACCAGATATAAGTATGTTAAAATTTTCTCTTGTTGGTATACCTGGATTTTCAAATTCAATGAGAATAGAAATTAACATTAAAACTATTTTATGATAATATTTTCAATTTTACCTATCTCCGCAGCAACTTGGCTATAAGAACTGAAAAATGAACCATATATTTTTTGTGTTTGTGAAAGACAGAATAAATCTAAAACTGCATATTCGATGCTATCTCTTGAATCTCTATTGTATGTTAGGTTTTCATTTGTGATAATACTATTTTTAAACTGAGTTATAAGTTTCTCTTTAGTTAGGCTGCAATCTGTAGAGAGAAAGAAATTATAATTAGGATTTTCTTGTAATAATTTTTCAATTAAACTAATGATTTTATCATCAGTGCTAACTTTGATGGACGGAATATGATCCGTCCTCCTAATATGTATACCAAATGTAATATCAAACTGATCTACGGTCTTGGTAATATTTTTAAAAATTCTTTCAGTTGGATGAAAATTACCGTAACTTTTTTCATCTTGTTTACAATGCCTGTAGCTTGACTCAATAAGGAAGTTCTTCCTTATAGTTTTGAAAAATCCTATCATTAATTTTCCAATGTTCGAATAGAATATTTGATCTGTTTCAGTTAATGAAAGCCCTTTATTTCTATTTCTCTTCGAATCGTACATTTTTTCCCAAAGTTGATTCTTTATAATGTTTTCTTTCTTAATTAGAAAAGTAGTTA
>Ga0314774_1002033_pt1 | contig 11926 bp, 6 predicted proteins | sample MetaGCBIA2018_FD_204515 | JGI IMG/M metagenome (GOLD analysis project Ga0314774, IMG submission 204515) | Cryopeg brine microbial communities from Beaufort Sea near Barrow, Alaska, United States - CBIA 2018 | ecosystem: Environmental > Aquatic > Marine > Coastal | place: USA: Alaska | collected... | reverse complement strand
GGGGGGGGTGGAATGGATTTACCACTCTTGCTGAATTCTATGATTTATTTGAAGGAGACCCAAATACAAATTATGTGGGTGATGGACAAGAAGAGCGAAGAGGATGGGTACCTGATGCCACCACAGCGAATGATGATAACCTTGGTATTGGTTATGGTTTTTTAATTGGTCAACAATATGAACAAGATGGCACACCATTAAAAGCAAGAGATAATGTAGGAGGGGTTCCTTTAGTTTTTACTAGAGAAGTTCAAAAAACCCAATACACAGCTCCCGCTGATAATTCAGTATTGGAAACCGCAGGAATAAGAATGTTAAAATACCACCCAAATGAAGTAGGAGGTCATAATAGAAGGCATATTGTTAGGTATCGATATGCTGATGCTTATTTAATGAAAGCAGAGGCTATGTTTAGAATGGGAGGGGATCCTACCACAATGATCAACGCTCTTAGAACAATAAGAGGGGCTTCAGCACTAAATTCAGTAGGGGAAGAAGAATTATTGGCAGAAAGAGGTAGAGAGTTATATCAAGAATTGGTAAGAAGACAAGATCTTATTAGGTTTGGTGAATATTTAAGAGCTTGGAATCATAAAGATGCAGGCGATTCACATTTAGAGATATTTCCAATACCAACTTCTGATGTATTAGCAAATCCAAACTTAGTGCAAAATCCAGACTACTAATAAATTAAAATTAATTTAAGCAATAAAAAAGAGAGCCTTGGGCTCTCTTTTTTATTTATAAACAGAATAAATGATATTCAAAAAAGTATTCTTTGGAGTTTCAATTCCTGATAACTTTGAAAGTAATAGGCTAATTCTCCAGTACTATCTATAGCTTGGACTTATTTTTTTTACCAGGAAATTCCCTTTAGGTATCTTTCCTGAAAATAAATCCCTGGTTATGAATATTTTTTATTTTGATTGAAGGTTCTGCTTCCAAATAATTCCTTAGCCTTGAAATAAATACATTTAGGCTTTTCCTGGTGAAATAATCGTTCTTGCCCCAAATGGTGTCTAATATCTCCTTATGGGTGCATATTTTATTTTGATGGAGGACAAAGTAATGAAGCAAGTCATTTTCCCTGGAAGTAAGTTTTAGAGTTTTATCATCATAAGTTAGTTTTAATTTATCAAACTGATACCTGTATTTGCCAAGTTTGAATTCTTTATTTAAATTGGGTTGTAACTTATTCAAGGATAATGTATTGAGTAAGGTATTGATCCTGACAACTAATTCCTCCTCATCAATCGGCTTTTTCAAATAATCAATAGCCCCCAAATAAAATCCTTTTAGAACGTCAATTTTTAATGAGCGGGCGGATAAAAAGATAAATGGGATTTCAGGATATTTACTTTTAATTTTCTCAGCTAAGGTAAAACCATCCATTTCAGGCATCATTACATCCAATATCGCCAAATCAAATTTATTCTTTTCAATTTCTTTTAAGGCGGTTACGCCATTTTTGCTCAATTTAATTTCGAAACCTTTCATCCTTAAATATTCGGTTAACAAATACCCTAAAGATTCATCGTCTTCAACCAATAATATTTTTTTTCTACTTTCCATTGTTATTTAATAAGGGAATACTCAGTGTAAATACAGATCCTTTACCGATACTACTTTTTACGTAAACTTTTGCTTTATGGCTTTTTAAAACCTGCTGAACGTAATTTAAGCCCAATCCATAACCTTTTACATTGTGTAAATCGCCGGAAGAAGCTCTGTAATATTTTTTGAAGATCTTTTTTTGGTCTTCTTCCAAAATTCCTATTCCATTGTCTTCAATTTCAATAACCAGGTTTTTTTTGTCAATAAAGGTAGACATCGAAATTTTGGTGTTTTTGTCAGAATATTTTTTAGCGTTTTCCAATATTGTGTTAATGGCATTTTCAAGATGGTTTGGTTCGCAATATACATTGTAATGGTCACCTGAAATTTCGGTATTAAACTCAATGTTTTCCAACTCCGCCAATTGCCCAAATTCAGTAATAATTTTTAAAATTACAGGTTTAAAATCGAGTTTTATTTTTTTGAGAACGCTTTGTTTTCCTTCAATACTTGCCAGTTCCAGAACTTTTTCGATCTGAAGCTTTAACTTGTCTACCTGGTTTCGAATTATTCCCAATATTTGTGTATTCTCCGGAATGGCCTTTTCCTCCAAAATCTTGGTTGCAATTCCAATTGAAAATACCGGGGTTTTTAATTCATGAGTGAGGTTATTAATAAATTCATTGGTGATTTTATTTAAATTGCGTTGCCAATAAAAGGATTTGAGCACCCAAAGAACAACAAAAATTATTGCGATAATAAATATCAAACTAGGAATAGTCAATCCGTTAAGTTGACTTAAAAAATATTTATTGATATCTTTAAACCTCAGTTCCAAAATCAGGCTTTTGTCCAATAATTTCGGCAGATAACCTTCAAGTTTAAAGGGGTATTTTAATAGGGATTCATCATTATCAAAAAACTTGGGTGATTTTAAATAATCTGTAGAATCTTTTGAATAAATTACGTAGGTGAAATCGGTTTTTATACCATTATGCAGTAGTTTTTCCTTTAAAAAGTCATTCATAAAATACCTTGAAGCATCTTGTACACTGTCCAGGCTTAGCTTAAAATAGGTGGAATCTGCTGTCATTGCCTTACCGGCTAAAAAGGTAAGTTCATTTTTTACTTGCAAGCCATCCTTAATAGCACCAATGGAATTTCCTATTTTTTGATCGAACTGTACCCTAGCTAAATTTAGGCCAATATTCAGATATTGATATTGTACAATTGCCAAGCCAATTATGGATATTATAAAGATGATCAGAGTTCCCTTTTTTATATTCATCTTATCGTGATCAGCTTAAATTTAAAGAAAGTAGGATTCATTAATCTTTTATTAAGTTAATTAATTATTTGTTGATCTTTTTTGTTTATCATTTTCCTCTCAGTTGTATGCTTTTCTGTTAATTTGGCAAAGTCAAGGTAAAGAAATGGTTTCAATTCCATAATATGACTAATTTTATCAAAAATAAGATTAAAAATTCAAGTAGAAATTATAGGAATCAAAATTAATGCACCTATTATGAAGGTCAGTAAGTTGAACAATGTTTTGTTCAACAATTAAATATAAAGTTTTTTTTACTGAAACAAATCAACAAAATTTTGATATTTTGGTCCATTCAGTAATTGTTAAATAACCGATATTCGGTTTTATATAATTTCCGTCAATAACAATTTAACCAACTATTTTTTGGAATAAAAAGATTCATATAAAAAATGATTATGAAATTACAATTTTTGAAATATTCTGTATGTCTCGTGATGACAATACTTTTCTCCGGATGTCAATCCAAAAAGGAAGAATCTTTAGAAACTACTGCCAAAACTGACGAAAACAGCTTGTTTTCATTGCTTTCCCCTGAGGAAACCGGCCTGGACTTTATTAATTCCGTAGAAAACAAAAAGGATTTCAACATCTTTAAATATAGAAATTTCTATAACGGTGGCGGGGTTGCAATTGGTGATGTTAATAACGATGGGTTGCCGGATATTTATTTGACCGCGAATATGGGCCCCAATAAACTGTTTTTAAATAAGGGGGATTTTAAATTTGAGGACATAACGGAATCTGCTGGAGTAGCCGGTAACAAACCCTGGTCTACCGGGGTGAATATGGTCGATATTAACAATGATGGTTTGTTGGATATCTATGTTAGCAATGCCGGAAATATGGAAGGTAACAACCATGATAACGATCTTTATATCAATAATGGCGATCTTACTTTTACTGAAAGAGCTGCGGAATACAACCTGGCTAAAACCGGTTTTAGTACCCATGCAACTTTTTTTGACTATGATAAAGATGGAGATCTTGATGTTTATATCTTAAACAACAGCAATATCCCGGTGAGTAGTTTGGGATATGCCGCGCAAAGGGAGGTTAGGGCGCAGGATTGGGAAGTTGTGCCCAATATTTTCAGGGGAGTGGGGGATATGCTCCTGAGAAATGATAACGGAAAATTTGTAGATGTAAGTGTGGAAGCCGGAATTTACGGCAGTCTTATTGGCTTTGGTTTAGGGGTAATGGTAAGTGATATTAATGGCGATGGGTATCCCGATATTTATGTTTCAAATGATTTTTATGAACGCGATTATTTATACATAAACAATCAGGATGGTACATTTACGGAAGATATTGTAAACTGGACCTCGCATTTAAGCCTCTCGGCGATGGGGGTAGATATTGCCGATATAAATAATGACGGCCTTGTCGATATTTTTGTTACAGATATGCTTCCTGAAGGCGATGAACGCACAAAATCGGTGATGGAATTTGAAGGCTACAATATTTTCAAATTAAAACAAAGCAAGGATTTCTCACAACAATATATACAAAATACCCTTCAGTTAAATAATGGAAATAACACCTTTTCTGAGGTTGCATATTATAGCGGCGTTGCCAAGACAGATTGGAGCTGGGCAGGGCTTATTTTTGATATGGATAATGATGGTTATAAGGATATATATGTCACCAACGGGATAAATAATGATCTCACCGATCTTGATTTTGTTGATTTCTTCGCCAATGAAATAATTCAGAAAATGGCTCTAACCGGTAAAAAGCAGTCCATAGATTCCATTATCAATAAAATGCCATCCACGCCTATTCCAAATTATGCCTTCAAAAATAATAAAGACATCACCTTTAGTGATGAGGCAAAAAACTGGGGATTGGCCCAGCCCAGCTTTTCCAATGGAAGCGCTTATGCCGATTTGAATAATGACGGAGATCTGGATCTTGTGGTGAATAATGTCAATATGCAGGCATTCGTGTACAGAAATAACTCTGAAAAATTGACAAAGAACAATTATATAAAACTAAAGTTGGACGGTACAGGAAAAAATAAATTTGCAATTGGCAGCTCTGTAAAACTTTATGTTGATGGGAAAGTGATACTTCAGGAACTAAACCCCTCAAGAGGCTTTCAATCCTCCATGGATTATGTAATGACCATAGGTTTGGGAACTACAAAAAAAATAGATTCTATCAGGGTCATCTGGCCAGATGACAGCACTCAGAAACTGACCAATGTTGAAGCAAACCAATTTCTTACCTTAAAACAAACGGATGCCTCAGAAAAATATAAATTTCAAAAAGAAATCATAACTCCATTATTTACTGAAATTTCCTCCAATCAGTTACTGGCGCATCAGGAAAATGAGTACGTGGATTTTAATTATGAAGGTTTAATCTATCATATGCTTTCCCGGGAAGGCCCAACCTTATCTGTGGTAGATATAAACGGGAATGGAAATGAAGATATTTTCATTGGGGGAGCTAAAGATCAACCCGAAATAATTTACGTGAATTCCGGAAATGGGAATCTTAAAAAGTCAACTCAAATTGCTTTGGATGAAGACGGCGGTTTTGAAGATACAGCTTCTGCCTTTTTTGATGCCAATGGCGATGGGCATATAGATTTAATGGTTGGCTCCGGAGGGAACCAGGTTGGGGAAGGAAACACCTATAAGCCACGTTTGTATTTAAATGATGGAAAAGGAAGGTTTGTTAAATCTGAAACAAATTTGCCTTCAACCTATAATAACATTTCGGTTATCGTCCCTTATGATTTTGATAATGATGGGGATATGGATGTGTTTATTGGCTCCAGAAGCGTTGTTGGTACTTATGGAGCGAATCCTGATCATTTGTTTTTAGAGAATAATGGCGATGGAACATATAAAAATTCCACAGAACGGATCGCTTTTGATCTTAAAAAAGCTGGAATGATCACAAATGCCATTTGGACCGATATTGATGGAGATGGTATCAAAGATCTTGTAACCGTTTCTGATTGGGGATCGCCCATTATTTTTAAAAATTCAGGAAAAAGGTTGACTAAATTAACAACAAATCTCGAGGGTTTGACCGGATGGTGGAATGTGATAGAAGTAGCCGATCTTAACAATAATGGACTCAATGATTTAATTATAGGCAATAACGGGAGCAATACTTCCTATAAAACATCTGAAACGAACCCCATGAAAATGTGGGTAAACGATTTTGATAATAACGGTACCATCGAGCAAATTGTGACCAGGAATTTTGACGGAAAAGATTTTCCTGTACACATGAAAAAGGAATTGACAAACCAAATGGTTTCTTTAAAGAAGGTTAACCTGAAAGCATCTGATTATGCCAAAAGATCCATTGATGAATTGTTCACATCTGAAATATTAAATAATTCAATTCTAAAAACAGCTGCTGTTTCAGAGTCCATTATCGCGGTTAATCTGGGAAACGGAAAATTTGAAATTCAAAAACTTCCCTTCAGGGTACAATTCTCAAGCGTGTCCGGAATTAGCACATTAGATATTAATGATGACGGCAATTTAGATCTCATTATGGGAGGAAACAATTTTGAATTTAAACCTCAATATTCAAGATTGGATGCCAGTTATGGGAACGTTTTACTGGGGGATGGCAACCTGAATTTTACCTGGCAGGACTATAAAAAGAGTGGTTTTTCAGTAAAAAATGAAATAAAGCATTTAAAGACCTTCAAGGATAAAAATGGAAAAATATTTGTAATTGCAGCGATCAATAATGAAAAACCAAAGATTTTTAGAATTAATGAAAAGTAAATTCAGCTACATATTCCTGATAATTCTGGTATTTGGTTGTGGTAAAAAAGAAGATAAACTCTTCCTAAGTGCTGCCTCAGAAAAAACGGGCATAACATTTACAAATACCCTTACAGAAACCCAAGACCAAAATATTTTAGACTATCTCTATTTTTATAATGGCGGTGGTGTTGCTCTGGGAGATATAAATAACGATGGTTTACTGGATATTTTCTTTTCGGGAAATCAGGTAAAAAACAAATTATATTTGAATAAAGGCAACCTGAAATTTGAAGATATTACTGATAAAGCCGGTGTTGAGGGAAACAGTACCTGGAATACCGGAGCAGTAATGGCAGATGTAAACGGGGATGGCCTTTTGGATATTTACGTTTGCGCAGTTGTGGGCATAAATGGGTTTATTGGTCATAATGAACTCTATATTAATAATGGTGATGGTACCTTTACCGAAAGCGCTGAAAAATATGGATTGGATTTTGAATCCTTTAGCTCCTCAGCTGCGTTTTTTGATTATGATGGAGATGGCGATTTGGACCTTTACCTTTTGAACCACGCCGTACACACCCAGGAATCTTTTGGCAGGGCCGATTTAAGGAATAATCGCAGTTATTCAACCGGGGATAAACTCCTGCGAAACGATGGCGGGAAATTAACCGATGTAAGTGAAGAAGCCGGAGTTTATGGAGGCGTAAATGGATATGGCCTCGGCATTGCGATTGCCGATTTTAACCAGGATGGCTGGCCGGATATTTATGTGGGAAATGATTTTCACGAAGACGATTATTACTACATAAATAATCAGGACGGTACGTTTAGCGAAAGCTTAAAGGAATATTTTGGACATACCAGCAGATTTACAATGGGCATTGACGTAGCAGACATTAATCACGATGGATATCCCGATATTATGTCTTTGGATATGCTTCCGGAAGATGAATTAGTATTAAAATCATCTGAAGTGGACGACAATGTACAAATGCAAAAAATGAGGGTAGATCGCCTTGGATATCATTATCAATTTACCAGGAATATGCTCCAGGTAAATCAAGGTGGGAAACATTTTTCAGAAACCGCACTTTTGAGTGGGGTGGCAGCAACCGACTGGAGCTGGAGCGCTCTTTTTGCCGATTATAACCTTAATGGGGAGCAAGATCTCTTCATTACAAACGGTATTCCGCGAAGGCCCAATGACCTTGATTATATTAAATATGTCTCTGATGACCAGATCAAAAAAAAGATCAATACTACCAGGTTGGTGGATCAGGAAGCTTTAAGCCTGATGCCTTCGGGAAAAATAAATAACTACATTTTCAAAGGAGAAGGTAACCTTCAATTTAAAGACAAGTCCGGAAAGTGGATTGCAGAAAAAGCCACAGTTTCCACCGCTGCCGCTTATGGAGACCTGGATAATGACGGAGATTTGGATCTAGTTGTCAATAATATAAATAGCCCTGTATCTATCTACATTAACCAATCAAAAAACGCAAATTTTCTTAAGATCAGGCCATTATATATACAGGAAAACCCCTTCGGGATCGGCACCAAAGTGTTTTCCTATGTTAACGGGATCATACAATATAAGGAACTCTATACCACTCGCGGATTTCAATCGTCATCAGAACCTGTGATCCATTTTGGTTATGGACAAGCTGAAACAGTCGATTCTCTCGTGGTGGTTTGGCCGGACAGGACCTTCCAGGTGCTTAAAAATGTAGCTGTCAATCAAACTTTGGTTGTAAAACCGGATGAATTCAGAAAGGAATTTATTTTTAAACCTCTTGAAAAAGAACGAATTTTATTTGAAAAGGTTCCCGGAAATCTCGGAATAGATTTTATTCACCGGGAAGATAATTATATAGATTTCAATGCTCAAAAATTAATTCCTTATAAAATTTCAGACAGGGGCCCGGCAACGGCTATTGGCGATTTGAATAACGATGGGAAAAAGGATATTTTCTTCGGCAGTTCCAAGTATTATCCCTCTGTTGTTTACCAGCAAAGTGATACTTCTTTTATTCGCGTTATCCAGGAGAATATAAGTAAGGACTCCATAACTGAAAATGTATCTGCAGTAATTGCCGATTTTAACAACAACAATCAAAATGATCTGGTAATAGGATCTGCAGGCGGAAATTTCTACGGAAAGATGAAGCCATTATTGGACCGCTATTTTATAAAGGAAGATTCAGTATTTATAAAAAGTGCCTTTCCTGAGATTTATGAAAACTCCTCTGTAATTCGTGCAAGCGATTTTAATAAAGATGGATATATCGACCTGTTTATAGGAAGTAACGCTGTTTCATATGATTTCGGAAACACGCCCAACTCCTATTTGCTGAGAAATGACAAGGGGAATTTTTCTGTTGTGGAAAATAAGGAACTCACAAAAATTGGAATGGTCACAGATGCTGTTTGGACCGACTTTGATGGAGACGGCTGGGATGATCTTATCGTGGTGGGGGAATGGATGGAACCCACTTTTTTCAGAAACAATAAAGGTAAACTTGAAAAGGTTTCCCTATTGGACGAAAAACTGAACGGCCTTTGGCAAGCTATTATTCCTTTTGACATTGATAGTGACGGGGATATGGATTATATACTCGGGAACTGGGGAACCAACACAAAATATAAAGCATCCAATAAATATCCCTTGAGGATGTATTATGATGATTTTGATGGGAATGGGGATACAGAAACCATTTTGGCTTCTGAAAAAAATGGAGAATATTACAGCCTTGAGGGACTCGATGAACTTTCCGGCCAGTTAAGCAGTCTTATGCGTAAAAAATTTCCCGATTATAAGTCTTTCGCTGGCAAACCAATAGAGAAGGTTTTTGGAAGTAATTTACTCGATAAGGCCAAACTTTTTGAGGTAAATATTTTAACATCGGGATATCTGAAAAACAATGATGGGAAATTTACTTTTGTAGCCTTTGATTCACCTTTACAATTGGCTCCCATTACCTCCTTTATTAAATATGATTTTAATAATGACGGTAAATTGGAAGTGCTTGCCGCAGGTAATTATTTTGGAATAAAACCCTATCACGGTAGATTTGATTCATTTCCCGGTGCTTTGATCAGGGATGAAAAAAATATAATTTTAGCACATCACCTCGGGCTGAACCTCACAAAAAAATCGGTTAGACATTTGAATATAATAGAATTGAATTCCCATAGATACCTGTTAATCACGGTTAATGATGCCCCTGCAGAAGTTTATAAACTAACAGATCATAAATAGAAAAATGAAAAGAAAGAGCATATTTTTTTTCCTGACAGCTATATTAATTTCAGTTTCCTGCAATAAGGAACCTGAAAGAAATATAGAAATATCCCCGGCAGATCTACATCAGGTAATTGATAAAGTTATTGATATTATGATCCACGATATTTTCTCGCCACCTGTTGCCAGCAGAATATTTGCCTACCCGAATGTCGCTGCCTATGAGATCGTTTCCCAGGAAAACCCTCAGTATAAATCCCTATCCGGACAAATTTCAGGTCTGGAGCCTATTCCAAAACCTGATCCTGATAAAGCGATCAATTATCAGTTAGCCGCATTGATCGCTCATATCGAAATAAGTAAAAGCCTTATTTTTTCTGAAGAAAGACTTGAAGTTTATCGTGATAGTTTATATCAGAACTGGAAAAAGACGAATAAAGAGGAGTTTGAGGCTTCTGAAAATTATGCGATGCAGGTTGCCAACCATATAAAATCCTGGATGGATAAGGATAACTATAAACAAACCAGGACAATGCCAAAATTTACGGTCCATAGCGATGACCCTGCAAGATGGCAACCCACTCCGCCCTCATATATGGACGGTTTAGAACCCCATTGGGGCAAGATCAGGCCATTTGTTTTGAAAACTTCCGATCAATTTAAACCTGCTCCTCCAACTGAATTTTCTATGGAAGAGGACAGCAAATTTTATAAGGAATTAATGGAAGTTTATACGATAAAACAAAAAATGAATGAGCAGGGTGACGACAGTGAAGAATTGGCCATTGCACAGTTTTGGGATTGTAATCCCTATGTAACCGTAACCCGGGGTCATTTAATGTTTGCGGCCAAAAAAATCACCCCCGGAGCTCATTGGATAGGGATCACAAAAATTGCCTGTAAAAAAGACAATGCAAATTTTGACAGAACAGTCTATTCATACACCAAAACTTCCATTGCCATTGCAGATGGTTTTATAAGCTGTTGGGATGAGAAATACCGAAGCAATGTGGTTCGCCCTGAAACCCTGATCAACAAATATATTGACGAAAATTGGTTCCCGGTTCTTCAAACACCTCCTTTTCCCGAGTATTCCAGCGGTCATTCTGTAGTTTCCGGAGTAGCGGCTATCGCTTTGACCGATATTTTTGGAGATAATTTCAGCTTTGATGATGATACCGAAGTTTCCTTTGGTCTCCCAATTCGAAGCTTTAACTCCTTTAAGGAAGCTTCCGCCGAAGCCGCTCTTAGCAGGTTGTATGGCGGTATTCACTATAGAACAGCCATTGAAGTTGGCCTGGACCAGGGGCAAAAACTTGGGGATTATGTAATTGAAAGTTTGGAAATGGATCTGTCCAAAAATAAATTAGTTAAAAATTAGAATGAGAAAAATTATTATTATCAGCCTCGTGCTTGCTATAATTGCAGCTGGATATTACATTTTTATTAAAGAATACGATTATCAGTTTCGGTTCAAAGCTAAATATGGCCCAGCCACAGTCTATCACGAGATCCTAAATTGGGAAAATTTCACTGCTGCAGATACTTTAAAAAATATCAAAGTAATAAATAAAGAGCCATATTCCGGACTATTACAGGAGGTTGATCTGGATAACAAGAATTCCCTGCTTATGGAATGGGAATTTAAATATATTAATGATTCTGTCACTCAGGTAATAGTAAATACATTAGACAAGGAGAATCAGTTCAAAAACCGGTTAGAAATTTTAAATCCTTTCAAAAAGAGCCGTCATTTTGCAAAATTAAAAGAGCGTTTTTCTGCGTTTAATGAAATGTTGAATGTCAGACAAAATGCTTATAAAATCACGATCTCAGATACCGTTACATCACCTTCATTTGACTGTGCATGTATAACTTCGAAAACTAAGGTAGAGAATAAAGCCAATGCAATGATGGCGACCATTAGGACAATAGAATATTATCTTTCAGATAATGACTTAAAACTTCAGGGTTTTCCTTTGCTTAAAGTTTCCCAATGGGATATGGATAAAAATGAAATTGTTTTCGATTTCTGTTTCCCTATAAAATCCATTGATA
>Ga0314774_1002032_pt1 | contig 11928 bp, 15 predicted proteins | sample MetaGCBIA2018_FD_204515 | JGI IMG/M metagenome (GOLD analysis project Ga0314774, IMG submission 204515) | Cryopeg brine microbial communities from Beaufort Sea near Barrow, Alaska, United States - CBIA 2018 | ecosystem: Environmental > Aquatic > Marine > Coastal | place: USA: Alaska | collected... | reverse complement strand
CGACACCTACCAGGGCTGGATCCACAGCTACAATCATCACAGACCCCATACCGGCATCGGCGGCAAATCACCCATCGACCGCGTACACAACGTCAGTGGGAAGAACAACTAGCGCCCATTGATCAACCGAGCGGCTGTCGCGTCGTAGCTGCCCTCGCGGGCTCAGCGAGGAGGTCGCGTGGGTTTGGTGCGTGTTGGCCTGGTGCGTTCGGGTTTCGGCTCTGGTGGCAGTCTGCGGAGGAGTACTGACGAGTTGATCAGGTAGGCGGCGATCACGAGTGTCTGCATTATCGAGACAATTTGGAACACATACTCGAGCGAGTCCCCCGTCGGCTCGACGACCCAGTAGAGGCGGAGCTCGCCAGCCGCCAATACGAGGGCGAGACCACCGAGCACGAAGCCGGCGGTCGGACGCGCGGTGGCCCTCCACCAGGGACGGCGGGGAACAACGGGCTCGCCAGCGCCACGAGATGCTCGCACCGCCACAAGGAAGAACAACGTATTGACCACAAGCCCGTACGCGAACCGAACAATGGGTGGTGCCTCGAGAGCCCCCAATATGGAGACGTCAAGTCCTGTGACGAGCACGTAGACGATCAGTAGCCCGAGCTTTGTCCACCATTTGGTGAGACGGAACGGGCGCGTGTGCAGACCCTTCATATAGACACCGGGAACCTTTCGCGAGACGACGGCTCACTCTACTCGGCAAGCTGCGCCGCAAGTTAACTGCCATTGCCAGTAGTGGCCGTGCCGCTCAGCAACCGGACAGGCCTACGGAATACAGTGAGGTATTCCCGTGTTCGCCTCAGCGGCAGTGCGCCACCTCAACGATTTGGAGCGATATGACTCTCACCCAGCAACTCAAAGAACGCGCCGACGCGACAGCTGCGAACAAATCTGCCGAAGATCTCGAGATCCTCAACAACTCGGTGCGGATCGTCGATGCCGCAGGCATCGTGAACAACGCGCTGAAAGTGGGCGACACTGCCCCCGACTTCGCGCTAGCAGATGCTGCCGGCAACACGGTGCGACTGACTGAGTTGCTGGATGCCGGCCCCGTCGTGATCGCCTTCTACCGCGGAGCCTGGTGCCCGTATTGCAATCTCGAGCTCAAGGCCCTGCAGGAGATGCTGCCAGAGTTCCGCGCCGCCGGAGCAACGCTCGTGGCCATTTCGCCGCAGACCCCCGACGAGTCGCTCTCAACTGAAGAGAAGCACAACCTTGAGTTCCCCGTCCTTTCCGATGACGAGTTGACTGCAATCAACGGTTTCGGCCTCCTTCACCCTGTGGATGACAGCACCAAGGAGTACTACAAGAAGTCGGGTTATGACCTCGTGAAGTCGAACGGTGCGACCGGGTGGCAACTGCCGCTGCCAGCGACCTATGTGATCGCACCTGACCGCTCGATCACGTTTGCGTTCGTGAACGCTGACTACAAGTTGCGCGCCGACCCTGCCGATGTTGTTGAGGCGATCAAGGCTCTTTAGTCGATCGGCCACGTGCTGTTGTCTGGCGCGTGGCTGCAGCCCTCCGGCTCAGGCGTAGGCTGGCGGGATGATTGAAGCTCAAACAATTCTGGACGGCAGCTGGGCCTGGTTTTCTCTCGCCATTGTCACCGCCGGTCTCGCTGAAATGAAGCATCGTAGGCGCTGGGTCTGGTTTCTGCTCGCCCTCGTTTTCGGGCCAATCGCCACTGCGCTCGTCGTGATCTGGCGCCGCCCCGGTTCCCCCTTCGGAAGGTAACGCCGTATGACTCACCAGTTCTCCAGCTACGTCGCAATTGGAGATAGTTTCACCGAGGGCGTCGGAGATGAACTACCGGATGGTCGGGTGCGCGGTTGGGCAGATCAGGTCGCATTGGGCCTCGCGTTGGCCTCGCCAACGCCCGTCTCCTATGCGAACCTCGCCATTCGTGGGCGCCTCCTCGCGCCCATTGCGGGAGAGCAGTTGAAAGCCGCGATTGCCCTCCGGCCCCAGCTGATAAGCCTCAATGGTGGCGGAAACGACATCATGCGCCCCAAAGTGTCGCTCGAATCGATCACCGACCAGCTGCTGGTCGCAGTTGATACGGCGACGGCCAGCGGCATCCACGTTCTGCTACTGAGTGGTGGCAACCCGAGCAAGCACTTGCCGTTCGGTGCATTGATGGCGACACGCGGCGAGCGTTTGGCACAGTCGGTGCTGTCGCGGCTACCGAAAGACAATGTGACGTTTGTGAACAACTGGGCTGATGAAGAGCTGGCGACTCTGCGCTACTGGTCTGTCGACAAGCTGCACCTCAACGCGCGCGGGCACGCCAGAGTCGCCAGCAATGTGCTCTCCGCGCTCGAGATCCCGGTGCCCGACTTTGCTGCAGTTGAGGGGCCAGCGGATGATGCCCGCCCCCGCACCGCGGCCTACTGGCGCGAATACGTACTGCCGTGGATCGGCCGCCGCCTCACGGGGCGTTCCTCTGGCGACAGCCGGGAGCCGAAGAGCGCAACCCTGCAGCTGGTGGAGATCGCGGGGCGCTAGACGTTAGGTGCTGGGCGCTAGCCGCGCGCGGCAAGCAGTTCGGCGAGACGCGGCAACTGGGTCTCGTCGGCGAGTGCCGAACCAACCGCGACAACTTTCGCGCCGGCCTTGAGGTAGTCGCCAGCGTTGGAGGCATCCATTCCTCCGGTGGCAACGAAACGCATGCCCGGGAATGGTCCAGCCATGGCGCCGAACCAGCTTGTACCCAAAATGGATGCGGGGAACGCCTTTACCCACGTGAGCCCGGCACTCTGCGCCGTCTGAACTTCGGTCGCGGTGGCGACACCCGGAAGCGGCGGCATCCCGGCGTCGAAGGAGGCGCGGACAACGTCGATGTCGAAGCCGGGGCTCACCGTGAAGGCTGCTCCGGCATCCGCGGCCTGGCGTACGTGTTCGAGGGTGACGACGGTTCCGGCACCGACCGCCTTGCCGAGTTCCTTGCCTGCAGCAACAACGGCACGCAAGGCTTCGATATCGCGTTCTGTTTGGATCGGCACCTCAACGGAGTCGATGCCCAGCTCCCACGCGGTGCGCGCGAGGGCGACACTGCGGTCGACGCCGAAGCCGCGAAGAATCGCCATGAGGGGCTGACCGTCGAAGAGTTGGTCGAGGGATTCGTTAGAGATCTTAGCCATGGGAAGTGCGCCTTTCAGAAGAGTGCGAATGCGGAGGAACGCTAGACAGTGGGGAGGTCAGTCGTGGACTGCAAAACGAGAGCGGCGCGGTCGTGACCGAGGCTGAGGCGCTGTTCTGGGGTGGCTCCGTTGAGGTAGCCGCTGAGATACCCCGCTGCGAAGGCATCGCCGGCTCCGACCGCTTCGACGACGTCAACTTTGTGGGCGGGCACGAAAACTTGGCCATTGGCGCTGAATTCGGTGGCGCCAATGTCGCCGTCCTTGATTACCAGAATGTCGGGCTCGCCCAACAGTGCTCGCACTGATTCTGGCGTTGTGGTTCCCCACAACACTTCGGCTTCATCGAGGCCGACGAGCACGATGTTGGCTCGGCGCGCGAGAGCGAGAAGGGTGGGCGCCGCTTCCTCGATGGGCCAGAGGGCTGCGCGATAGTTGACGTCAAAGCTGACGACGGTGTCGCTGTGTTGAGCGCGGTCGAGCACGGAGTCGATCAGGGCCGAGCATCCTGCTGAGAGCGAGGGGGTGATTCCCGAGATGTGAGTGATGGCGGCCTGCTCGAAGGCAACATCCGCAAGATCATCCGGAGTCATGGCCGAGGCGGCCGAGCCGGCGCGATGGTAAATCACACCATTGCCCGGATCCTTGAAATAGAAACCGGTGGGGGCATCCGTGCGGAACTTTACGAGGCTCGTGTCGACGCCGCGCTCGCGGAGTTGGCGCTCGACGCGGCGCCCAAAGGGATCAGAACCGAGGTGGCTTGCCCAGGCGGCGTGATGGCCGAGTGCAGAGAGGTGTACGGCCACATTGGATTCGGCACCGCCAGTCTCAAGCCGAAACAGTTCGGCCGTTTCTAGCGGCTCAGCGACGGTGGGCGTGATGAGCACCATCGTCTCGCCAATCGCGATGACCTCGGGCTGTTTGATGGACTCCACGCCTCTACTATCGACCATGTGCGCACTATGTGCAACAATGTGGCATATAGTGCAACATGCGCAATCGGTGTCTCGGCCGAACTGCGCAGCAATCAGTGGGGAGCCCGGATGTCGCAGAGCGTTCGCCGCGCAGCACGCATTATCGATTCGGTTGCCCTTCGCCCGGCAAGCGTCAGTGAGCTCGCGGAAGAGTTCAGCGTGCACCGCTCGACGATGTTCCGCGAAGTGCAGTCGCTCGAAGAGGTCGGTTACCTGCGTAAGCGAAAGAATGGTGAGTATGTGCTCGGCCTGCACCTTATTGCTCTCGCGCACCAGGCATCCGACAGTCTTGATCTTGCCGAAATTGCGCATGACCGACTGGTGAAGCTGCACCGCACCGTCGGCAACACCATCCACTTGGCTGCCGTGGTTGACCACAGCATTGTGTATGTCGACAAGGTCGAGGACACGAGCGGGGTGCGCATGTATTCGCGCATTGGTAGCCCGGTTCGCCCCTATTGCAGCGGTGTCGGCAAGGCGATTCTCGCTGAACTGCCCGCGGATGACCGCGACAGGGTGCTCAATGGCGTCGTGTGGCACAAGTTCACCAACAAGACGCTGACGTCACGCATCGAACTCGACGCAGAGCTCGCGAAGATTGCCGCCCGCGGTTGGGCCGTCGACGACGGCGAGTTCGAAGACTTTGTGAACTGCATCGCTGTGCCGATCTACGGTCCAGACGGTGTTGTCGGTGCGCTGTCGATTACCGCGATTCGCATGGCCGCAGACCTGAAGGCACTCAAAGCTCACCTGTCACTCCTGGAGGGCGTCGCGCGGGAGATTTCCGCCGAGCTTGGCGCAGCCTAAACCGCACCACTCCAGGCCGCCGGCACGAGAGTCCAGAGCACTTCGGCATCCGCCGTTCCCGGGTTTTTCCAATTGTGAAGTTCTCGGCCGGGGAACGTGATGGTGTCCCCTGCGGAGAGGGGAACGGTTCGATCGGTGAACTGGAGTTCGAAGCTGCCGCTGATCAGGTGCACCACTTCGACGTCGCAATTGACGGTGTAGAGCTTGTCTCCGCCGTCGGCGCCGGGCTCGAGGGTTGAGCGCAACATTTGGATTTTCGATTGACCGCGCGGGGTGATCATTCGTTCGGTAGCGCCACGCCCGCCCATGTTGATGAGGGGTGCATCGTCTAGCGTGACAAGTTCGGTTTCCGCAGCTTCGAACAGGCTGCCGACAGACAGCGACAGCACTTCGCAGAGAGTGACGAGTGTGGCAACGCTTGGCGATGTTTCGTCGCGCTCGACTCGGCTAATGAATCCCTTGGTGAGTTTGGTTGCTCCGGCCAGTTGTTCGATCGTGAGGCCCTGAGCGCGGCGGCTTGCGCGCAGTCGGGCGCCAACACGCACGCGATTCTCTGACGGTGAGGGGTGCATCGGGCGCATGAGGTTCCTTGACTGGAGGTGATTTTGCCTCCATCTTGACAGGCGAAGCGGATGAGGACAGACTCATTCTCACGTCGTGTTGTCTAATAAGCGATTTATGTTGCCTCTATGTAACTCATTCGGCTCAGCGAAGGGAAGCGGAGATCATGACTGACCACACCGAACCAGTAGGGCCAGCCGACGCGAGCATCGCACCCCGGTACGCCGGCATCGCGACTTTCGCCCGCTTGCCCCGCATTGAAGACGTGCCGCGCGCCGATATCGCTGTCGTCGGAGTTCCCTTCGACAGCGGCGTCAGCTACCGCCCCGGCGCACGATTTGGTCCCGCCCATGTGCGCGAAGCGTCACGCTTGCTTCGCCCGTACAACCCCGAACAAGATATCACCCCGTTCAGCACCCAGCAGGTGGTGGATGCCGGAGACATTTCCGCAAACCCCTTCAACCTCGACGAGGCTGTAGCGCAGATTCAGCAGGCCGCCACAGAGTTGAGCGCGGACGGCAAGCGACTCGTCACTATCGGTGGCGACCACACGATCGCCCTTCCGCTTCTTCGCGTTGTCGCCGAGAAGCACGGCCCCATCGCTGTGCTTCACTTCGACGCGCACCTCGACACCTGGGACACCTACTTTGGTGCCCCCATCACGCACGGCACCCCATTCCGTCGAGCCTCAGAAGAGGGCCTCATCGACATGAACGCGAGCCTGCATGTGGGCATCCGCGGGCCTCTCTATTCGCGCGATGATCTTCGCGACGATGAGCGCCTGGGCTTCGCGATCATCTCCAGCGCAGAGCTTGAAACTGAGGGGCTCCAGAGTGCGATTGAGCGGATGCTCGCCCGCCTCGGTGATCGACCAGTGTACGTTTCGGTCGACATCGACGTTCTCGACCCGGCCCACGCTCCAGGAACAGGCACCCCCGAGGCCGGCGGAATGACCAGCCGTGAACTGCTGGCAATGCTGCGCGCACTGCGCAACGTCAACATCGTTGGAGCCGATGTCGTCGAAGTTGCCCCCGCCTACGACCACGCGCAGATCACTGCCGTGGCGGCATCCCATGTGGCCTACGAAATTATCTCGGCCATGACCCCTGCCACCCAACCGTAATCACCCGAAAACAACGCACTATTGAGAGGACAATGATGTCAACCGCACCTGCACCGTCGACACAGCGGGGCTCCGTTTTGGAGACTCGCTCGATCGACTACGTACCCCGTGCTGAACGGCACGGCAAGGTCTGGCACCAGGGCCCATTCTGGTTTGCCGGCAACTTCGTGCTGCCCACCCTAGTTACTGGCTTCATCGGCCCCGTTCTCGGCCTCAGCGTCGGCTGGAGCATTCTTGCTGTCGTGCTCGGTGCCGGACTCGGTACCTTCTTTATGGCGTTCCACGCCAATCAGGGCCCGCGGATGGGTCTGCCGCAGATGATCCAATCGCGCGCTCAGTTCGGGCGCCGCGGTGTGATTGTTCCCTTCACTGCGACAGTGTTCGTGTATGTCGGGTTCCTCGTCTTCGACGTGATTCTTGCGACGCAGGGCCTTCAGCTCGTGCTACCGGGCGGCAAGCTCGTCTGGTATCCGATCCTGATCATCGTCTCGATTGTGATCGCGGTGGTCGGTCACGACCTGCTGCACTTCATTCAGCGTTGGCTCACCGGCCTGCTGGTGGCTGTCTTCGCGATCATCACGGTGCTGGCAATCGTCAACTACTCCGGCGTTGGTGCTGCAACCGCTACGGATGAGACCGCCCTCGGCTGGAACACGACCGCTTTCTTGGTGCAGTTCTCGCTCGCTGCCGGATACAACATCAGCTATTCGGTATATGTCTCCGACTACACGCGCTACCTTCCGCAGAACGTCTCAGCGCCGAAGCTCATCACGTGGGTTTACATCGGTGCCGCTGGCTCGGCGATCTGGCTCATGTCACTGGGTGCACTCTTGGCCGCAAACATCCCGAATGCGGATGCCATCGGTGCCATCAAGGAAGTAGGAGACACCCTCTTCCCCGGCTTTGGTACCTTCGCGGTGCTCGTCTCGACCGTTGCCCTCTTGTCGATCATGGGCGTGAACGCGTATGGCGCAATGCTCACGGGAACGAGTGCGGTTGACGGCTTCAAGCAAGTTCGACCAACTCAACGCCTGCGGATCATCGGTCTTGCGGCTGTCGGTTTGCTCACTCTGCTGATCGCGTTGCTGATTCCCGATGCCTACTTGGGTAGCTTCACTGACTTCGTCATCATGATGCTGTACTTCCTCGTGCCGTGGACCGCTGTGAACCTTGTCGACTTCTACCTGGTTCGTCACGGTAAGTACGCGATCGCCGAAATGTTCTCACCGAGGGGCATCTACGGCAACTGGGCGTGGCGCGGAGTTGCGGCGTACCTCATCGGCTTTGTTGCGATGATTCCGTTCTTCTCCACGACCTTCTTCTCTGGCCCGGTCGCTACTGCGCTGGGTGGAGCCGACATGTCGTTCGTCGTCGGGTTGCTGGTTTCGGGAATCTTGTATTACGTCTTCTCGCGCAACCTCGACCTAACCGCTGAGGATGTTGCCCGCGAAGCCAGCGAGCGTACGCTCGAGGGCACCGGACACTAGGCACCGTCTATCAAGTACTAGCCAAGAAGTAGGGGAACGCAATGACTGACACAACAGTGACGGTCGCTAGCTGCCAAGTGGCACTTGCGGTCGGAGATATCGCTGCTAATCGCGGGTCATTGCGTTCCGCTATCTCTGAAGCGGCGGATGCCGGTGCTCAGGTTGTGGTTCTGCCTGAGCTCGCGAACACGGGCTATATGTTTGCTGACATCGACGAGCTGCGTGCTCTTGCCGAGCCCGTGAATGGACCGACGGTTAGCGAGTGGGTGGCGCTCGCCGTCGAACACGATTTGATCATCGTCGGAGGTTTTGCCGAGGCCGGTGAGGCCGGTGAGGTCTACAATTCGGCGGTGCTTGTTGACGCTTCGGGCGTGCGTGCGTGTTACCGCAAAGCGCACCTCTGGAACACGGAGAAGGCTGACTTGTTTACGCCCGGCGCGGGCATGCCCCCGGTTGTTGATACTGCCGTGGGCCGCATTGGTGTGATGGTTTGTTATGACCTTGAATTCCCTGAGTGGGTGCGCACAGCCGCGTTAGAGGGCGCAGAACTGCTGTGTTGTCCCGTGAATTGGCCGCTCTACCCTGCACCAGCGGGCGAGCGGCCTATCGAGGTCGTCAAAGTTCAAGCCGCGGGCGCGACGAACCGCATGTTTATTGCGGCAGCGGATCGCGCCGGACGCGAACGAGGCCAAGAATGGTTGGGCGGCAGCGTGATCGTGGATGCCGACGGCTTCCCCCTCACAACTCTCGGTCTTGGCGTTGCCGGGCTGCATCTTGCGCATCTTGATCTGAGCCAGGCCCGCAACAAGAAGATCAGCGAGCTCAACGACGTTCATGCCGATCGCCGACCCGAACTGTATTTCGAAGCCGAGAGGCGTGCTCATGGCACCGCATAGTTCTGTGACCGAGACGACGGTTGCGATCATCTAACACCCGCCGGCCGTTCTCGATCTTGAGGAGTCGCTCGCGCGTGCGGTGAAGCACATTGCGGATGCCGCAGCTCAGGAGCGCAGTTGGTGGTCTTTCCCGAAACTTGGTTGACCTGCTACCCCGCGTGGGTATTCGGTGTGGCGGGGTGGCGCGATGAGATTGCCCAGGGTTGGTACCGCACACTGCTGGAGCAGAGTCCCGTTATTGATCAGGATGGCGCAACTGATGATGAACTGGCGCCATTGCGTGATGCTGCCCGCAGCAATGCCGTGACTGTCGTGATGGGATTGAATGAGCGTGCTGGTCGTGTTGGCGGACTCGTCTGCTGGGAGCACTGGAATCCGCTCGCCAGGCAGGCGCTTCATGCCCAGGATGAACAGATTCACGTTGCGGCGTGGCCTGATATCCCGGAGATGCACCAGCTAGCGGCGCGCACCTATGCCTTCGAGGGGCGCTGCTTTGTGGTCAGTGCTGGCCACTATTCGCGGCCAGACGTTCTCGCGCTCAGTGTTGATCGTCGTCGGCAGACCGGTGGGGTCCAATTCACTGACTAAGAAACCGCGCTCGAGCCCGCCCATAGGTTGATGCCGGCATCCTTGGCGTGCTCGTCGATCGCGGCCAACTCGGCTGGTTCGAAGTCGAGGTTCTGCACGGCACCGAGATTCTGTTCAAGCTGCGTGACACTGGATGCGCCGATGAGTGCGGACGTGACGCGGGTGTTGCGAAGCGCCCACGAAATTGCGAGTTGCGCGAGTGACTGTCCGCGACCGGCCGCAATGTCATTGAGCGCTTTTACGCGCGTGAGGGTGTCGTCGTTGATCATCCCTGACTTGAGCGAGCCGCCTTTTGCTGCGCGCGAGTCTGGCGGGATCTCGCCGAGGTAGCGGTCGGTCAGTAGGCCCTGTGCGAGCGGCGAGAAGGCGATAATGCCAAGGCCGAGCTCGTCAACGGTGTCGAGCAGTCCGTCTTCGATCCAGCGGTTGAACATTGAGTAGGAGGGCTGATGGATGACCAGCGGCGTGCCGAGGTCATTCATGATGCGCACAGCTTCTCGCGTGCGTTCTGGCGAGTAGCTTGAGATGCCCGCATAGAGTGCGCGACCAGACGTCACTGCGGTGTGCAGAGCGCCCATCGTCTCCTCGAGTGGGGTATCGGGGTCGGCGCGGTGGGAGTAGAAGATGTCGACGTAGTCGAGGCCCAGACGGTTAAGCGACTGGTCGAGGCTGGCGAGCAAATATTTGCGTGAACCGAGGTCTCCGTAGGGCCCGGGCCACATGTCGTAGCCGGCCTTGCTGGAGATGATCATCTCATCACGGTAGGGAAGAAAATCTTCGCGCAAGATTCGGCCGAAGTTTGATTCGGCAGAACCAGCGGGTGGCCCGTAATTGTTGGCGAGATCGAAGTGTGTCACGCCAAGATCGAAGGCACGACGCAGGATGGCGCGTTGGGTTTCGAGCGGCTTGTCATCCCCAAAGTTCTGCCACAGTCCGAGCGACACCGCTGGCAGTTGTAGGCCGCTACGACCCACTCGGCGGTAGGGCATCGGTTCGTAGCGGGATTCATCAGCGACATAGACCATATGACTATGTTGCCATGACTCCCGGGTGCCGGGTGCCGGGTGCCGGGTGCCGTGGGTGTTGCGCTTCGAACTAGAACCCGGGGCCGAGCGAGAGCGATCAATACGACTGGGCGGATGAATACCAGCGCCACGACGATCAACAAAAGTGAGCCGAGGAATACCAACAATCCGAGTGAACTGCCGTCGTCGCGGACGGCGTACATGTGATTCAAGTTGCGAAGCGCTCCTGTTGCCAGCACCAATCCAACATGGAGGGCGGCGAAGGACACAGAGGTACAACGTCGACCATCAGATCCTGCCGAGGTTCCGGGCTGCGCGCAGGTAGGCGTCGAGGTCTCCGCGCCGCCCGACCGACACAGGCTGCACACGCTGCTCGCCGGCCGCACCGACCACGATTCGGTACACCAGCCTGAATCGCGGCGTCTGCCCGCCGACCGGATCGAAATACAGTTTGAAACAGTCGGAGAGATCCCCCGTCGACGCGCGCTTGTGCAGCGCCTCACCGGTGAGCTGGCCCAGGGCCACAGATTTCAACTGCAGCACCGCCATCCTCGCGGCCGCATCGTCTCTGAGAGCATCAATGTCCGCCTGGAACCCATCAAGCGGCCGAGCGAACCTCACTCGAAATCAGCAGGGTCGAGACCGAGACCTTCCGCGATCTGCGCCATCGACGCCTCACCCGCACCACGCTCGATCCGCTCGTGGATCTCGGGGGCGATCACCACATCCTCGAGCAGGGACTCAAGCTGGTCAAGCAACGCGACCGAGACGATCGCCCCTACGGGCTTGCGATGCGCACCGAACAGCACCGGCGCGAACCCGATCCCTTCGCGCTCGATCTCCGCACCCAGGCTCGGGAGCGCAGTGCGCGCCTCGGAGCTGGTCAAAACCCGCGTAGCAATAGACATACCCCTATCGTACACAAATACGTACGCCTTTGCGTCCGTATTCGTCCGGACGAATAACGAGTCGGCGAACCTGACGTGTGGCTTTTTGAATTTTTTGGCGGATTTGGCGGTACGGGATGCTGTGATCAGTGTGGACGCGAAGAAGAAAGAACTCGTCGGCGCCGACAAGAACGCCGGTCGGGAATGGCAGCCGGCCGGTCAGCCGGTGAAGGTGAAGGTCCATGACTTCATCGATCCCGCCCTGGGCAAGGCGAATCCGTACGGTGTGTACGATCTGGCCCACAACACCGGCTGGGTTTCGGTGGGCACCGATCACGACATCGCCGCGACCACCACCCGCACCGGCCTGAGCGTGCACGCCGAACTCGACCAGAACGAATACCCCACCGGGGTCAAGATCACCGACAAGAAGA
>Ga0314774_1002031_pt1 | contig 11930 bp, 12 predicted proteins | sample MetaGCBIA2018_FD_204515 | JGI IMG/M metagenome (GOLD analysis project Ga0314774, IMG submission 204515) | Cryopeg brine microbial communities from Beaufort Sea near Barrow, Alaska, United States - CBIA 2018 | ecosystem: Environmental > Aquatic > Marine > Coastal | place: USA: Alaska | collected... | reverse complement strand
ATTTTTGAAGTTGAAAATTGCTTAAAAAATTCACCGAGTTTAGCGAAAGCTTCTATTCGTTGCTCTAAATTCATTGTATGGTATCTTAAAAATTAAATTTTATATTTGCTGCAAAATTAATCTAAATAAAATTATGGCAATAAAAATAACGGACGAATGTATTAATTGTGGTGCTTGTGAACCTGAATGTCCTAATAATGCGATATATGAAGCATCAGAAAATTGGAAATTTTCTGATGGAACAAAATTAAATGGAAAAATAGTTTTAGCGAATGGCAAGGAATTTAATGCGGATGATGCCCAGGAACCTATTAATGATGAATATTACTTTATAGTCGCCGATAAATGTACGGAATGCAAAGGTTTTTTTAACGAACCGCAATGCGCCGCTGTTTGTCCGGTAGATTGTTGTGTGCCCGATGACGATATTGTTGAAACAGAAGAACAATTATTGTCAAAACAAAAGTTTTTACACAATGAAGAGTAGGATTTCTAAATAACTCAACGAATTAACTTATAAATGAATTAATATATTTATTTATGCTTCGCAATTAAATAACTGTAACGAATAAAAAGCATTATTATAATTGGAATGACGGCAAGATTGAAAACCTGTACCTTAAGAATCCATAAAATTGCCTGTATTGCCAATAAAACTAAGAGTAATTTATTATAATTTGCCAGCCATTTCGGTAAAACAGTTTTAAACATAAAAAAAGCGATTACTAAATTTGGCGCAAAAGCCCACAAAAAGTTAAAGTTTTTATACGTTGCTGTATGGCTTGTGGCAAACCAAAGCAATAAAACAACAACTCCTACCATTCCAGTAATAAAGTATAGCGAAAAATCAACCCATTTGCTTCGTTTGTCTGTTGTGTAATTTTGATAGGTTTTAAAAATAAAAAACATAGCTATCACTAAAAAGACAATGAATGGTTGCATTATAGAAAAAGGAATAGGTTTTTTTTCTTCCTTTAAAACGGTGATATTTGCTTCTACCAATGGTTTGTCTTTTCCATCAACATTTATGGTAGCGTTGTTGAAACCAAGGTAGATATAATCAGGTAAAAATTTATATTCAGCGGCGGTTGCTTTTTTGTCAATTACAGAACCCAAAGCCAAATCTATTCCAAATTTCCCCCATTTAAATTTTTGAGAAGTATAGTCTGCAATTAAATCTCGATGAGACTTATTGCTGGTAATATGGTCGTTATTAAAGGTGACTTTGTCTTTTAAAACCGTTTTAATAACTTCTTCAATTTTTGTGGAACAATTGTCGTAAAAGAAATCATATTGATAAGAACTGTTTTCCGGTTTTGCATTGTTTTCCAAAAAATTAAAAACAGCCTGAACATCTCCTTCATCCAAATCCAATTTTTGGAGTTTTACCCAACGATTTTCATAGTTAAACTCTTGCAAAAAATAACCAAACCTTGTAGTTGAAAGCTGGTAGGTCAATTTTCCTTTCGCAAAATTTAAGTAGAAATTTGGTTTATTAAAGTCGAAAGTTCCATAATTATATATCTTATCCAATTTTAAAATTGGATCATAAATACGAAATGCGCTATGGCCGAAAGCGCTGTACAATTCTGTCCCCTGGCCACAGGTAACAACACTAACAGATGCTTCTGACGTTAATTTTTGTTGGGCTGTAAGTTGAAAGCAACTAAAAATAAATATGAAAATGAAGTGAAATATTTTGTTCATTGTACGTGAAAAAACCAATAGTTTAAAATTCATTGGATGCTATTTTAGCCTTTTACCCCCAAATGAGTTTAAATGTCACCAATATTTAGGCTACATTTTTAAGGCCATTAAATAAAGAAGCGAATGTAAAAAAAACTTTCTAAGTTTAACTTTATAATTTAGGAAATATTATGTTTTATAAACTCGAAAACACGTTTTTCACTCCACAATAAATCTTTACCGAATACGGTGGAATTAAATCCAACGTGACCTCCGTATTTAGGTGTTTCAAAATAAACTTTTTTATGATTCTCAGTTTCCTGAAAAGGAAAACAACTTTCAGATAAAAAACTATCATCCAATGCATTAATAAGCAAAGTTGGTTTGTAAATTTCAGAAATAAACTGTTTGCTGCTGTTCTTTTCCCAATAATCTTCCGCATTATTATAGCCGAACAAAGGAGCAGTTACCGCATCGTCGAAATCGTTAAATGTTTTTGCTTCCACAATTGCTTCTTCACTGAGGTTGGCTTTAGGAAATTTCTTCAATTTTAGAAGTGATTTCTCTTTAAGCGTTTTCATAAACATATTCTGATATAATGTGTTATTAAAACTTTCCAAAGCAATGGCCGAACCTTTTAAATCGCAAGGAACTGATATTGCCATAGCTCCTTTAATTTCATACGGCATATTTTTAAAAGTTCCCATATATTTTAGCGCAACATTTCCTCCCATGCTATACCCCAATAAAAAAATATTTCGATATTTGCTTTGGGTCAAAATATAAGTAATGGCCAAATCAACATCATCAGTTTTTCCGCTGTGGTAGGAGTAAGGCTTATTATTGTCTTCACCATCACAACCTCTAAAATTAAGTGCATCAGCATCAATGTTTTGTGAATTTAAATAATTTAGAACCGAAATAATGTACTTGGATTGCGAACTTCCTTCCAATCCATGCAACGTTAAAACCAATGTGTCTGATCCTACGGATGAGATGTCCAAATCAATGAAATCATCATCGGATGTTTTTATCCGTTTTCTGGAATAATGGATGGTGTCAATAAAAAATAACGTTTTGTATGAGGTATTAAAATGGGTGTTTCTAAATAAAACCGTTGGTTCGTACGTAGATGTTAATAGTGGCATTTAGCAATTTATTAAATAGTTTTATTGAATTAAAGTTTACTGAAAAACAATTATTAAATTTACGAAAAATAAAAATAACGATGCTAAAAAAACAGATTCCCAATTTATTGACCTTACTTAACTTATTATCAGGAACGATAGCCGTATATTTTGCTGTTAAAGAGGAGTTGGTAATTGCAGCCTGTTTTGTTTTTTTAGGAATATTTTTTGATTTTTTCGACGGATTTGCCGCAAGATTGCTGAAAGTTCATGGGGAATTGGGGAAACAATTGGATTCTTTGGCAGATGTTGTTACAAGCGGAGTAGTACCGGGAATTGTGTTATTTCAGATGATTTCTAAATCGGTTGAAAATAATACTTGGGAAAACGCTATTAATTCAATTTTAAAAACGGGTCATGAAAATTATTTCACAAGCACTTTTTTTATCTCCTTAATTGGTTTGTTGTTTACGATGGGTGCGGCTTACCGTTTGGCTAAATTTAATATTGACGAACGCCAGACAAGCTCATTTATTGGGCTGCCAACGCCAGCAGCAGCCCTGGTAGTTTTATCATTGCCCTTAATTTTAAATTACAGTGATAATGAATTGGTGGCCAGCCTTATTCAAAATGTCTGGTTTTTAATTGGATTGTCAATGCTTCTTTGTTATTTAATGAATGCTGAAATACCTTTATTTTCATTAAAGTTTAAAGACTATAATTGGAAAAAAAATAAAATAAAGTATTTGTTTATTATTTTTACTGCTATTTTGAGCACCTTATTTCAATTTATTGCCATCCCGATAGTAATATTACTGTATGTATTAATGTCAACTATTGAAAATAAGATTTTTAAAAATTTAGATTAGAATTTCCTTCTTTTCAATTCAAAATCTTTTCCTAAATAAACACGTCTAACGGTTTCATCTTCGGCAAGTTCTTGCGGCGTTCCTTCTTTTAAAATTCCGCCTTCAAACATTAAATAAGTTTTATCAGTAATGGCAAGTGTTTCTTGGACATTGTGATCGGTTATTAAAATACCGATATTTCTGTCTTTCAAATGCGCAACAATACTTTGAATATCTTCAACGGCAATAGGGTCAACCCCCGCAAAAGGCTCATCTAATAGAATAAATTTAGGATCAGAGGCCAATGCTCGGGCAATTTCAGTTCTTCTTCGTTCTCCACCTGAAAGTAAATCTCCCCTGTTTTTGCGAACATGATTTAAACCGAATTCACTCAATAAAGATTCCATTTTCTCTTTTTGATCTGCTTTTGACATCTTGGAAAATTGGAGCACGGATAAAATATTGTCTTCAACAGATAATTTTCTGAAAATAGAAGCTTCTTGCGACAAATACCCAACCCCTTCCATGGCTCTTTTGTACATTGGATATTGCGTGATTTCATGGTTGTCCAAATAAATTTTACCTTCATTTGGCTGAATCATTCCTACAATCATATAAAACGAAGTGGTTTTTCCGGCACCGTTCGGACCTAAAAGTCCAACAATTTCACCCTGTTCCACCTGCAATGAAATTCCGTTCACCACATATTTGCTTCCGTATTTCTTTTTTATATTTTCCGCTCTTAAAATCATTATTGTTTATTTATTGAATTGTTTCACTTCAACCTTGGTCAGAGTGATAATTTGTTTGGGTTGTCGTTATTAATTATCAATTTTTTCAAGTTCTTCCCAAAATTCATAAGCTCTTCTTAAATGCGGAATTACAATGGTGCCGCCAACCAAAGTTGCTATTGAAAGTGATTCCATAACCTGTTCTTTAGAAACTCCTGCTTTAAAACATCCTTCTAAATGGTATTTAATACAATCATCGCATCGCAAAACGGCAGAAGCCACCAAACCCAACAATTCTTTTGTTTTAACGTCTAAATGTCCTGCTTTGTAGGCATTGGTGTCAATATTAAAAATTCTTTTGATGATTTTATTGTCATCAGCCAAAATTTTATCATTCATTTTTGCGCGGTAAGCATTAAATTCTTCTATTTGATTAGGCATTTTTTTGTTCTTTTTTACGTTCTTGTTTCATAACTATTTTAGATATTAAGATACTAACTTCATATAAAATAAGTATTGGAACGGTAACAATAATTTGACTAACTATATCTGGTGGCGTAATAACTGCGGATATAATTAAGACAACAACCAACGCGTGTTTTCTGTATTGTTTTAAAAAATCTGGGGTAACTAATCCCATTTTAGTTAAAAAATACATGATAATGGGCAATTCAAATATTAGTCCGGAAGCCAATACTGATGATTTTAACAAGGAGATGTATGAATCAATTTTAATGTTTCGTTCCACCAAAGCACTTACAGAATAATTACCTAAAAAGTTTACGGAAAGCGGCGTAATCACATAATATCCAAACAAAACACCCACAAAAAATAAAAATGAGGATATAATAATAAAAGCGACCGCTCCTTTACGTTCCTTTTCATATAAGCCAGGACTAATAAATTTCCAGAATTCCCATATAATAAACGGAAATGCGATAATAAATCCGACTGTAATAGAAATCCAAATATGAGCACTAAATTGTTCTCCCATTTCTAAACTTTGCAAAGTGAAAGGAATTTTATCTATACACAAACCTTCTGTGCCAAAGAATCTTGATACTGCGCAAAAAACACGGTAGGTAACAAAATTAGGGTCTTTTGGGGCAAAAATTATGTCATTAAAAATAAAGTCTTTCATTAAAAATGCAATGATGCCAAATATAAATATGGCAGCACTTGATCGCACCAAGTGCCATCTCAATTCTTCAACATGGTCTAAAAAAGACATGTCTTTTTCAGGTTCGGCTATTTTTTTTGTCATTTTAGAAAATTCCTTCTTTTAATAAATCATGCAAATGTACAACACCTACGTATACAGAATTGTCTTCAACCAAAATTTGGGAAATTTTATTGTTTTCCATAGTTTCTAAAGCTTCAATTGCCATAGCATCAACATTGATGGTTTTCGGATTTCTGCTCATAATATTTTCAGCGACAAGTTTATTTATGTCAGCTGAATCTTTTAGCATTCGTCTTAAATCCCCATCAGTAATGATACCAACTATTTTGTTGTTTTCAATAACTGCTGTTGTGCCTAAGCGTTTTTTAGAGATTTCAATAATAACATCTTTAATTTGCGTTGTTGGTGCAACTTGTGGCAATTCATTATTTCCAATTAAATCACTTACTCTTAAATATAGTTTTTTTCCCAAAGCGCCACCCGGATGATATTTTGCGAAATCTGTGCTTGAAAAGTTATTGAGCTCCAGCAAACAAATTGCTAGTGCGTCACCCATAACCAATTGTGCGGTTGTGCTTGTTGTTGGCGCTAAATTATTTGGACATGCTTCTCTTTCTACATATGAATTCAATGTAAAATTGGCATTTGTGCCTAAAAAAGATTCCGGATTTCCTGTAATTGCAATAACTTTGTTTCCATAATTTTTAATTAATGGAACCAAAACTTTTATTTCGGGCGTGTTTCCGCTTTTAGAAATGCAAATAACGACATCGTTTTTTTGAATAATTCCCAAATCGCCATGAATGGCATCAGCTGCATGCATAAAGATTGCTGGGGTTCCCGTAGAATTTAATGTAGCAACAATCTTAGTTGAGATATTGGCGCTTTTGCCAATTCCGGTCACAATAACCCTGCCTTTAGAGTGATGAATAAAATTTATGGCATTTTCGAAATCTTCATTTAGAAAATTCACTAAATTCGCAATCGCTTTGCTTTCAATTAAAATTGTCTGCTTCGCGTTTTCAATAATTGTATTTTTATTTTTCAAAAGATTATGATTTTTTAACAAAAAAAAGTTTTATCTTTAATTTTATACAAAAATAAATTTATTTAATTAGAAATTGAATAATCTGCTAAAAAAAAGTAAAAGTCAAATCTGTGAAAATTATTAAATTATCAACTAACACATTAAACTAAAGATAATTTAAATTTGTATTAATAATTTAGAAGTGATAATGAACAGTAAAGAGGTAGACTTACATGAGGCTTTAAAAAAATATTTTGGATTCACTCAATTCAAAGGACTACAAGAACCAGTAATAAAAAGTATAATTGAAGGACATGACACTTTTGTGATTATGCCGACAGGAGGTGGGAAATCATTATGTTATCAGCTTCCCGCATTAGTAAAAGAAGGAACAGCAATTGTTGTTTCTCCGTTAATTGCTTTAATGAAAAATCAGGTTGACGCCATTAGAGGCATTTCTTCGGAACATGGCATTGCCCATGTACTGAATTCTTCGTTAAATAAAACTGAAGTTGCCCAGGTTAAAAGTGATATTGAAAGGGGAATTACAAAATTATTGTATGTGGCTCCGGAATCACTTATGAAAGAAGAGTATATCGATTTTTTGAAAAATCAAAACATATCCTTTGTCGCCATTGATGAAGCGCACTGTATTTCAGAGTGGGGACACGATTTTAGACCGGAATATAGAAATCTTAGAACCATTATTCAAAAAATAGACAATGTTCCTTTAATTGGATTAACGGCAACGGCAACTCAAAAGGTGCAAGAAGATATTATAAAAACGCTTGGAATGTCTAATGCCAACACTTTTAAAGCGTCATTTAACCGACCCAATTTATTTTATGAGGTTCGGCCAAAAACAAAAAATGTAAATTCTGATATCATTCGGTTTGTTCGACAATTTTCAGGCAAATCAGGTATTATTTATTGTTTAAGTAGAAAAAAAGTTGAAGAAGTAGCGCAAGTATTGCAAGTGAATGGTGTAAAAGCTGTTCCGTATCACGCCGGATTGGACGGAAAAACCAGGTCAAAACACCAGGATATGTTTTTGATGGAAGATGTGGATGTGGTTGTGGCAACGATCGCTTTTGGAATGGGAATAGACAAGCCGGATGTTCGCTTTGTGATTCATCATGACATTCCAAAAAGTTTGGAAAGCTATTATCAGGAAACTGGTAGGGCAGGAAGAGATGGAGGAGAAGGATTTTGTTTGGCCTATTATGCTTATAAAGATATTGAAAAATTGGAGAAATTTTTATCTGGTAAACCTGTGTCAGAACAGGAAATAGGCAATGCTTTGTTGCAAGAAGTGGTTGGTTATGCAGAAACTTCTATGTCGCGAAGAAAATATTTGTTGCATTATTTTGGGGAAGATTTTGATGAAGTAAACGGACTGGGTGCACTTATGGATGACAACGCTATAAATCCGAAGAAGAAACAGGAAGCAGAAAATGAATTAAGAATGTTATTGGAAGTTGTTGTTAAAACTTACCAAAAATATAAAGCAAAAGAATTAGTAAATACCTTAACAGGAAAAGTAAATGCCTTGTTAAAATCGCATAAAACAGATGAACAATCATTTTTTGGATGCGGAAAGGAACATGACGGAAAATTCTGGATGGCATTGATCAGGCAAGCATTGGTTGCCAGATATATCAATAAAGAGATTGAGCAATATGGTGTTATAAAAATTACTCAAAAAGGAACTGATTTTATTGGCAATCCGTCTTCATTTATGATGACAGAAGACCATGTTTATGATGAAAGCGTTGATTCATCAATTTTGCTTAAAGGTAAGGGCAGCGGAACTTCTGCGGATGAAGTGTTGCTTAAAATGCTCAAAGATTTACAAAAAGCAGTTGCCAAGAAAAATGGTGTGCCTCCATATGCCGTGTTGCTGGAACCATCATTGGAAGATATGGCGCTTAAATACCCAATGACTATGGATGAATTAAAAAACATTTATGGCATTGGCGAAGGCAAAGCAAACAAATACGGAAAACCTTTTATTGAATTGATTGCAAAATATGTGGAAGAAAATGACATCATTCGTCCAGATGATTTTGTGGTGAGGAGCACAGGCGTAAATTCAGGATTAAAGCTTTATATTATTCAAAATACCGATCGAAAAATTCCACTTGTAGATATTGCGAAATCAAAAGGTTTAAATTTTAATGAGCTTATTGAAGAAATGCAACGCATTGTCTACAGCGGCACTAAAATAAATATCAATTATTGTATTGATGATTTATTAGATGAAGACCAGCAAGAAGAAATTTTTAGCTACTTTATGGAATCAGAAAGCGATAGAATACAAGATGCATTGGACGAATTTGAAGGGGAATATGATGAAGAAGAATTGCGTTTAATGCGAATAAAATTCATGAGCCAAGTCGCAAATTAAGATTTAAGCCAAATAAGCAACCAACATACCAACCAATATTGCAATAAATTTTAAAAGATTAAACTTGTGGTCTTTTGATGATTCAAATAGAATAATAGTTGAAATATGTAAAAATACGCCAATTATTATTGCAGTAATCTCAGTTTTATAAGTAGTCAAAATTTGAACATACTCACCTGCCAAACTTCCTAAAGGTGACATAAAAGAAAACAACAACAAAAATAAGACAGCTTTAGTTTTAGAAATATTCGAGTTCACGAAAAATGTTCCCAATATGATTGAAATGGGAATTTTATGGACCACTATTGCCCAAAGTAAATGTCCGTGATTAAGGTTATGGGCCAATGGAATTCCTTCCATAAAGGCGTGAATATTTAAACTAATTAATAATGCCCATGGAAATACAACATTTTTCTCAATATGTATATGACCATGTTCGGCACCTTTTGAGAAAAAATCCAAGATAAGTTGCAATAAGAGCCCAAGAAGAATAAATAAACCTATTGACGAATTTTCTGTAACATACACTTCAGGGAACAAGCGTAAAATAGTGATAGACAGTAAGTAGGCGCCACTAAATGATAATAGCAACTGAACCGTTTTTTTACTTGGCTTTAACCCAATAACGATGATAATACCAATTAATACAGATGCTATAAGTGCAATATAGGTCATTCTAAAACTAAAATTAAACGGTCTGAAGTTTCTTCATTAAAATCTTCTAACTGATAATTACCAAAAGTATATTTTATTTTAAATCCCACAGAATTTACATAGGAATTTATTTTAGCCAAATCCAAACTTTTCACTTTTTCAAAATAGGTATGATGTTCTCCGTCTGCATCAAAATTTATTTCTTTAACAATAAACCCGTTTTTAACGTAACGATTGAGTTTAAAAGTAATGTCATCAATAGTTAGAACCTCTTCAGAAACCAGAGAGGAAATTACTTTTTTTACATTCATAAAGTCTATAATGGCAATTCCATTTGGATTTAATCCGTTCTTAATATTTTGTAAAATGGCAATGTCTTCTGCATCATCTTCAAAAAATCCAAAACTTGTGAATAAATTAAAAATTACGTCAAACTTTGTTTTAAAAGGATCCCGCATATCGTGTTCCACAAATTGAAGCGTTTCTGTTTCAAATTGTTTTGCATAATCAATGCTGTTTTTTGATAAATCAGCACCGATAACCTTAAATCCCAATGAATTTAAATAGATTGAATGACGTCCTTTTCCGCATCCTAAGTCCAATACAGAATCTCCTTTTTCTAATCTTAAAAAGTCAATTAAATTTTTCAAAAATGATTGTCCTTCAGAATAATCTCTATGTTTGTATAAAATATGGTAGTAACTTGTATCAAACCAAGAAGCAAACCAGTCTTTGTTTTTAGTCATAATATTGAAATGACGGCAAAAATAAGGAATTGTTCGGCAATATGTTAATTTGTTTAGCTGTTTATGTGTTTAATTGTTTAGGAACGAATTGTTTTATTATTCAGCAAAAATTTTTTAACTTTTTAACTTTTAACTTTTAACTTAATATTTCAGTACTTTTGCAAAATAATTAAATAATATGGAGCGGAATTTTAAAATGGTTGCCACCACAATGTTTGGATTGGAGGAAGTATTGGCAACAGAACTTAAAAATTTAGGGGCGCAAGACGTAGAAATAGGTGTCAGAAACGTTTCTTTTTTAGGTGATAAGGGATTTATGTACAAAGCAAATATGACTTTGCGTACGGCGATTAGAATTTTAAAGCCAATTAAGACCTTTAAAGTTGCAGATGAAGATGATTTGTATAAAAAAATACAACAAATTAAATGGGAAAAATATATGGGCGTTTCCAATACTTTTTCTATTGGAGCGGTAGTGAATTCTCAGGGTTTCACCACAAATTCCCATTATATTACTTTAAAATCGAAGGATGCCATTGCAGATTATTTCAGAAATAAATATAATGAAAGGCCAAGTGTTGATACAAAGCATCAAGATTTAAAGATTCACGTGCATATTCACAATAACTACTGTTCTATTTCATTAGACAGTTCGGGTGATTCGCTGCACAAGCGAGGTTATAGAAGCGCAACAAATATTGCACCAATAAATGAAGTATTGGCAGCAGGTTTGGTATTGCTTTCAGGATATACTGGAGATTGTAATTTTATTGATCCAATGTGTGGTTCAGGAACAATTTTGATTGAAGCTGCGATGATTGCCAACAATATTCCGGCGAACATTAACAGAAATGAATTCGGATTTGAAAAATGGGAAGACTATGACGAAGATTTATTTTTCACCATTCAGGATTCACTGATAAAAAAAATACACAATTCTCATTTTAAAATTATGGGATTTGACAAAGCGCCATCGGCAGTGGTTAAAGCGAAGGAAAATGTTGCTAATGCCAATTTAAGTGAATTTATTGGGGTTCATCATATTAATTTCTTTAACTCTGTAAAAGAAGTTTTTGGACGTACCGTTATTTTATTTAATCCACCCTACGGTGAACGATTGGATATTGATATGCAAGAATTTTATAAAAAAATTGGTGATACCCTAAAAAGTGGCTATTCAGATTCCACAGTTTGGTTTATTACTTCCAATTTGGAAGCCATAAAACATGTTGGTCTGCGAACTTCAAGAAGAATTCCTATGAAAAATGGAGATTTAGATTGTTTGTTTGTGCGGTATGATATGTACGAAGGAAGCAAAAAAACAAAAAAGAAACCAATTGAAGAAAAAGAATCTTAAAGTGGATTATCTTATGATTTTGAAAACAAAAAAAAAGCGACACTATCCTATAATTTGTGTAAGTTAAAAATAACTTGGGTTGGAATTTTTTAAATTCTGACCCTTTTTTCATAGATGATTAAGAACTGATTGAGAATAATACCCCAATTTCTAATAGGCATCGA
>Ga0314774_1002030_pt1 | contig 11934 bp, 13 predicted proteins | sample MetaGCBIA2018_FD_204515 | JGI IMG/M metagenome (GOLD analysis project Ga0314774, IMG submission 204515) | Cryopeg brine microbial communities from Beaufort Sea near Barrow, Alaska, United States - CBIA 2018 | ecosystem: Environmental > Aquatic > Marine > Coastal | place: USA: Alaska | collected... | reverse complement strand
GGTTTTGAAATGGCACTTAACGCATATCCAACCTGCACAAAAGGAACCCTTTTCCCGGAATTGTCGGATAATTTTCCGAAATATCCCTTGCTCAATCCGGCCGTTGCTTCCGCGAAACCTTCAAGAATTCCTATAAGTACAATTGAAAAACCAATGGATTTTAAGTAAATAGGCATTATTGGATACAGCATTTCGCTTGCTGTGTCCGTAAACAAACTCACTATGGATAAAATCCAGACAGTTTTAGTAATATATTTCAAAATCAGGGTCTAATTTTTTGTTTTATATGGTTCGCGGCCAGTTTTTAAATGAATTTAGCAATGTTTTATGTCCATAAAAAAGGCTAACATAAAAAATAAGCCTGAGTTCTAATAATTTCAATTCAGTCAGCATGGACGATCAGTTTGGTTTGTCATCCCGGTCCACTTGCAGAATATGCAATAGCCGGTGAACGATTGGTGCCAGGAAAACTGCGGTAATACTCAAAAATGCTATCCCGCTATAAAGCGCATAAAATGAGGAAAATAATATCGCGCTTTCGGATGTCATTTCGGCAACAGGGCCCATTCCAGTTAAGATCATACAAGACATATGGAAACTGTCAAGCCAATTGAGTCGTCCGAAATAATTATAACCAAAAACGCCTATTCCTACTGAAAACGTGATCAAAATAAGTGAAAAAAATCCGTAGCGCCCAAGTCTAATGAAGAATTGAGGCAAGGGAAGCACTTTTTGTTTGCGTTGTTCTAATTTCATTTCTTTTTGAAAGCCTTCATCAAATCTTCCAGATAATCTGTTTGAACTTCTTGGATCTCCAATAATATTTTGTTTTGATGCACAAGTAAGTGATCAATTTTTTCGCTCAACAGCTTAATTTCAAGTTCGGCCTTGAGGTTGATTTTATAATCGTGTTCCCCTCGTTGCCGGTCTTTTTGTTCCTGACGGTTTTGGCTCATCATAATAATTGGGGCCTGGATTGCGGCCAGACAGGAAAGGATCAGGTTGAGAAGTATAAACGGGAAAGCGTCGAATGGCCTGGTTGCCAAAATCCATATATTAATTGAAATCCATGCTAAAATGAAGCTGAAAAATGTGATGATAAAAGTCCAGCTCCCGCCAAAAACAGCGATTTTATCGGCCAGTTTCTGCCCTGTCGTAAGGGTTGCTTCAATTTCGTCCTGAATATTTTCAGAAAGGATGGAATTATTTTTTATGGCATACATCACATCTCCATCTATAATGGCCAATTCTCCTTTTTCCTTTATAATAAGGGAGGTGAGATAACTTCTTCGATATTTATTAAGTTCGTCCAACGATATATAATCATCATTTCCAAATCCGGGATATTCAGTCTTGATCATATCGAAAATGCCCTCTCTAAGGTCTTTTCCTTTCACAGCTTCCCCGATTTTTATTTTGGCCTTGCTGATACTGCTAATTATCATTTTATAGTTTTTAAAATTATACTTTAATTTTGAAGTTTATACGAGGCTGAATTCATTAAAATTCATTTTATAATGTTGAGGGTGATCAATAAAATTATGACAAGAATTCCTGTGAGTGAGGAAAGAAAAAGATAATCGACGATGGTTTCCAGACGGTGTCCTTTTTTGCTGTTGATGGTTCTGATGGAAGTGAATGAAAAAACACACGAAAAAGTAAGGAGCAAAGCAACAATAGATGTGAGTTCATCTATGAGGTGTGTCTCTGTAAGATTAGCGACATGCAACGAAGTGATCACAAAAAGGCAAAACCCCAGAAGGTTCGCGGAAGTTCCTAAAATGTGCTGTGAGGTGGTATTGGCCATACATAAAGATAATTTTTAAATCGAGAACTTGTGACAAATCAGTTTGTAAAATTTTGAGCACCTAAAATGACTAATGAAAAGGTGGCTCCTTACCGGTACTAGAAAGAGGTAAATTTTCCAATAGTTTCATTCAAACACCTAATTTTCATATAAACACCGCTCTTTTGATCAATTGGCCTACTTCTATTTTGAACTCAAAGCACTTCAGGATCAAGGCACTTTAAGTACTGTTTAGTTATGATATTGTTATTAAAGGCACTTTTTTTTTGTTCCATCATATTTTGGGTATTATTTATTGTTCATCTGAACAATTAGAATTCCCAGTGCAGCATTGAGACCCATAATAGGGGTGATTATCTTAATGCCACCATCTTCTTTCAATGTATGTGGTTCCTTTAATGCAAAATCAATTTTCCGGGAATATTCAGAACCTTCAAATTTCTTGTCAGATGAAAGGCTGATCTTATTGGTTTCAGGATCTATCAGCTGAACCAGATCGGCACCGGATTCTTTTACAAACGCATTCACAAGTTGATTCAGGTTTTCAGTGTTATTCCTAATCAACTCACTCCTTACAGACCAGGAAAAGATCTTTGCTGCAACCTCCAGGTTCAAAAGCTGCAAACTGTCTTTTTCCGATTCATAATTTGCTATCAGCGCTGATCTTTCATTTTTGGATTGGGTGATCAATTCTGTTTTTACTTTTTCAAATTGCCTGTTGTCCATGTTGTTTTTTGCTGAAAACCATATTATAACGATAATCAATGCTAAAACCAGCAGTACCGAAACTATATTCTTTTTTATGAATGTAAGAATCACGCTAGAGGAATCATTTTTACCAACTTTTTTATCAGGTTGTTTGTCCTGTTTATTGTTTTCAGTTCCCATCATATATACATTTTGTGGTTAATTTCTATTTTTAAAAAAAATGTGGAGGGGAGGAAAGCGGGATTTTAATGATTCGCCCGAGCTTATATTCTAAGATAAGGATTTTTGTTAAAATGGGGAAATTGTTTCAAAAATTTTCCGCCTTAAGGCTTGCAAATTATTTCTTCCCTGTTTTCTTTATTATCGACCAAACTTAAAAAGGGAAGTACTTTCTGATTTTTCCCTGTCCCAGTTAGCAAATCCGGCCGCTGCTTCATAGGTAGAATTGAGAAATTGGGTCAGAAATACTGATGGATCTTCGGCCTGTTGTACGTCTTTATAGGGTAAAATAAACTCGCCCATCTCATTATTCCAGTAAGCAGCTTCAGGTTTCACAGAAGCCGAACTAAAACCCTGAGGGGCGGGGTAGATATAACTATAAAAAGCGGCAAAGGGCATTGCTTCACTTCCGGGCCAAAAACCACAACTATAGACTTCATGAGAATAGGCTTCTTTTGCAACCCAATCTGGTAAATTGGGCATTCCTCCAGGGTGCGGCGGTGCTTCCCGGCCGGAGAAACGTGAAACTGCCAAATCAAAACCACCCCAAAAAAAGTGAACCGGACTGCATTTTCCGGTAAATTTTGCCCTGAATCCGGTAAAGACTCTTTGAACATTTAGAAGGGCTTTATGTAAATTTTCAGCAACTTCCGGCAGGTAAGTGAAATGATCTTCATCTTCGTGAAATAGTACGGCATTTTCAATTTCACAGGGAAGGGGATTAATTTTGATCCCGATATCCAGATCTATCAAAGCGCTCAAAATATTTCTGTAACAACCTGCTACAGACATACCGGAAAGACCGAACACCCGTTCTTCGCTATCGCTGGTTATTATCTGCAATTGATGTTCAAGAAAATCAAAATTGATCTGGAAATGTTTTTTAAGATCGGGAATATCCCCGGTGCTCAAACCAAAAGGGGTCACAATCAGGGTAATGTGCCATGAATGATTGATCCAAGGCATTTTAGCCAGCTTTATCTTCCCTGCAATTTGTGTCCATAAATGGATAGTCTGATAAGTTTCGTTGCCCATCTCAAAAGATAATTCGGGCCAGGTTTCCTGTTTCATAAGTTGATTAAATTAAGGTCTCAGGTGATGTCTCAAAAAAACAGGTGATCACCTCTTAGACAGAGTTTTAATGCTTTAAGTTAGGAAAATAAAATCAAAAAATTAAAGATTTATTTCTGTGTAAGGAAGAAATATTTTCAGGAACAAGGGGTTAATTAATTCCTTAAAAAACTATTCAGGTTCATCTTCTTCCGAAGTCTTTAAAATCCGGGCCTTCTTTGGAGAATTCAACCTTTCCAGTGCAAGTTTAGAGTGCGAAAGATAAGAGTTATTTAAAAATATGTTTGTTCGCAATTTTAATTTCGTCTAGTGAAATACTATGCGGCCTGTTGACATATATTTTTACGGTGACAGCGGCATTCATCTTTTCCATAATTTTAGCAGTCTCGTTCACCCTTTCTAAAGGAACGTGTACATCGGGATTTCCGGTGCCAATAAAAACAGGTGTGCCCGCAAAATCCCCTTTATAATTTTCAGTATATATTTTATCGCCAATAAGTCCACCGGTAAAGAGAACTACCCCGCCAAACCTGGTTGCGTTGCGCGTGACAAATTCTGCAGCGAGGCAGGCTCCCTGGGAAAATCCGGTGAAATAGATGTTTTCCGAAGCGATGCCCTTGCTTTTTATCTCTTCCAGTAAATTGCTTAAGATCTTCAGGGCAGAGGAAAGCCAGGGTTCATTTTCAGCTGGATTAGCGAGGAATGAATGCGGGTACCAGCTGCTGTTCGTGGCTTGAGGCGCAAAAAGCGAAAATTCACTAACATCGAATTGATTTGCCAGAGAAAGAAACTCCTGGGCATTTCCACCACGACCGTGCAGCATTACAAGTGCTTTTTTTGCTTCTGAAATGTCTTTTCCTGCGGTAATTATATTTTGTGAATGCATTGTTTTTCTTATTTATTTAACGAAAAAAAGAGCTCAGGAAATTTTTCGTAGCCTGAACTCCACATTCTCAATATTTACTGTTTAAGTTCCGGAAGCGCTTTCTCGATTTGTGCCCTTGCCCCTTTGTAGCGATCGGGCAGTTGAAGGCTGCTCCCTAATTTCTCTATTGTTTCATCCGTTGCAAACCCGGGATTATCTGTGGCGATTTCAAATAAGACTCCTCCCGGTTCACGGAAGTAGAGCGAAAAGAAATAATCCCGATTTATTTTCTCTGTGATCTGTAATCCTTTTTGCATTATTTTTTTCCTGAAGACCATTTGCGTTTCTTCATCTTTCACCCTGAAAGCCACGTGGTGGTTGGTTCCACCGGCATTCTGACCTCTTCCGGCTTTAGGATCTTCAAGAATATCCACAATCGCCGCGTTTTCAACGGCTTTGCTTTTAAAACGAACCAGGTTATTTTCTGTTCCCACAAATTCATATCCAAATACATCTGTGAGTATTTCGGCGGTGGCTTTGTGATCTTTTAAGGTAAGGGTGACATTATGGAAACCTTTAATGGCAACTTTTGCTTTAACATCTGCTGTTTCCCAAGGCCTGCGTACATCTTCTTTTTCTGGAACTATCAGCTCGAGGTTAAGGCCATCCGGGTCCTGAAAAGCGAGGAAATCTTCTCCAAACTTACTCGAGATTTCATCGTGAGGAACATTGAATTTTTCAAAGCGTTCTTTCCAGAATTCCAGGCTGCCTTCAGGAACAGAATATCCAATTCCCGTGGCCATTCCTGCACCGTTCTCACCTCGTTTTACACCTGGCCAAGGAAAGAAAGTCAAGATACTTCCCGGGGTTCCAACTCCGTCACCAAAGTAAAAATGGTAAGTTTTTGGATCGTCAAAATTCACGGTTTTCTTCACCATTCGCAAACCCAGTACTTTGGTGTAAAAATCATAGTTCCTTTGGGCATCTCCAGCGATGGCGGTAATGTGATGCAATCCTAATACCTTGTTTTCCATGGCTTTTGGGTTTTAGGCTTGTTTAATGAATTGCACTTCTGCTACCAATCTTATTTGATCTCCCACTAACACATTTCCGGCTTCTGTAACCGAATTCCAGATCAATCCGAATTTTTTACGGCTAATCATTCCGTTAGCTGTTAGCCCTGCCCTTGTCTGGCTATAAGGATCAACAGCCACTCCTCCAAAATCAACATCAAGGCTAATAGGTTTGGTGGTCTTTCTTATGGTCAAATCTCCCTTGATTTCCCCGGTTTTTAGGTTAAAATTTTTCGCTGTAAACCTGATTTCAGGATGCTGTTTTGAAGCAAAGAAATCGTCAGACCTTAAATGGTCGTCCCTTTCTTCATTATTTGTGTTGACAGATTTTACATAGGCTTTAAATTTCAGGTTCTTCCCCTTGCTGAATTCTTCACTTTCAGTTTCCGCGGTTCCTTCAAAAGTGTTGAAATTTCCGGTTACCGTGGAGATCATTAAATGTTTTACTTTAAAAGTAACTTTACTGTGCGCTTGGTCAATTGCCCATTTTATGCTAGCCATAATCAGTATCTTCTATTTGTAAATTAAGATAGTGAAATTACAGGCAAACAGCAAGTATAGAAATGACCTTTGATAATAAATTTATGTGAATTATGTCACAATTTCAAGATCTGGTGATTTGGCTTCCGGTTCGGTTAAGCATTTCGCGGGTGATGCCCCGGGATGAAGCGATCATGTACTGTGGAACAGGCTGCAGAATTTAAAAAAATTCCTTGAGGATCTTGAGGTGTTTTTCCCTGCAGTTTAAGTGAAAAAGCTCATATTCTGCGTTTGGTATTATTGAGATTGTTCCGGATAAGCACCCTGAAGTTATTATTGTATCGACTCTATTATTTTCTATGGTATATTCCTAAAAAAACAGTTTTGACAAGCTTGTCATTTTTGTCATACCTCTCCCATAATTGAGAAACTGTTCCATCTTCATTTTGAGACCAGGTAATTTGATTATAATAAGTATGAGTATTTTCCCCTTTCACCCCTGAAGTACCGGAATCACTTTTCAATACCATCTTGCCTGATTCCAACCCTCCTTTTAACTTTAAAATATTCCCCTTATTATCTATCCATAACTGATTCCAGGTCGAATCTGTTTTATCATAATAATTTTGACTCGTACCAGTTCCACCTTTAACACCTGTCCAATGTTCCAGTACTATACAGTTTTCTTCAATTTTTGAGATCTGATTTTCTCCAACCTTGTTTCCGAGTGAATCCAATACAATCCATTCACCAACCCAAAAGTCAAACTGTTTATGTGTTTCATTACAGCATGCACAGTCGGATTGTGCTTTAATGTCACCTGTTAAAGCAAAGATTGCTAAGATAATTATTAATGATTTCATAATTTTGTTTTTTTTAATTATTATGCCCAGTTATTAATCTGTATTTTGTTTTATTCTTTTCTCCTATTTTTTCAAACAGATTAATTTCTGCTCCATTTTTCAAATCCCTACTAGCTGTCGCAGAAGAAATATCTTTGAAAATATCCATATAATCCTTTCTCGTAAATTTAGGAAACTGGCATTAACTGTTCCTATTTATTCTGAAATGGAAGTTATTAGCTTTAATATATTTGAAGTGATTTCGTAAAGTGGTCTTAAATTGATACTAACAAATGACAGTATCAAAGATACTTTCATTTGTTCCTTATAATCTGTTTCTATCGAATTTTTTAATTGAATACAATTGTTATTCGTCTAAAAATCTATGTTCAACCGCCAATTATGAACTAAAATAAATTTTTTTAAGCTGGGTTTCAGATTGGCACAGAAATAAGTGTTTCCAGTAGATATGTGGTTTAATGATACTAAAATGTCTTTGTAGCCTGGATAAGGGCAGATAATCCATAGAAATTAAAGATCACCTCCTCTAAACAGGCCAATCCTCATAAAAGATGATCAGGCTGATAACCGGTTCAGTCAACCTCGAAGGAGCAGGCGTTCAAGTTTGGTTGTACCCGCCATACAGCTTGACCCAATAACTATTAGGGCAGGCTTAGTTATTGGCACACATTTTTTTATCTAGTATACTCCCCGAATATGGTCGTGAATATTTTTATAGTAAAACTCCTCTAAATCATTCATTAGTTTTTCAGATAGAGGAGGTAAATTACTTGCTTTAGAATTTTCATAAATATGCCTTGGAGAACTTGCCCCGGGGATTATAGTCGATATTTCTTTATGATCTAATATCCACCGGAGAGACATTTCTTTTATAGACATGTTTTCTGGACAAAGTGCTTTTAATTCTTCTGACAATTTTATTCCAATGTCAAATGGAAGTCCGGCAAAAGTTTCTCCCACGTTAAAGGCCTGGCCGTCACGATTAAAATTTCTGTGGTCATTTTCTGGAAATTGTGTTTCAGTCGTGAATTTACCGGTAAGCAAACCACTAGCTAAAGGTAAACGAACAATAATTCCGACACCTTTTGCAAAGGCTTGAGGTAATAATTCTCTAGTTAATTTTTGTCTGAAAATATTATAAATAACCTGGAGCGATTGTAGTCCTACCTGTTCAAGACATAATAAACCCTGTTCAACGCTTTCTACACTTGCTCCAAAATGAGTTATTTTGCCTTCTTTTTTTAAGGTCCTTAACCAGTCAAAAATGTCGCCTTTTTTTAATACCTCTGTTGGTATGCAGTGTAACTGTAATAAGTCAATACAGTCGATATTAAGGCGCTCTCTGGAGGAATCAACACTATCCCTTAGCGCTTGTTCAGTATAATTATTAGGAAACACATCAGACCCTCGTCCAAATTTTGTTGCAATTTTAATGTTCGCATCAGAATTTTTTAAAAACTCTCCTATTAATTCTTCACTTCTACCATCTCCATACACATCTGCAGTATCAAAAAAAGTAATTCCATTATCCACAGCTTCGCTAAGAATTTCGAAAGCTTTTTTCCTGTCAATTTCATTACCCCAATTGGCTCCAATCTGCCAACAACCTAAACCAACTTCACTTATTTCAAATCCATTGTTTCCTAGTTTTCTTTTTTTCATTTTGTCTATTTTATGTTTTTGTTAATGGGTGCCAACAGTATAGCCAAGGTTCCTACTCCGAAAATCTTTTGAGGATTTTCGGAGTAGGAATCAAGCAATATAAATGCTTTAATTTTTTTGGTTTAGCATTTAGTAATCCACCTGCCTGCCGGCAGGTGGATTATTGCCGTTTTTGGCATTAGTTTCTTATTTCTTATTCATATAACTTTTCACCAAATCAATTAAAGCACTTCCGTGAATATTTTTAGCTATAATTACACCCTTATCATCAAGAATAAAGTTGGCCGGAATGGTCCGAACACGGATTTTTTTTAAGAAAGGTGCATCATCTCCCTGCAAATCTGATGCTTGAAACCAGCGATTTGCTCCATCGCGGTCTGCGGCTGCTCTCCAGGCAGATTCATCACTTTCCAGAGCATAACCGACAATTTGTAAACCCTGGTCATAATATTCATTCCAAACAGGTACCAAAACCTCACGGTTTTCCTTTCGGCAAGGAGCACACCAGGATGCCCACAAGTCTATAATAGTGAGCTTGTTCCCTAATAGATCTTTAAGAGAAAGTGTATCCTTTGTCAGCATGGGAAACATGATATTAGGAAATACATCTCCTGCTAAAACAGGTAAATTAGAGGGATCACCTTCTTTACAAAGTTGTTTTACCCAAGGATGATCTGGTTGTTTTTCCTTCCATTTATTACATTGACTCACCAAAAATTCAGGCACACGTTCATAATCTTTCTCCGGACTTACCCATCTTAATGCCACCAATGCCGGCATAAGGAACTCTGTGCTGTTTGCAAACTTTATTAGCTTCGTCTGATATTGCAAGATAGCGTGTTCCTTTTCCAACAATTGACTGCCAGCTTTTAATTCCCAATGCTTTCCTGCAAGATAGGTTTTGTAAGCTTTCTGGTTGATATCCCTTAAGTCTAACAAAGCTTTATTAATTTCTGAAGGCTTTTCAATTGAAAAACTTTTTTGAAATTCATCAAATTTGGCCGTGATTTGCAGAGGCTCTCCTAATTGCCATAGAATTGGCATATAGTTAGACTTTATTGGATTATCAGTTTGTAAATAATTAGGAGCATTTCTCGATAGCTGTATGGCTAATTCCAAAAATAAAGGTTCTTTGGTTTTTGGCAAGTTGTGGAACTCGAAGCTGCCATCAGAATTTACTACAGTAGAATCTATGACTTTTCCAAAAAATGAAGCAGCTACCTCCCGTAAGGTTTCAGGTTCAATTAGATAAATCTTTATGTCTTTCTTTTCTACGCCTTCTAATTTTCCTGATATATCTGCTGGAGAATGACAAGCTATTAAGGTTAAGATTATTAAGATGAAACTGGTAATATTTTTTATAGGGATAATTCTCATTTTTGTCAACTTAATACCAAAGGTGGCGTATAAACGCATGTTGGGGTGTTTGGTAAACGGATTAGTCCGATTTGGTTTAATTTTATTAATATCTGTAATCTTTCTTCTTCGAAGATAACCACAATTGCGGTCATGAGAGGTTGGACTGCATTATTTATTGCATTCGAAGCTTCCTCTATATATAAATATTTCTGTCTTTGGCTCAATATTTTCGTCAGATATTATTTCGCCTGGGTCAAAATCTGATTTTATTTTCAAACTATAAAATCCTTTTAAATATTTAATTCCACTTTCAAATGGATTTTTATTTAATATTATTTTAAATTCTTGAATACTAAAGTCTGTTGAAGATCCATTTTCTAAATCATCCCAGGTATAATATTCCAAATTAAAAACATTCAATTTTTTATCAATTTTAAATGAAATGTGTTTTCCGGAATAACCTGTATTTGTTTCGTTTTTAATATAAATGGTGTCGGTATTAATAAAATCAATAGATGCTAATCCTTCTTCAAATTGATATTCTGATTCTTTACACTCGTAAAAATCATAAAAATTATTTTGTTCAAAATGTTTATTATTTTTATCGATTATCAATTTCTGTCCAAAAGATAGAATTGGTAATAAATGAAATAATAATAGTATCAGTTTTTTCAATTACTTCTCAATTAAGTTACTTTCCAGTTTTGAACTAAATATCCAGCTTTTAATTCGGCCAATTCTTGTCTTTCACGTTTTTTATTTTCTTTAAATTGCGAAAATCGAGAGTTACTAAATTCCGAACGTATTTTTTCTTCAAATTTCTTGGTGCTTAATGCTTTATTCCGATTTGGTGAACTTCCACAATTAATACATTGATAATAAAGCGCATTAACTCCATTGGGTTTGTGGTCAATAGGAATAATTTCATGTGGATTTTTACAACATTCATCTGAATGCCAATAACCCCAAAACCTACAATTCGCACATACATATACGTTCCAATAGTCGTAATTTCTTTCGACAACTATACGTTTAGATTTACATTTTTGGCATTCCTGCATTTTTTTTCAAATTATGTAGAACGGTTAATTTTATGAGTAGTGGCATATTACGGGCTTCTTTCCAGTCCAACCCTGGTGAAGTTTTAGCAGACAATAAACCTTGATATTTAGTACTTTTCCTGCCATTACTTATACAAAATGTCGTAGGTAGTTTTTACAATAATTCACTTTTTATTTTTACAACTAAATCACTTCCTGTTTGTGAATTGATTTTCCTTACGAAAAGTTTTTCACTATTAATAATCTCAGTCCAATCACTCAAAGTATACCATTTGCTTAAGGATATATCAATTATATGATAATTTGCTAATCTCCAGGTACCACGACCTTGAAACTCCATTTTACCATCTGATTTTTTTGCAAAAAAAGAATTACCAATTATTGTATGAAAGTAATGTTCGTCAAGAGAAAAAGTATATTTATTCATTTCACGAAAGCCATTATTTGCATAATGATAATCACGCACATATTTACAGCAATTCATCGTTAATGCTACCCATTGGCTTCCGAAGTATGGTAAGATTTGATTATTCCAATTATTTTTAAATCGCAACTTATTTAGCAAAAACCGTATAAGTTTATCCAGTATAGTTATATATCTATTATTGGAATTGAAAATAGGTTTTTTAAACCATTTAAATTTTTAGAGGTGTCTACCTAAATACTTATATTTGTTAGGTAAAATAAAAGGAAAATGGAAAAATTCAAGGGCCAAGGGATTCTGGAATATTTTGATAAATTTAAAACCGATTTAGATTGTTTGGAA
>Ga0314774_1002029_pt1 | contig 11935 bp, 7 predicted proteins | sample MetaGCBIA2018_FD_204515 | JGI IMG/M metagenome (GOLD analysis project Ga0314774, IMG submission 204515) | Cryopeg brine microbial communities from Beaufort Sea near Barrow, Alaska, United States - CBIA 2018 | ecosystem: Environmental > Aquatic > Marine > Coastal | place: USA: Alaska | collected... | reverse complement strand
TGGTACGCTTATTTTGAATTTCAGGAAAATCTGCATTGTCCACATCAGGTGGCCCTATAGTTAAAATCCCTGCTCTATCTGGCGTGGCGTTTACTTTATACCACATAACACCACTAAACGATTCGCTTGTTAATCCTGTTGTAGGGAACGTTAAATAAGAATCGGTTGCACCGACATACGCATTGCTGCCTTTTTTTGCTTCACCAGAAAAACCAGGTGTACCAACCACTGTAGCTGAGCTACCACCAACAATATTAACATAATCATCATTAAAAGGCATATAAAATGTTTCGCCATCTGCAGGCTCATATGGATTTGTAACTCCAATAATATTTTGAATTTCATCCTGTGTCAATGCTTTATTGAACAAACGTAAATCGTCCATAAAGCTATTATCAGATTTATGATCCCATCCGTTAAAGCGTGGCGCTCCAGACATGATCGATAATATATCACAACCTGTCCAATCAATACCAGAGAAAGTGCTTTCTTGAACAAGTACTCCATTAATGTACACGATAGCCGAAGTACCAGAAATAGTAAATGCCATGTGTACCCAATCACTACCTGGAGCAACATCAGCAGCTGCACCACCATCAACCCAAGTATCAGCAGTACCATTTCCAACATTCAATTTAAAACGCTGATTTCCATCTGCATTTTCCCTAAAAAATCTAAATCCACTTGTTCTATCGTTTTGTGCGTCGGGATTTGCAGTATCTGGTGGCCCAATCACCAAAATACCCGCCCTGTCTGGATCATTGTTAACTTTATACCAAAAAGAAGCCGAGAATTCTGTTCCTAATTGTAATCCAGCCGTTGGAAAGGTTAAATAGGAATCTGTAGCACCTGCATAAGCATTAGTGCCTATCAATGCTTCTCCGGCAAAACCAGGCGAACCCACTTTGGTTGCTGGAGTAACGCTAATTAATTCGGTGTAATCATTATCAAAAGCCATATAGAAAATCTCGTTGGCAAATAATGGAGTATATGGTGGTTCTTTTTCAAAATTAACCGTAGCCGTAGTTGTTTTACCATCAAGGTCTGTAGCGGTTACTTTCAATTCGTGAACGCCCGTCGTTATATTATCAGCAGTCACATTTTCCAATACCCTACGGTAATCCAAAAATTCGCTCATATTGGCAATTTCTGAACCATCCATAAATACGGCAATAGAACCGACTTCAATATCATCTGTAACTTCAAATTCAATATTGATCGAAATCACAGGATCATTCACTTTAAATTTGGCCCCATTTAATGGTGCTTTAATAGTAACCACTGGCGCTGATGCATCTGCACCAGGATCTACTGCTGTTATAGGGTCTAAGTTATCACTACATCCAGAGAATACAAAAAACAATGTGAGCAACCCAATAAAATATTTATTTAATGTTTTCATTTTTTTATTGTTTTAAAGTTATTATCTAGGCACATCGCCCAAAATAGGGAATTCGTCTATTTGATCCTGATGATATGTTACAAAAGCTTTATCTGCTGTAAAGGTTCTTCCTTCGAAACTTAGTTCTCCATATCTTTCTAGCCTAACCATATCAAAAAATCGTTTGCCCCACTCCATGGAAAGTTCAGCATATTTTTCATCAACCAATTGATCCAAAGTGACTCCACTTAATGGTGCGAGATCTGCCCTTGCCCTCACTAAATTCACCGCCTGATCTGCAGTCATTGCAGAATTAGAAGCCCCTTGAATTAAAGCTTCTGCATACATCAAGAGTGTTTCACCGTAACGGTAAACTATATAATTTTTATTGCTACCATAATCACTTCTACCAGGAATTAACTGGTTAGTTGGCAAATAATGTTTACCACTACAAAATATAGCTCTTGCATTATCACTTAGAACATCCCCATCCCTAGTGGTTGGTGAGACAAATGCCGGCAGTGTTCCCGCTGTATAACCGGTAGTCGCTATAATACTATCTATACCGTTTTGTGTAAACAATACAGCAGTCTCTAAACGTTTGGTTTCATTTCTATCCAGCATAAACTTAACATATTTCATACTGGGCTCAAAGAACCCCCATCCGGCTGCAGCACCTGCTACTGCAGGAGTCCATCCATTAGGTCCATAAGGTGCATAAAGATGACTTACCCTATCTCCCAGCCCAACACCAAAATCGGAATATTGAAATTCAAATAGACTTTCATCACTTAACTTTCCGGGTGTTTTAAATAATTCATAATAATCTTGAAATAAACTGAATTTACCTGAACTTATAATTTGACCCGTTGCGTCTGCAACTGCTTGATAGTTCTTTAATTCTTGATTAGCCAAGGCCTTAATTGTCAACGCCGTATATTTCGTGACTCCTCCTGGTAAATCTGCACGCTCGTTTGGTCGCATATCCAACAAAAATGGAATTGCTTCATCCATCTGATCGGAAAGATGCTGCATTACCTCGTCTTTTGAAGGCACGCTGGTTACGTCAGCAAAATCATCAAGGTTAGAAGATTCTGGAATAAAAACTGCCCCATAAACTTGCGACAATTGAAAAAGCAATATAGCCCTTAGCACCTTTGCCTCAGCAATATACTGTTCTCCTAAGGCTATACCATCTTCATCTGCCAATTCCATATATCTGCCTATTTGCTCCATACCCGTATGGGCGCGAATAATATCCTCATAATAGGTTTCCCATAAAGTTCTTGAACCAAAAAATGAATTATCATATACATAACGATCTTGATTTTTAAGACCTTGTTGATCCCCAGCAGCATTAACATCATCTCCCCTGGTAGATACAACCAATGGTTGTTCCCAACCTCTATCGGTAACTGTTTGATAGACACCAATAAGTGATAGAATCATATCCTCGGTCTTTGAAAAATCTGTACCCCCGGCAAAATTATTGTTAAGTTCGGGTTGATCCAATTCATTTGAACAGCCTGTAAGCAAAACCACCAGTAAAGCTAAAAGCACAGGCAACTTGTATGTTTTTATATATATCATAGCTATTATTTTTAAATTTTAACATTTACACCAAACGTATATACTCCTGGGATAGGATAGGTTTGATTATCCCTACCATCTGCAACCTCTGGTGTGAAACCATTGTAATTAAACAAGGTTAATGGCCGTTCAGCGGTTAAGTAAAATCTAACATTAGGATTGAATTTTCCTTTCAATTCTGGTAACGTAAAACCTAATGTCACATTTTGTAAACGCACAAAATCCCCTTTTTCAACAAAAAAGCTATTGAGAAATTGATTGCTCCACGGATTTCTTATACCTCTTGCCGATGGATATGAATTTGAGGTTCCTTCACCATGCCAGCGATTAACAGCAAAATCCCTATCAATATTAGGATCTGGTGTTTGTCGAATTGAAAAACGTTTTATGTTTGCTATGACGTTGCCTCCCTGACCTATTACATTTAAAGAAAAATCGAAAGCCTTATAATTAACTCCCAGGTTAAAACCGAAGGTATACGATGGTAAAAAAGATCCTAAGTCAACTCTATCCTGTGCATCTATAACCAAGTCACCATTATGGTCGACGAATCTAAAATCTCCAGGTTGTACTTTTAGTCCGTTAGCTATTGCCGCTTGTGCCGCAGGGTCTGACTGAATTTCTTCCGGGGTCTGATATACTCCAGCTACCTCAAGTCCGAAAAACGAGTTTATAGAGCCTCCAACTACGCTTCGTTGCGCCGTATCTCCCCCAGAGGTCAAGTTTTCCTGTCCTGCTAAATCCAATATTTCATTTTTTAAAGTAGAAAGGTTTGCTCCAATATTGTAACTAAAATCTTCCGAAACTTGCTTATTCCAATTTAAATCAATCTCAAATCCAGAGTTTTTAATTATCCCAACATTCTGTCTTGTTTCACCAGGTACTAAAAGTCTTGATACAGGGATTATAGCATCTCTTGTTTCCCTAGTAAAATAATCAGATTCTATAGATAATTGACTGTTGAATAATTTGGCCGTAATCCCAACATTTGTCTCAGCGGTCACTTCCCATTTTAGAGCTTCAAAATCACTATTGGTAATCAATCCTGGAAATCTTGTATCACCAAAAGCGGCATCGACAGGATCGGAAGTTATACCTCCGGTACTTGCATTTACATTGGCATTTCCTAATTCGCCCCAACTAGCTCTTATTTTCAAGAAGTCGAAAACACCATTGTTTTCCATAAATGATTCTTCTGAAATTACCCAACCAACTCCAACAGTAGGGAAATAACCCCATTTTTCTTGATACTTGCTTGTACCGTCGGCACGAAACGTACCATAAAGCAAATATTTATTGTCAAAATTATAAGCAACACGCCCAAAATATGAGAAGAAATATTGTCGAACGCCATTATCGCCAACACCACTTACATCAATAGAATTTGCTAAATCCAAGAAATAAGATTCCTCACCTATTCCGGGGCCATTTGGAAAGCCTATACCCTTTGCTTCCAGTTGCTCAAGTGATCTGTCCCTAAAAGATGTTCCTGCTAAAACGGTTAAATTATGTTTCCCGAAATCCTCATTATACGTTAAAGTATTATCCCATGTTTGCTCAGAAAACGTTTCATTTTTTTTAATTAATTCTGCATTTTCCCTAAAAGCATTTCCAATCCCAAAGGAAAAAGGGAGCCTTACCTCTCTAGTTTCAAGAGTTTCAAAATTATGATGATAAGCTGTTTTAAAAGTCAATTTATCAGGAAGAAGTTGATACTGAATATCAAATGTCATTAGGGTATTTCGAATTTTATCCCTGTTTTCGTTATTTTCCATTAAAGGAAACGGGTTTTGAGGACCTCTGTACCCTAAATCCTGGGCATTGGCATAGGGTCTGGGAAATGCATCGGTTTTAGATGGATCAAGAACCGGCATTGTTGGCACTGCAAAATATGCAGATGCAAAGGCTGCGTCTTCAGGACGATATTTTGTAGCATTACTTAAAAGTGCCGAAGCACCAACCTCTAATCGATCACTTATATCGACGTTCAATTTCGTTCTAATATTGAAACGTTCGAATTCATTTTTCATTCTAAGAATACCCTCTTGTTCAAATTGACTTAGTCCAACCGAATAAGTAACACTTTCAGTTCCTCCAGTAACTCCTAAACTGTGATTTTGTATGAGTGCATTACGCAAAATCAAATCATACCAGTCGGAATTAACATTAGGAATATTGGGGTTAATTCTACTACGTCCATAACGTTGAATAGCATTATCTATGAACGATCCTTCCGCAGTAGAACCTGATTCCCTGGCTAATGTTGCAAATTGCTCTGAATTTGATAACTTTACTACATTTTGTGCGACTTGAACACCTTGATAGCCGCTATAGGTTATTTGAGGTTTCTGATTAATTTTTCCGGATTTAGTTTGAATAAGCACCACACCGTTGGCGGCCCTTACGCCATAAATAGCAGATGCAGAAGCATCTTTAAGTACCGAAATGGTTTCAATATCTTCGTTGTTCAAAAAATCGATATCATCGTAAAAGGTGCCATCTACAACATATAGCGGATCAGACGCCCCACCTCCTGTGTAAGACCCAAGACCACGCACCCTAATAGTAGGAGCTGAACCTGGAGCACCACTGCTTACTACTTGTAAACCTGCTACTTTCCCTTGAAGGGACTGCATCGCGGCACCGGCAGGTGTTCTAGCAATATCTTCAGCTTTAATGGTGGTAATTGACCCCGTTAAATCTGCTTTCTTTTGAGAACCATACCCAATTAAAACCACTTCATCCAAAGCAGCCGCACTTACCTCCAGTGCTACATCGATATTGTTTTGTATGCCAACTGCAACTTCTGTTGTAAGCATCCCAATAAAGCTAAATTCCAATATCTCACCAGAACTGGCTGATACAGAATAATTTCCATCAAAATCCGTGATCGTACCTCTGGAAGTTCCCTTTACGAGCACATTAACCCCAGGTAGTGGCATACCGTCTTCAAGAGAGGTAACCACTCCTGTTATTGTACCCTCCTGCGCATGAGTTGGTATAAATACCATAAACATCACCAAGAAAAGTAGAGTAATTTTTGTTTTCATAAGCCCTGTTGATTTTATTAATTTTAAGTTTAACTCAATGGATTTTTCCTGAAAAGAAAAAATTTTCTGAAATAACAAGTGTGAATACCAAATTTATAGAATGTAAGGACTAAGTTAACATAATCATAATATAACCGAACACATCACAATGTTAAAAGAAACTTAACCCGCTCTTTTTTAACACAATATGAGTTGCAAATAAAGTAATTATAAGGAATAAAAATGTTAATGATGAGGAAATGATGTGGTAATAAGTGACAATTTACAACGTTTTCGTAGAGAGGTTAATCTAAATTCATTAATATTTTAACGAGATTATCCTTTTTGGAAAGTTGGAATTTTTTGCGCAATCTATATCGATGTAATTCTATGCTCCTAAATGTTATTCCTATTAATGGAGCAATTTCTTTAGAACTGAGATTCATTCTGAGAAAGGCACATAATTTTAAATCGTTTGGAGTTAGTCCGGGATATTTGTTTTGCAAAATTTTAAAAAAATCATCATGTACTTCATGAAAATTTCTCTCGAACAACTTCCATTCATTTTGAGAATTGGATTGACGATCTTTAATATCCATCAATTTTAGATAAAGCTTTTGGTTTTCCTTTTTGATGTTTGAATTATTGATCTCCTTTTCCATTTCAGCAAGAATATCTTCCTTCCTTGCCATCAAAGCTGCATAGGATGCAAGTTCTTTACTTTTAGATTTGAGTTTGCCCTTTAATTTTTCCTGCTCCAATTCAGTAATTATTCTATTGTTTTCAAAATTCTGCTTTTGGATGACCAATTTATGTTCAAATTCCAATTCCCTCTCCAATGCTTTCTTTTTATTGATAAATTTAAGCTTGTTGTAATAATTTATCAGAAGCACCCCCATTATAAGAATAGAAACATAACCAAACCAAGCCCAATTGCTCAAATACCACGGCTGCAGGATGCTGAACATATACATTGTGGTACTCTCATCGTTTAAACTGCTTTCAGGTTTCACTTTAAATACAAAATCCCCCGCAGGCAAATTGTTATAACTCACTTCTGAAATACCCGAAGGAACGGACCATGAATTGTCATATCCATCAAGTTTATAAGAGTAGGTTGGCAAGGAAATATTTCCGGGGGCCTTGTTGGAAAACCTAAAATAAATTAAATTCTTTTTATAAGGGATTTTGACCCTCTCTTTAACAGGCATCCTTTCTCCATTAACTTTCACAACTTCAAGGGATACCATTTCCTCACTGCTTTCTTTATTAATTGCTGATGGCCGGATTTTTAAAAAACCATCATCCATAAGCATAAACACATCATTTGATAAAGCTGTTGCACCTGGAAAATTTTTTACAATTCTGTTATTAACCAAATCTTCGTTAAGATTAAATGAGCCGGAGGCAGTAATGTTGAAGATCATTTGTGAGTTTTTATTCTCGGCAACCAAAATTTCAGGATTTAGCGATGAAATCTCGTCAAAAGGTGATAATTTTCTCTCCAATATAGGATCCCGTAGGAGTGTATCATTTACTACATCATATCTGAAAACCTTATTTTTGCCGGAAATAAAAATCTTGTTTTCCAATCCAAACAACTTGTTTTGTGAGGAAGTTGAAGCAAACTTTTTAAGAAGTTGAAGCTCCTTATGATCATTTAGGAATTTATACTGAAATATTCCACGATGTGCGGATTCTATCCATAAATGATCTTTTTCATCAAAATAAATACTATTTATTGGAAAGTCTATTTCTGAATAGCGTTTATAGACCCATTTCCCGTTTGTTTTTTGATAATGCGCTAAACCTGTATAATTAGGTTGAATGAATAATTCAGTATTCGGGATTCTTTTGAAATCCATTCCTCCACTAATATCATTAATTAAGCTAAACTGATTGTTTTTTATACTGAAAGTCCCATTGTTATGACCACAAATAATCTCATCCCCAACCCTGGTCAAATTCCAAACCTGTCCATTAGAAGATTTAAGAAATTCCAACTCCTCTCCCTTTAAATAAAATACCCCATGGTTTGATCCTAACACCAAACCATCGGCATCATCTATAATTGTATACACCGTGCCTAAAGTTCCGGAGGTATCATTGTAACCATACACCTGATTTGAGAGATGTATTTTACTTAATCCGTTATCAAGGGCAATCCATAAATTGTGATCTTTATCTTCAAATTGTCTGAGTACCGTATTATTTGCGAGACCATTTTTCTTATTGAAAATGTATTTAAAGCTACCGCTTATATCAAAAACAAGTAACCCATTATTGATCGTGCCAACGCAAATAAAATCGTTTAAAATTTTTAAATTATTAATTTCAAGAAATTCAAATTGGGAGGTTAGTTCCCGTTGCCATGGCTTTAATTCCTGACCATCATAATAATACAGACCATTTAATTGGGTTGCAATAAGGATCCCCCCTTTAAAAGGGGCCATACTTTGAACAGTAAAATCTTTTAGGGGAGTGCTCCACTCAACAAATTCAAAATGATCTTTCACCAGTTTAAAAATCCCGTTGTTCCTGGTGGTAATATAAACTTCATCATTTATTATAAAACTGTAGACTCCAGATACATTCCCAAATGAAATTATCTCAATTTTATTTTTAAAAGGATGATATACAAATAATTTTGTGAAAGATTGAAACAGGATCTTATCCTTATATTCCAGGATTTTCCATATTTCATCATTGTTAAATTGTTTATGAGGAATACTATCACTAAGTGAAGTATAGTTTAATTCATTCTTATTGTCTTTAACCCAATACCCAAATTGGTGATATGCTCCTGTATAAATAGTGTCGTTAATTACATTTACCGAACGCAAGGTTAATGGCTTAGGCAATTGCTTCTTTTGCCAAAAATCCCCATTAAAGGACAAGAGGTTCTTTCCGTTGGCAATATAGATTGTGCCATCGCTATGTTGTGAGAGATCCCAATTGGTGTTTTCCCCATTATATTCAAGTTTGGTGTAATTTTTGAAATAGGGGGTAATTTCCTGTGCTGATAAATTCCAGATGGAAAGAAAAAGGGCCAGTAGTATTTTTTTCATTACCTCTATTATTCAATTAATTGCAAGGTAACTAATACTTTCATAAATTTTTGAGTGCCTAAAATGCATAAAGTTAATTAGTCACAATTTTACTAGTGATAACAAATGCCGATTTTTTTATACAAACAGCTTAATTCCAAATCAACTATTCTGACCTGGATAGAAAAGATATATTATATTTTAGAGGTCAATAGTTATTTTCATATCAAATCTCAAATTTATAACGAATTTGTCGGGTTAGCGGAGTCAAAACCGATTCGTCCAGTCCAAAACTTCTCGACTGCGAACAGACAAAACAAAGTATTTTAATAATATTGAATATTAGAGAAATAGAATTAGTGGATGCATCTATCTACTGACTTCTATTCTATTTTTTTATTTGACCCTAAGTTTTTTCAGAGCGTGGGCGCTTTATGACGATTTAGTGATACTTATATGGTTAAAATAAATATAATCATATAAGCGTTTATTTTTCAGGGAATTAACTTTCAATGTTAGTTCCCTGAAAAATCTACATAGGCTCCGGCGCGAGTTTAATTTCAAGCCCGTTCAATTCTCTGGTTATTGGGATCTGACAGCCCAACCGGCTATTTTCCTGTACAAAAAATGCCTGATCCAGCATATCTTCCTCTTCGTAACTTTTTTCCGGAAAGTGATCGGAATGACTTAAATTATAAATATGGCAGGAAGCACACATCGCCATGCCCCCGCAAGTGCCCTGAACGGGCAACTCATGCATCTTGCACACTTCCATTAAATTCATGTTCATATCGGTTGGTGCATCTACAAGATGCGCCTCACCTTTCCTGTCGATAATTGTTATTTTTATGTCTAACATATTTTTGAAAAAAGATTCAAAATCCTCATACTTCAGGACCCTACTATCTTCGAATTAGTTTATACTTTTTATTATTTCCTTTTTTGCCTCTTTTCTTGTTCCGTCAAAGCCACTTACCCCACTAACTGTCGTGTATTTCATTACATATTTTTTATCGGGAAAAATACGTTGATAAGCACTTTGGCACATAATTGCCGCTTCATGGAATCCACAAAGGATCAATTTCAATTTTCCCGGATAGGTGTTTACATCACCAATGGCATAAATGCCGGGAATGTTTGTTTGATAATCGTAGGCATTATTAACCTTAATGGCATTTTTTTCAATTTCCAGACCCCAGTCTCCAATAGGCCCCAATTTTGGGGAAAGCCCGAAAAGAGGAATAAAAAAATCTGTCGGTTTTATACCATCAACCGAGGCATCCCCATTATGGCGAATAACCACAGCTTCCAATTCATTTTCCCCCTTTAGATCCACTACTTCTGCCTGAGTAATCAAGTTTATTTTTCCGGATTTTGATAATTCTTCAACCTTTTCTACAGAATCCAAGGCACCACGAAAATTATCCCGTCTATGAACCAGGGAAACTTCTTTGGCAATTCCTGCCAAAAAAATTGCCCAGTCTAAGGCGGAATCTCCTCCGCCGGATATTACCACCCTTTTATTTCGATATATTTCGGGTTCCTTTATGATATAAGCAACGCCTTTGTCTTCATATTTACCAATGCTGGCAATAGGAGGTTTTCTGGGTTCAAAGCTGCCTAATCCACCGGCAATTACCACTACCGGAGCCTGATGTTGGGTGCCTCTCGAGGTGGTTACCAAAAAGTTCCCGTCTTCAAGTTTATCAAGAGTCTCCGCTCGTTCACCTAAGGTAAAACCCGGACTAAAGGGTTTAATTTGTTCCATCAAATTCTTTACCAAATCTCCTGCCAATACCTCTGGAAAACCAGGGATATCATAAATAGGTTTTTTAGGATAAATTTCAGAACATTGCCCGCCAGGTATTGGCAAAGCATCTATCAGGTGACATTTTAATTTTAATAATCCAGCTTCAAATACGGTAAACAAGCCCGTAGGCCCGGCACCAATAATTAAAATATCTGTTTTAATCATTTTATTCTATTTACACGAAAAAGCAAATGAGCAAAAATACCATCACTTCTCAATATTTACCACTTTCTCAATTTGTGGCACATATTTTTTAATGGTCATTTCCACACCCGATTTTAAAGTCATTTGGTTAACGTGGCAACCTACACAGTTGCCTTCCAACTTAACTCTTACCAGTCGGTCATCTTCAATGGAAACCAAGGAGATGTCCCCGCCATCATTTTGCAGATAAGGACGAATTTCTGCAAGGGCTTTTTCTACATTTATCCTAATTTCTTCAGTTGTCATCTATTTTGTTTTAACTGCACTACAGCCAGCCATCGTTGTGATCTTGATAGCCTCGGTTGGAGGTAGGCTTTTGTTTCTGTTTACGGTTTCCTGAACTACATTTTGAGTGATTTTTTCAAAAGCAGCTTCAAGAGGAGTTCCTACCTGCAAGGCTGCGGGCCTTCCTACATCCCCAGATTCACGAATGCTTTGCACTAATGGAATTCCGCCTAAAAAGGGCACCTTTAAATCTTCAGCCAGGCTTCTTGCTCCATCTTTTCCAAATATATAATATTTGTTTTCCGGCAATTCTTCAGGAGTAAAATATGCCATGTTTTCTATAATTCCCAAAACCGGCACATTAATGCTTTCCTGTTGAAACATTGCAACCCCTTTTCGGGCATCAGCCAAAGCCACTTTTTGTGGAGTACTAACAATCACAGCACCAGTAATAGGCATAGATTGCATGATGGACAAATGAATGTCTCCAGTTCCCGGAGGAAGATCTATCAACATAAAGTCTAAATCTCCCCAGTCAGCATCAAAAATCATTTGATTGAGGGCCTTTGATGCCATAGGTCCTCTCCAAACTACTGCCTGATCTGGTTTTGTGAAAAATCCAATAGATAATATTTTTACCCCATAATTT
>Ga0314774_1002027_pt1 | contig 11942 bp, 8 predicted proteins | sample MetaGCBIA2018_FD_204515 | JGI IMG/M metagenome (GOLD analysis project Ga0314774, IMG submission 204515) | Cryopeg brine microbial communities from Beaufort Sea near Barrow, Alaska, United States - CBIA 2018 | ecosystem: Environmental > Aquatic > Marine > Coastal | place: USA: Alaska | collected... | reverse complement strand
TCGCTTCCTTCAGACCCTGCCGTTGCCAGCAACGCCCTTGCGATTCGGATTGTCTTCCCCCTGATCGGGGTGACGCCCGTATCTTTCAACGAGCCGGGTTTGCCAGCTACGCTGGGCAAACCAAAAGCGGGGCAGAATATAATTCTGTCCCGCTTTTTTTATGCAAACCCTTGGAGAATCACGCCACTTAACATCGATTCAAGCAACACCCGATGGGAGAATGAACCAGAATATGGTCCCCTGATTATTCCCTTCTGATTCTATCCATATCTCTCCACCATGCAGTTCGATAATGCGATGCACTTTGGACAGGCCAATTCCGGTCCCTTCACCGTCGCTGCTTAATCGATTGAACAAGGCAAAAACCTCCTCGTGATATTCCGGGAGAATACCGATACCGTTGTCGCGGACAAAACAAGCGGTTTGACCATTGCTTTCGGCCGTGCCGACTTCAATCCGCGGCGCCGACTGTCCCCCCATATACTTGATGGCATTTTCGAGCAGGTTTTGCACCAGCTCTTGTAATTGTACGCGATCGCCTATAACAATCGGGAGATTGTCAGCTATGCTGATATTAATCTTGCTCCCTTTAAGAAGACCGCTGACCATATCCCGCGCCTCCACTGCAATCTCATGCAATGCAACCCTCTCCTTCAATGCGGCAGAGTGCCCGAGACTGCTGAGTGACAACAGGCCGCTGAGTTTGTCGGACATCTTGCTCGAGGCGGTCTTGATGAAATTTATCGATACGCGGGCATTATCGTCGATACGGTCGCCAAGACTCTTCTCAAGGATCTCAACAAAGCCTTGAATTGTGATCAGCGGGCTCTTCAGGTCGTGCGATACGGTGTAGTTGAATCGTTCCAGTTCGGCATTTTTGCTCTTCAGTTCCGTGGTTCTCTGTGCGACCTGAAGTTCAAGCTCAGCCCTGCTCTTGCGCGTCATATACAGGTGCACAAGCAGTGTGCCGATCATCATGAAAAGGATAAGCCCGGAAAATATTTTTTTGAACAGCGTATAGTCGAACCCTTTATCGTAGCGAACGACAATCGCTTGATCGAGGAGCTTCTGGCGCTCTTCTTGCGAAATAGAGGAGACCGCTTTTTCATAAATAGAGAGGAGGAGCGGGTCATCGTTTCTGATGCCGATACCGAGTTCATAGTTATAATCAAGCTTACCGGCAACCTTTAAATCGAAGTAATTTTGTTTCTGGATGATTGTGGCGATATTGAGGAGTGAATCGATATAGCCGAAAACCTCCCCGTTGTGGACGAGCTTCATTCCTTCACGTGGAGTATCGACCAGCGCGATTTTAATATCTGGATAGCTCTTTTCTAGAAACTGGACAGCGGCATATCCCTTCACCACCGAAAATGTCTCCCCTGAGAGCCGTTCGAAGTCTTCAATGAACAGCTTATCGGATTTGGTCGCGATAACCGTGGGGATCGAGAGGAGCGTGCTGGTGAAGTTCATGTATCTGCGGCGGTCGGTTGTGTCGGCGGCGGCGAGGAGGATGTCGCACTTGTGTTCTTTTGCCAAGCGCTCTGATTCGTCCCAGGTCGCTGTCCCGACCAGAGAGACCGCTTTGCCAATTTTCTGCGTAATAATCTCGTTTAATTCGGCAAAAATCCCTTGCATTTCCCCTTTGGTATTGAAGCTCACATAGGGAGGCCAGTTGGGGTCGGTACACATTGTAATCGGTTTGCGGGAGGCGAGGTATTTGCGCTCTTCTGCACTCAGGGAGAGCTGGTTCAATCCTCCGAATTCTGCTGGACTGACCAGATACCACTTGTTTTTGATTTTCAACTTCTCTTTGTCTGGGATGGCGGCCAACCCTTTGTTCAGGATGGCGATCGCCTCGGGCCAGTCCTTGCGTACCCCGAATGCAAGCCGCAGCGTTTCATCCAGAGGAAAAGCGATCTGCACGTATGGCAGATTGTATTTCTGTGCGTAATAAAGTGCGGTGCCATTGCCGAACATCGCATCGGCCTTGCCATCCATAACGGCTTCCAGGGTTTCTTTGATTGTTGCGGTGCGGAGGATAACCGCTCCGGGGATACTTTTGGCGAGTTTTTCATCGACCAGATTGCTCCCGTGGATCGCGATGGTTTTGTTTTGCAGATCATTGAGTGAGCGTAACTTTACGGGATTCCCCAATGGGACCATCACTGTTTTGCGGACGCTGAAATAGATATCGGAAAAGTTCAGGTAACTCTTGCGCTCTTCGTGAATAGCCCCGGTGCTCAAGCCGTCGATCGTTTTTTGCTTGGCGAGTTCCTGCATTTCGTCCCAGGAGCCCGCCTTGAGCTGAAAATTAGCTCCGGTCAGCGCATTGATGCGAGCCAGAATGGCGGCATCGTAGCCGCTGATCGTGCCGTCCTTGTTGAGAATGACCGAAGGTTCCCAGTCCTTTTCGGTGCCGAGGACGATAACCGGATGATCACGAAGAAAGCTTTGTTCAGCTTCGGTCAATTGGATTGTTGTGTCGCTCTTTGCCGCGAAGCAAAAGGATGGAGATAGAAGAGAGAGTGAGAGGATGACCAGAAAGAGTCGCGCAACTGTTTTTTTTTCAGGTGAGAAGAATGAAAATTTAAATTTTAAAAGGTGATTTAAAGCATCAACGCAAATCATAAGGTATTCCACTTCACCAAAGGATCAAACACTTTTACACTGTATCAGAAACCATTACTCAATAGCTACGAGTATGAATTTTCATCCCCCCGCCCGCTTGACTGTCCACCCGTGCTTTTGCAGCTCTTCCACCAACAGATCGCGATGTTCACCCTGGATTTCGATCACCCCATCCTTGAGTGTGCCGCCACTGCCGCATTTCTGCTTGAGTTGTTTGGCCAGCTCTTTGAGTGCAGCTCCCTCCAGTGGGACTCCGGTGACAATCGTCACCCCTTTTCCTTTGCGACCGGCGGTTGAGCGGCTGATCCGGACAATACCGTCCCTCGCTTTTGCTGTCCCGGATTTTTTGCAGATGCACCCTTTGATCGGTTTGCCGCATTTCAGGCAGAGTCGTCCGGTTTCATCAGAGTAGACGGGGCGGTAGTTTGACATGATGAAACTCCTAAAAGATGCGGACCATGACGGCACCACCGGCGATCAGCAGTACGCCCGCGATCCGACCGGGACTGGCGGTATGCTCCGGGTAACCGAGAAAGCCGAAGTGATCGAGATAGAGCGAGGCGCACATCTGCCCGGCCAGGACCAGAGCGGTCATGGTGGTGGCACCGAGTTTCGGGGCGAGGAAGATCGTCGCCGAGACAAAAAACGCCCCGAGCAGTCCGCCGCACCAGATCCACCAGGGGGACCGGCTGATGTCGGTCAGCGGTGGGAGCGGAATACGGGTCAGGAATACATAAAGACACAGACCGACGGTGCCGACGAAAAAGGAGATCGTCGCTGCCAGGACCGGGGAACCGGCCCAGATGCTGCTCAGCTGGGAATTGATCCCGGCCTGGGTCGGGACGCTCAGACCGGCAAGCAGGGCGAGGAGGATGAAAAATAGCGTGGTGTTCATGGACCCTCCAATCGTAGGGATTTTTTGCTCTGTTCGAGATAACAAGAACGATAATTTTTAGCTTCTGGATCCCTTCGGAAACAGGCCTGGATAAAATCTGAATAATCCTGAGGATATCCCGAGGCTAAAATCGGTTGGGTATTTCAATTAGAGGAGAACTTTCGCTCTGTTCGAGATAACAGGCTATGAAACGTTATCGGAACATCTTGCGAAACAGCCCTTTTTTGTCCTGCTCGCGCTTCTCCTGCAGACTGCGCATCCCTTTACGGGCGATGTTGTTGCGAGCATCGATGCGCAACGCTTTGTTGAATTCGGCCTCGGCCAGACTCTCCTGTCCCGCTTCCAGCAGCAACCACCCTTTGAAGCTGTGGCCGGCGGCTGTCCGTTCGAGAGTCATCGATTTGTTGATCATCTGCTTCCCCCGGTCTCGCATGATGATGCTCCGCTCATTAGCCGGATTCTTGTAGATTGCCCAGCCGAGATGAGCGAGGTAGTCGCCACTGGTCGGGACAATGTTGACGGCATCCTGCAGGGCGTTGATAGCATTATCCCACTCTTCCATTTCGATGAAGACTTTGCCGGATTGCGATTGAACCTGAGCTTGAAATTGGTCGTCCCCTTTTTCGCCGAGTCCGACCGTCCCGGAACCGAGCAGTTCATCGTAGCGTTCCTTTTTGACCACATCTGAGAGGGTATTGTAAGCGTTGGTGACGATGGAGAGGATCTCTTCGACCAGGCTCGCCTCCTCGCCGGAGAGCTGCATCAGCAATTCCGGCCCAAACTCGTGGGTGTAGGAGAAATATTTTGATTTCAGTTTGTCGAAGGAAAATTCCCCCTGTCGGAGTTTGAAAACTTCGTAGTAATTTTTATCTTTGATCTCAGTCAGGGTCTGGCGTATTTTCTTACCGATGGCCAGATCATAATCGGTCTCCTGTTGCGTGGCAGCCGCCTCATTGCCGGCGAGATCGACATCTGCCAGATCTGTTTCGTCCACCAGGTCATCAAAGCTTTCCATCCTGTCGGTAGCGCCGATATCAGCAGAATCGTCCGCGATCATATTAAACAAAGTACGGGTCGGACCTCTGGCTGCTGCATTCGACGAAGGTTCCGTACTGAGGCTGATCATTTCGAGGGTCAGCAAGGTCTGGAGCAGCGGCAGAAGGGCATCCCCGTCGCCGAGGCAATTATTGAGTGCGGTCTGACCATTGAGCTGCTGCAGGAAAAGTTGCTCTTCAGACTTTAGTTGCAGAAAATTGCTGTACTTGTAGAAGTCCGGAGCCAAAATCGGAAAGTGAGCCGAGTACTGTTGGCGCAAGGCACGCAGACGATTCATTTGCGGATGCATGTGGTAGCCGGCGTAAAACATCCGTGGAACGTTGACCGAGATGACCTGCATTTCACCCGGCAGAGAGACCGGATTGGTCGTCACTTCAAACGGGGGGAGCCCGAAGGCATAGATCAGTTCGCTGCCGAGGTAGGAGAGTTTCTCCTGCATCAATCCAGGGTAATCGAAGCAGCCCAATTCGACAAGGGTGTCGTGTCGGCATTCCCCGGCTGTTGTGTAGTAGGAGTATTCCTCAGCCGAAATGGCACCGCGCTTGAACAGGAACTCACCGAAATTCTCATGGTTGAGTCCGGGCCGAAGCGAGACCGGTGTGCCGTTGATAAAGCTTAAGTGCTGCTGGCGATTGTTGACGCTGAAATTGAGTATGCCGGAAAAGCGCGAGATTAAAGCGCGATGCAGGTGTCGATCGATCGTCTCACCAGAGCTGGACGACGGGAGCGACAGATTTTGCTCGATAGCTTTGAGCAGGTCACCGGCGCGAAACGGTTTTTCCAGGTAGGAGATGACGCCGAGAGAACGGGCCGCGGCGGCACTCTTCTCGCCGCGATAAACACCGGTCATGACGATCACCGGCAGCTCTTTGGTCTTCTCACTCTGTCGTAGTTTTTTCAGCAGTTCAACGCCATTTAAACGGGGCATTTTAAGATCGAGCAACAGCAGGTCCGGGGCGTTGACTGCGAGCTGACTCAAGGCATCGATCCCGTCGAGTGCACGCCGGGTTTCATAACCGGCCTTTTGCAACAACCGTTCGAGCGGCTCTGCTACGTTGTCGTTGTCTTCAGCAATCAGGATCGAATGGGGCATAATCAGTCACTTTAGCGGTGCAGCTGGAAACGCCGGACAGCCTGGTTGTGTTCTTTTAAGGTCCTGGAAAAAATATGGGTTCCATCCCCGCGCGCGACAAAATAGAGGTATTGGACATCGGCCGGAAACGCCGTTGCGTGCAGCGCCGTCTGCCCTGGGTTGGCAATCGGTCCCGGCGGCAGGGCAGGGATGGTATAGGTGTTGTAGGGGGTTGGTTGGCGCAGGTGTGCCCGGGTGATGTTCCCCTGATAGGCATCGCCGAGACCGTAGATGACGGTCGGGTCGGCCTGTAATCTGATTTTTTTCTTCAGGCGGTTAAGAAATACCGCCGCAATCAGCGGCATCTCGTCATCGTTACCTGCTTCTTTTTGAATGATTGAGGCGAGGGTTAAAAACTGGTGACGATTGAGCCCCTGTTCTGCCGCGGCTTCTAATAACTCTGGAGTCAGATTCTGGTCGAGCTGGTCAAGCATCGATTCGAGCAGGGTTGTGAGCGAGAGTCCGGTCCTAGCCGTGTAGGTCTCAGGAAAAAGATATCCTTCGAGGGAGTCTCCCTGAATGTTGTGGGAGGAGCGGAACTGCTCGTCATGAGCTAGCGTGAGAAACTCGTCGAGGGGAGCAATCTCTTGAGCGGCGAGTCGTTCGCCGATCTGGCGCAGGGTGAACCCCTCCGGGATGGTGAATTGGATGCGGCGCACATCCCCCTTGATCAGGCGGTCGAGGATCTCTCCCGGGGTAGCGGGCTGGCTGAAATCATATTCGCCGGCCTGGACAGCGCCGGTTTCGCCGCGCAGGCGGGCGAGTAAACCGAACATTCGGGCATTGGTAATCAGGCCGTTTGTTTCAAGGTGGTTAGCGATAGTGTTAAACGAGGTCCCCGTTTTAATCTGCAGGGCGATTGTCTTTGCCGGTGTGACAGGTCGTGTGACAAACAGTCCGGCGGTTATCAGCGAACCTCCGATGATAAACAGTATGATGCAAGAGAGAAGAATGAGGCGGTATGAAAATCTCAAGGTGGTCAAGGTCATGACAATTGCAAATAAAGGGTTAAAATTACAGTAATTTTAAGGAATTCAGCCGGATCTGTCAAGCGTTGTGCGCGGAGGGAGTTCAGGCCTTGAATTTGCTTTCGGTGCCGTGCTTCAGGCGCCCGATGTTAGCGCGATGACGGAAGACAACCATGCCGGCGATAAAGAGACTGGCCAGAAGGAGTGAGGCGTCGCGTTCGATGCCGTAATTGAATAACGGTAAGGATGATGCAGCGCAGATTGACGCCAGGGAGACGTAGCGCCATTTCCAGAGAACCAGGAAAAAGACGCAGAGGCCGAGAACTGCGGTCAAAGGAGACATCACCAGAAAGATCCCTACGCCGGTAGCAACCCCTTTACCCCCCTTGAATCCGATATAGATCGGGTAGAGATGACCGAGGAAGGTGGCCGTGGCGACCAGGGCGATCTGCTCGGCCGGCATCTCAGCCAGGTAGATGGCATAGACGATCGGCAGCGCACCTTTCAATGCATCTCCGACCAGAGTCAGGATGCCGAGTTTGCGCCCGGCTACGCGGTAAACATTGGTGGCACCGATGTTGCCGCTGCCAGCCTTGCGGATGTCGTCACCACCAAACAGACGAGTGAGAACAACGCCATTCGGAATTGCGCCGATCAGGTATGCAACTAGAAGTGTAATAGTCAGTTCGATATTCATGATTTTATCTGTTCAATTCTAAGTTTATCGTAATTTAATCAATTCTTAACGGTCTGTATACATGCCATGAAGTTGAGTGTTTATCAAGTTTTATTGCGGTATAATTTTTTAACCTTTAGAACGCGCAGCGAGAAAAGAACAATTGCAGTCCGGGTCGTTTCTGGTACGCTTGGAACATTTCGATTCTCAGGTCAACAATCACCGATTACAATCTAAAGGAGAGTTTTCATGTCAACCAAAGACAATCTTGCCAATGCCTTTTCCGGCGAAAGCCAGGCTAATCGTAAATACCTCGCTTTTGCCAAGCAAGCCGATGTCGATGGCCTGCCCCAGGTCGCCAGACTGTTCCGGGCCGCTGCCCATGCCGAGACGATCCATGCCCATGCCCATCTGCGGGCGATGGGCGGCATCAAAAAGACGCTGGAAAACCTGCAAGGCGCCATCGAAGGTGAAGGGTTTGAGTTTCAGGAGATGTACCCGCCGTATCTGGAAGAAGCAAAAAAAGAAGGTGACGGCTTGGCCGAAGTTTCCTTCCGCAACGCCCTTGCGGTCGAAGAGGTGCATCATAGCCTCTACTCTGCAGCACGCGATGCTATTAAAGCGGGTGGCGATCTCCCCGAGCGCAAGGTTTATGTTTGTGAGATTTGTGGTAATACGGTTTACGATCATGCTCCAGACAAGTGTGATGTCTGTGGAGTACCGAAGGAGCGGTTCAGTCTGATTGCCTGATTCGTACGGATCGCGATGAAAGAAGCCCACGGTGAGACCAGCTCTCACCGTGGGCTTTCTTTTAATGGGGCAAAAAAGGAAATACTGGCGGGCCTCGGCCCGATGTTTTTTCCTCTCATGATGTCGCCTTCTGAATCGAAATAAAATGGTTCTTCGGAATCTACTTTTGAAAAGCTGAAATCAACTGATATGTTGTGACACGGATATGAACGTTGAAAGCATAGAAAATGTGTCCCATAAATCCCTGGATGATCCAGGACATGTGGTTGGAGTAACTTCTGGGACTCTTTAAAGAAAAAGTCCCAAATATAGAGATAAACGGGACCTTATCTAAAATCTTGAATGTAGAGAGATTTGTTTAGACAGGCGTCCCAAATATGGTGATTTATCGGACAGGCATCCACCTACAAAATTCTTTCAGTATATGACAATGCATTTCGACAAGGTGTTTGCGAAATGAAATAATGGAGCTTGCCGGTTACCCGGCCACCTGCCACAACTGCTAAGATTTGAGACGGGGAAATCCTCAGAGGTGAGGTGCTGGATAGCGGGTCTATAAGAATCATCACACCAGCGATGCAGCCAAAATCGAGTGGAGCCGTTTATCAGAAGATCAAAGCAGTCGTGAAGACCCCGCTACGAAAGGGAGGCGGGAGTATTGGCGAGGGGTTGGATTATAGATTAAGGATGTTGATTGCCACCTGCAGTTGCGGGCCATTCGGCGGATCTCAGATTCTTATGAAACAACGCTATCGGTAATTGGGATCCTTGCATGTATTGCTGTCTTTGAATACTGGCCTAACAACTTCTTTCCCCCAAATCTTCTTCCCGGCTCGTTTGGGGTTTTCAATGAATGCCTTATTTCTTTCTGCAAAATACTTATCTATAGCGGTTTTACATTCATCTACGGATTGGTAGTTACTGTTATGTATTATTGCTTTTGCCATTCCGCTAAAAACTGATTCAATAACATTCAAAAATTGAGCACTTGATGGAAGAGGGGCCAATTCGACAAAGGGTGTGTTGTTTAATTGTCTATACGCAGGCTGGTTTACTGCAGCCACCTTTTTTTCTAATGCCTTTGATGCATGCCATGATGCAGCATCCCATGAAAAATAAACACGTTCCGCAGATTTGTATCTTTCAAGCAAAACCATCAACAATTTAACCATTTCTGCAGTATTCTTTTTGTCTGAATAAAAATGTGTTACTTGATTTTCAGATAACTCCAAAGCAGCCGTACATATTAAGCTTCCCTTGCTAATTTGGTACTGAGGGACTGTATTGAGATGACCATTAGCTGTATAGGACTTTCCGCCACGAATCTTAATTGAGACAGGTCCATATTCATCTATTGAAAAGAATTTTTCATTATTTTTGAGTCCAGATAGAATTCGTTTTATATTATTGAGTTTTTTGCGATAATCTGGATCAGGACTAGTTAGAACTGTTTTTGCCCTTTTAAAAGAATAACCTTTTGCGCGAATATATACGGATACTGTGCTTTTCGATATTGACTTACCATATTGTTCTCCGTATGCCTTAGATAGTGTTTCTAAGCTCCATGAGGTTCTGTTGATGTTATGAAGTGATGGTGACTCATGAAGCAATTTAATTATCTGGTCGGCCTTATTATTCATTTGATCTTTAACTTCATCGGAAACTTTTCTTGATCTTCTTAAATCAATATTCGATAAACCTTTGCTCCTGATTGACATAATCCATTTTTCAATCGTTTTTACTGACCTTTCTATTTTTTTGCTTATCTCAACAATACTCTCTCCCCTATAGAGCCCTAGTAAGGCAACGGCTTTTTCCCATTTGCCTCGATCCGTCGATAACCGCCATGCCCGTAACAGTTCAAGATCCTTTGGTTCGATTCGGTCGATTTTCCTTTTATGGAACGCGCTGTTTTTAATATTATTCTTCTTACACCACTCGTGGTATTTAAAAACGAACTGTGAATACTTGTACCCTGATGATTCTTTCTTTAAATACTCTTCCCATAATTGCTTTAAATTTGCATCCCCCTCACTAAATATTTTATGGAATGTTGGGAATAGTACCGTTAGTCGTTCCGATTTTTCCAGCATCTCGGAGGGAATTCTTTTTGGATAGACCAAATCAACCAAGGATTTATCGCTATGCAATAAAATATCTGTATAAGTAAAGTCTGAGCTTTCGTAAAAACCTACATATTTGTTTACCGTACCCCGAGAAATATTCAGATCCTTAGCAATCCGATTCTTGCTAAGTCCCTCTAATGCATATTGACGTAACAATTTCGCAGCTTTATATGTTGAAATTCTATTTTGCGGCATAACGTACTATCCGGTGTGTCACGCAATATTCAGAACGTTTATCTTGCCGTCGAACGGTTTAAATTGGTTATGGCGACGAACTGACTTACACACTAAAGAGCTTTTATTTATCATATCATAACGTCTGAAAAGATGTAGTTAGCAGGTCTTGTGAAAACGCTTCGATACATAAAATTCCGGCTAGTTGCGAAATCCGGAGTACGTCTGATCAGCGACATCAACGTGACCGATGATCTCGGGCTCTGCATAGGGATAAGGCGCGTAATAGAGTTTGTAGTGGTGGCTCCTACTTCTTGCAGGAGATGATGATATTCAGACCGTCGGTATCATAGGTCATGATGGTGGTGTAGGGGCAGCAAAGGCCAGGTAGGGCAGGAACAAAAGCAGACAGAGCAGAAGTGTGCGTTTCATCGATCATCCCCCCCCATAGCAATGAAATCAAGACATCAGGGGGCATTCTAGCAGGCAAAACATTGGGCACACACTATAAATTGACCAGCGTGTGATCAGAGGAAGCAGTCCTATTTATATTACTGCATTGTTTTGAAGGTTCAGGTTCCCCGAAACGCATAATTCTTACTAACCCTGACAAATAATAAATGGCCACCTGGAATTGATCTAGGTGGCCATAGTTTTGTGGATTAAATAGCTTCCTAAATGTCTCTATCAAAAAGAAGCCGATTTTTGCCTCATAAATGGTGATTTATGGGGCCATGTCCCCCGGATTTCTGGTTCCCTACAATTAACTTTGGTTTCCTTTAAAGCAGCACGTTACTTCATATACTGTCTAAAATTCGTTGTTTCTGACCATCGTACGTCTGCTGATCAATGGCCCCTTTATCATACAAGTCTTCAAGTGTTTTTAAACGCTCTTCTATTGTTCTCTCGCTTGTCGGCTCTGGAGATTCAGATGAGATAGTGTTAGCTCGCGCATCTCTTAAATAATCTCTTCCAACGGCAGATACTATGCCATTTACAAAAATGACTGGTGTTGCTTGCCATTCGAGAATTGGTACAAAAGGTGGATGATTTTTAGTTAAATAGTGATAAATAATTGCATTCCCACTGGATTCAATTTTCCACGGATTTTTCAGTTTTCCGTCTCGAACCTCTGACTGAAAACTTTTCATTAAACTTTCGTAACTATTCAGCACAATTTTCGGAAAGTTCTTTAGGGACAGAGGTATCAATACCTTTTGGAGATGATATGAACTCGGGAAGTTTGCCTTCAAACAAAAGGCGCAAAGCTTCGGACGCAGTAACGCCTTGCTTTCGGCAGGTCGATAAGTAGCTTCGGACTCGACAGAATATTTTTGCTCCGTCCCAAGAACGGAAGCATCCGGAGATCTTCTGTTGAACCTTGGTCATGCGAAGATCATTTTCTGCGAGATTGTTGGTGAATGGAACCTCTGGATTTTCCATGAAGCGTAAAATGTCAGCCTCAAAAGCTCGAAACCGTTCTAACAGATTCCGGGCTTTGGAGCGAGCGAGTCGCCCTCGCCCCTTGCGCTGA
>Ga0314774_1002025_pt1 | contig 11946 bp, 9 predicted proteins | sample MetaGCBIA2018_FD_204515 | JGI IMG/M metagenome (GOLD analysis project Ga0314774, IMG submission 204515) | Cryopeg brine microbial communities from Beaufort Sea near Barrow, Alaska, United States - CBIA 2018 | ecosystem: Environmental > Aquatic > Marine > Coastal | place: USA: Alaska | collected... | reverse complement strand
AACTCAGCCGTCTGAGACGCATGGGGATCGTAGTCAACGCTCGTCGCGTAGAGGTCCAAGACCTGGCGATACAGCACCTTCTCGCTGCTGCGAATGTCGCGGATGCGCTCGAGGAGCTCGCGCCAATACTGACCCCCGCCGAGGTTCTTGAGCTTCGCATCGTCCATGGTGAAGCCCTTGACAAGGTACTCCCGAAGACGCTCGGTGGCCCAGATACGGAACTGCGTGGCGACCTTGCTCTTGACCCGGTAGCCCAGGGAGATGATGAGATCGAGGTCGTAGTGCGGGATGGTGCGCACCACCTCACGCTCTCCCTCACGGCGAACCTGTCGGAAATTCCGACAGGTTGCCGCCTCTTCGAGTTCGCCCTCGTCATAGATGTGGCGAACATGCTCCACGACGTTGGTGCGCGACGTCTGGAACAGGTCGGCAAGCTGTTGCTGGCTTAGCCACACCGTGTCCCCATCGAGGCGCACCTCAATGGCCGGGGCACCGTCCTCGCGCTGGTAGAGGACCACCTCACCCGTGGGCTCACTCACCTCGAGCCCTCCAGGTCCGCGACAATCGCGTCGATCGAGGTGCGGAGTTCTTGCTGGCGAGCGACAATGCGGGCGATCTCGGCGTTGAGTGTGGCGATGTCAACCACCTCGCGGGTGTCCTCATGGGCGACGTAGGAAGACACGGCAATGTTGTAGTCGTTCGCGGCCAAGTCCTCGTTCGGCACCAGTCGCGCGACGCAATCGACGCTCTCGCGAGCAAGCAGCGTGTCGAGGATGTGCTGCTGATTCGTCGGCATGAGCTTGTTCTTGTTGCCCTGCCGTTTGAACTCGGCCGAGGCGTCGAGGAACAGCACCGCGTTGTCCGGCTTGGACTTCTTGAGGACGATGATGCAGGTCGCGATGGTGGTGCCAAAGAACAGGTCCGGCGGCAGCTGGATCACCGCGTCCACGTAGTTGTTGTCGATGAGGTACTTGCGGATCTTCGCCTCCGCTCCCCCTCGATACAGCACACCGGGAAACTCGACAATCGCGGCAGTGCCGTTGACGGCCAGCCACGACAGGATGTGCATCGTGAAGGCGAGGTCGGCCTTCGACTTCGGTGCGAGCACGCCTGCGGGAACGAACCGCTCGTCGTTGATGAGCAGCGGGTTGGCGTCGCCGTCCCACTTGATCGAGTAAGGCGGGTTGGACACGATCGCCTCGAACGGTTCGTCGTCCCAATGCTGCGGGTCCGTGAGGGTGTCGCCGTGGGCGAGGCTGAACTTTTCGTAGTTCACGTCGTGCAGGAACATGTTGATGCGTGCAAGGTTGTAGGTGGTCAGGTTGATCTCCTGACCGAAGAAGCCACCCACGTTCTCCTTGCCGAGGACCTTCGCGAACTTGAGTAGCAGCGAGCCGGACCCTGCGGCAGGGTCGTAGACCTTGTTGACACGGGTTTTGCCAGCCACGGCGATCTTCGCGAGCACCTCGGAGACCTCTTGCGGGGTGTAGTACTCACCTCCGGACTTTCCTGCCTGCGAGGCGTACATCTGCATCAGGTACTCGTAGGCGTCACCGAACAGGTCGATCGAGTTGTCGCCGAATTTCCCCAGTGGCAGGTCGCCGATCGCATCCAGCAGTTTCACGAGCTTCTCGTTCCGCCTGGCGACCGTGTTGCCCAACTTGGAACTGTTGACGTCGAGGTCGTCGAAGAGGCCCTTGAGGTCGTCCTCGCTGTCTGTGCCTACGGCAGAGCCTTCGATGTTCTTGAACACCCTCTCCAGGGTCTCGTTGAGGTTCGCATCCCGAGGCGCTTCACGGCGCACGTTCTGGAACAGCTCCGACGGGAGGATGTAGAAGCCCTTCTCGGCGACCGTTTCCTTGCGGCCAAACTCCGCCTGAGCGTCGGGCAGGCGCGCGTAGTCGAAGTCGGTCTTGTCAGCGTCGTGTTCGCCCTTGTTGATGTACACCATGAGGTTGTCGGAGATGAACCGGTAGAAGAGCATGCCCAGCACGTAGGTCTTGAAGTCCCAGCCGTCCACACTGCCGCGCAGGTCGTTCGCGATCCGCCAGATCGTCTTGTGTAACTCGGCTCGCTGGCCTTCGCGTGTGGTTGGTGGCATGGGCGTGGGTCTCCTCGCATTGCTGCGGTTACGGTTGAAATGTCTGTGGTTCACAGTAGTCGCCGCATGCGACATCATCCCGATTCGTGCACCAGACTCAAGTGCCAGTTCCCGGGACTTGACCCCGTTTCCACTCCCTCACTCGGAGCTCGCGACAACAGAGCCGCATGAAGCGCGCGACTGGTCGCCGTGCACAGAGCGGCGTACTGCGGGTGACCCCCACACGCCGATACCGTTCCGCGTCGGGACGACAATATGTGACTGCGGGCCCGGGGATGTATTGACATCAGCACTACACTTTGGGGAGAATGAGTTCATCACCGATTGGAGCAAGGCTGTGGACACCAAGAAGCGGCGCACCGAGACCATCCAGGTTCGCGTCACGCGCGAGGACAAGGACCTGATCGCACGGGCGGCTCAAGAGTCCGACGTCGACGTGAGCGCATACGTGACTCGCACCATGCGGGCAGCTGCGCAGGACACGCTCGCTCAGCGACTCCACCGCACCTTGTCGCCCAAGGATTTCGCTCGCGTCCAAGAGATCCTTGAAGCACCCGCACAGCGGATCCCCGAGCTCGTGGCTCTGGCCGCCGAACCCTCGCCGTTCGCCGACCGATAGAAGGGCCAAGTGGCCGGCTACACCCAACCCGTTGCACTCGACCACAAGCGTCACCGCATTGACGCGTTCGTCAGCACCTCGGAAACGCAAACCCGGTGGCTGCGGCATCACGGCGTGTCCGCGCATCGCGGCGACTTCGCAAAGGTCATCGTCACCACCCCGGTCGGCAGCGACAACGTCGTTGGCTACTACACGCTGCACGGAGGTGCGCTTTCCGTGTCCGTCGCGCCCACCAAACTCGGCCAAGGCAACGGCAACCACGACATCCCGATCGCCCTCATTGGCCGTCTCGCAGTCCATGTGGACCACACAGGTCAGCGACTTGGCAAGCACCTACTGCTCGACGCGCTCCGCCGCAGCGTTGCGATCGCCACGAGCGACCTTGGGCTGAGGGGCGTCCTGGTCAACTGTGAGGACGCAAAGGCACGCGAGTTCTACCTTCACGTCATACCGGCGTTCGAGCCGCTGCCGTCAGACGACCTCACCCTCGTGGTATCCATGAAGTCACTTCGCGCGTCACTTACTGGACCCGCCAACTGACCCCTGTCTCCGAGCCACCAGATCGCGCCTTGCTGGGTCGCATGGATCAACGGCGATCACTCTGGTCAGTAGTCGCGGCCAGCGAGCTCCCAGTTCGACGAGTCGGACAAAGCCTCGCCCCACAAGTACATCTGGAAGTCCTCGCAGCGAATCCTGGTGGACTTACGGCACCCCGCTGCCTCAAAACCGGTGGCGACCCAGTGGTGCGCCTATCGTGCACCGTGCGTGTATCGCAGGCTCACTTCCCAACGGCCGTCCGAACGATGCCGCGGTTTACTGCCTTCCCCGTTGTCACGTCGCGGTCGAGTCACGAGGCCTACTCCAAGACCAGGTGAACCACGTACGCCTCCACTGCGCGAGTGGGGATGCGGGTGCGACCGCCGATGCGGAGGCAGGGCAGGTGCCCGTCACGCAGCGACGCGCCGCCAGGGCTCACACGCGCAGAACCGATGGTGGTCAAATTGGTGGTCAAACCCACCGACGGACCGACCCGGAGAGACAGCAAAGGGCCGCCCTCACGGACGGCCCTTCAATGGTGGAGCTGAGGGGAATCGAACCCCTGACCTTCTCATTGCGAACGAGACGCGCTACCAACTGCGCCACAGCCCCATCGCCCCTCGCGGAGCGACGAACAGAGTATCACTTCGCGGCCGCCACCGGGGAACGAGCCCGGCGGCATCGGCGTCGGCGACCCATAGGCCGCCGACGCCGAGCAACCGCTAGTTGGCCGCCAGAATGTCAACCACGAACACGAGCGTCGAGCCGCCGGGAATCGTGTCGCCCGAGCCCGCGTCGCCGTAGCCAAGGTCCGGCGGAACGACCAGCAACACCTGGCTGCCGACCGTCTTGCCGACGAGGCCCTGGACCCAGCCGTCAATGAGGCCGCCCGCAGTCAACGTGAAGGTCGACGGTGCACCGCGGTCCCACGACGAATCGAACGTGTCGCCGTTCCACAGCCAGCCCGTGTAGTGCACGGTGACGCTCTGACCTTCCTCAACAACTGGGCCGTCTCCGGTAATGAGGTCCTGGGCCACGAGGCCGTCGGGGAGATCGGTGCTGGGGTACGTGACGGAGGGGGTGCCGTCGTCCGCAAGGGTGACCTCGGGAAGCCCGGCGACGGGAGCAACAGCGGTGCCCTCTGCCCTATCGAGCACGTCGCTGATGCCAGCAACCGTGACCATCATGATGTTGGCCCCCTGGCCCTGATCCGGGACCGCGTAGAGGAAGTCCGTGCCTACATGGGCACCCTTCAAGACGGTCTCAATGGCGGGGTCGATTTGTCCCGTGACGTATTGGACCTGTTCGGGACTGCCGTTGTCGTACGTCGAGTACAGCGTCGAGCCGTCCGCTCCTGACTTGATGACGTAGTCGAGCGCCAGCATCTGACCCGCGTTGATCAGGCCGCCGCCACCATCAGAGATGAGCCGCGCGCCCGAGACGGTGAAGTCGACTGGCGTCGTGGCCTCGAGATCGGGGGCAACACCGTCGCCGTTGTCGATCCAGTCCATGGCCTCAAGGGCGGCATTCGGTTCGACGGTGGTGGTCGCGCCCGCAGTGGGCTGCGCCGTCGCGGGGCTCGGCGAGACGTCGCCTGTTTGGCTCGGCGCGCAGGCGGCAAGCGAGAGGGCTGCCGCGGCCAGCGCGGCGGAAAGGGCAAAACGGTGCTTCACGAGCAAAACTCCCAGCGGGTCGGTGACGCCCAAGTGTCCCACGGTGAAGCGCTGGTTCACGCCTACCGCCGTGCGGCGTCGGTTCTCCTGAACCAACGTCGGACAAGACGCAAGGTTCCCGTTCTGCGGGAATTCAGAGGATCGCTTGGCCACTCTTACAGCCCGGGAACCGGATCAGCCACTGTCAGAGGCGGGCTCGGGCGAGCTAAGCGCTCGCTTGCCGACGCTTCGCGAGAATCGCGTCGAGCGCTCCCGTGCGCGGAGCATCGTGCACGACCTGATCCGTCTTGGCCTCGGACTGCTCCGCCTGGTGCTCTGCGTGCGAAGACGCCGCGTAGTCGTCTTCAGACAGTTGGCGCGCCGTCTGCTGGCGAACCGAGGCCTTGAGCGCGTAGGCGGGCACCGGCATCGTCTTGGGCCGCCACGCGGCGCCCGCAGCCGCGTCAAGGGCAGTCTGCGCCGGCGCCGTATCGATCACGGGTACCGACTGGGAGGCCTCCGCGCGTCGCGGTCGGGCGATCGCAGGGGCCTTGAGCGGCGCCAGATCGGTTGCGGTGATGATGCGGATAGCCTGCGTCGCCACCTCGCTCGGCTGAGCTTCCTTGCCGCTCGCGCGCGCGGCGGACACGACCTTGAGGGCGCGCATCGCCGTTGCCGCCGCCCGCACCTCGCGGTCAACGGCTCGAGTGTCGGCCAGGGCCGTGCGTTCGGCAGCACCCGCGCGCACGGAGGCGCCCACGACCGTCACCATCGCGCCCGTCGCAAGGCCTGCGATCCACGAGGGTGTCCCGGTGGTCGCCGCGAGCACCCATGCGATCACCGTGGCCAAGGTTGCGACGCCGGAGAAGGACGCGCGTCGCCGGGCAAGCGCCGCGCGCTGAGCCATCGAGCCCAGCCGGTCCCGACGCAAGTGAAGGCTTTCGCGCTGCGCGTGAGCGGCCGCACGGTCGAGCGGACCGCTCGGGCGCGACATGCGAGCCTGGCTCACAGTGGCGACTCGAACGCGAGCCGCACCCGTGACCAGCAAAGGAACTTCGGATGAGGCGCTCGCGGCGTCGGCCGGGGCCACACGCGCGGCGGTGGCCCGCACCACGCGCATGTCGGTGGAGTAGCGGTCCTCCGTGCGCACCAACGCGTAGTCGCTTCGTTCACGAATGCGCTGCGGCAGGACGTAGGCGAGCACCAGCCCTACGGCAACGATCGCGAGAAGTCCTGCAGGAGGCATGACACGACGGTACGGCCGGGTCGGGCGGGACTCAGGGACCTAGCGCGGCGTGTCAGTCTCAGGACGCCTCTACGGCGCCCGTCCACCACGTTCCGGTGCGCTTCTCGCTTGCCGTCACCGCAAAGATGCGATGGTCGTGCCACGCGCCATCGATGAACAGATACGACGCGCGCAGGCCCTCTTCTCGCAGCTGCAACTTGCGCACCACGGCAAGTGATGCGGCGTTTTCGGGGCGTATCGCTATCTCAATACGGTGCAGGCCTTCCGCGAACGCGTACTCGCACAGCAACACCACGGCCGCGGGCGCAATGCCTTGACCTGCTACGTGGTTCGCGACCCAATATCCGAGCGTTCCGCCACGCTCGGGGCCCCACTCGATGCGACCCAGCGAGGCGCGACCCACGAGTTCGCCGTCTCGCTCGATCACCATGGGAAACGTGCGGCGAGCACGCCAGGAGGCGCGTTCCCGACGCACGTAGGCACGAAAGGACACGGGCATCTCGTGGGTGCCTGGTGGCGACGACGCCTCCCACTGACGCAACCATTCCCTGTTGCGTTGGCGCAACGAGAGCCACTCCCGCTCATCGCCGGCCTTGAGCAACCTCAGTCGCAGACCGTCGCGCTCCAGACGCGGCTCGCTTGGCCTCATCGCTGCCACCACAGAATAGGTAGCGCATCGCCCTTCTTGACCTCGACAGTGTCTTCCGCCACGAGCGCCACACCGTCGGCTGCCGCGATGTCGCGCAACAGCGGATTCGCGGGATCCCCCACGGGCGACACGCGATCCCTGGTGCCCTCCGCGCGACGCACCGGCACCACCTGAGCGAAACCGAAAGGCGCCTTCCACCCCTGCTGGACCATCGCCGTCGGCCGCACCACGTCGAGTCCGCGCATCCGCATGATGGCGTCGATGCCATAGCCGGCGAACGCGGCGGCTGCGTCGACCGGGTCTCCCGGCAAGGCAAGCAAGACCACAGGTGCGGCGTCGCCATCACCGACCTTGCCGAAGCCCTGCTGGTCTCCCGGCATCAACCTCACTCGGCGGAGTTGACCGTCATAGGCATGAGTCAGCATGGGCCCCATCACGTCATGCCAGTCATCGGAGACGCCTCCAAGGGTCACCACCAGGTCCGCCTGAAGAGCGGCGTCGTTAATGGCCTGGCGCAGCAACGGGGCATCGTCCGGCACGGCCAGCGTGCGCACCACGCGCGCCCCCGCAGACGTGAGCATCGCGGCAAGCAGTGGTCCCGAGGCGTCGACAGTGGGCTCTGCGGGTGCGACCGAGGGGTGAAGGCTCGCTACGTGGCCCCGCAACTCAGAACCCACAGCGACCACAGCCACGCGCGGCGAGGGACGGACGCGTACCGTGGCGAACCCGCACGCCGCCATCGACGCGATGTGGCCCGCGCCGAGCCTGGTTCCCGCCTCGACCACTTTGTCGCCCGCCTTCCAATGGTCGCCTGTGTCGACGACCCCCTCGCCAGCCGCGGCCTCCGCGTCGAGAAACACCGACACAGTGGCCGTCGTGGGGCGAGCCACCACGGCATCGGCCCCATACGGGAGGGCGCCCCCACGGGCGATCCTGGCGGCCGTCAGGGGCATCAGGCGCGTGGGGCCGTGCCCGGGCAGCACGTCGTGAGTCACCGGCAGGTTCACGGGACGCATCCGGGCTCCCCGCGTGTCCGACGCTCTCACGGCAAAGCCGTCTCTCGCGGCGATGGGTAAGCCTGGAACCGCCTCGCGCGCCACAACGTCGACGGCGAGGACACACCCCAAGGCGTCCGCAAGCGTCAGGTCCAGGGGGGAAAGCGGTGCGAGCAGCGCAAGAACGTCGGATCGATGCTCTTCGAGGCTGCGCGAGGTCACCCAGGCATTGTCCTGTGCGGCGCCAACACCGTGCAACCACAGCGCATTATCACGAGTTCGCCGGTGACACGGGGTCCACCTGGGTTTGACACAATGAGGTCATGACACCGTTGTCCCACATCGACCCTCGCACCATGCCGCCAGCGGAAGCGAAGTCTGCCTGGCGTAGCGTCGTACGCCGTGGTCGACTCCAGCGCGGCGAGCGACGCATGAACGAACACGCCGACTCTTTCCGCGATCAGGTCCTCAGCCTTCCCGAGGTGCAGGGAATCAAATGCGTGTCGATCTACGCCTCGCGCGCTTATGAACCGGGCACCCTCCCGCTCATCCTCGCCCTCCATGAGCGCGGCGTTGAGGTACTGATGCCTCGCCTGGGAGACGGCTTGGTGCGCGGCTGGGGCGTCTTCACGAGCGCGGACGACATCTCGGAGCGGGCGCCTGGCAGGCCGCCCGAGCCGTCCGGAGACTTCCTGCCGCCGGCCCGCCTCGCCGACGCCGATCTGGTGGTGGTGCCCGCGCTGGGCGTCGACACCTTGGGCACCCGGCTGGGCCAAGGCGCAGGCTGGTACGACCGCGCACTCGCGGACGCAAGACCGGGCGTACCCCTCATCGCCTTGGTGTTTGACGATGAGTTCCACGACGCTGACATCCGCCCTTTGCCACGCGAGCGGCACGACGTTCCCGTGACCATCGCGGTCACCCCGTCATCAGTGGCACGAATCCGCGCGTAAAATCCTTTCATGCCGACCTACTCGTACGCTTGCAGCGCGTGCGGACACCGCTTCGAATCGATCCAGTCGATTCACCATGACGCGCTGACCACCTGTCCCGTGTGTGACGGCGGAATCCGTCGCGTGATCTCTGCCGCGGGCGTCACCTTCAAGGGATCCGGGTTCTATCGGACCGACTCCCGCTCCGCGACCACCGCGAGCATGCCCAGCACACCCAAGGTGAAGACCGAGCCCAAGCCCGCTACCAGTGCGGCGGCCGATCCCGCTTAATCTCATCGTCGCGGCTGCCAGAACCGCGATCGCCCCAAGCGGCGTCCTCGTCCTCCCACGCTCGCGTGGGGATGAGCGGGCGATCCGAACCCGTGCGCGACGGCGCCACTTCCGGCGCGGGCTTGACCGCGTCTTCGGCGGCGATGGCGTCTTCGGCTGGCGGCGCAAGCTCTGCCTCATCAGCCTCTTCTGACGCGTCGTCTTCCAGCGCGTCTTCGAACAGCACCGCGTCTTCGAAAAGCACTGCGTCGTCGAATGGCACGGCGTCGTCTTCCAGCGCGTCTTCGAACGGCGTGGCCTTGTCTTCTAGCGCCTCTTCGAATGACACTGCCTCGTCTTCGGGCGCGTCTTCGAACGGCGCTGCCTCGTCTTCGGGCGCGGCGTCGTCCTCGCCCCTCAGAGCCCGCTTCACTTGCGCGCATGCGGCGACCGGGTCCATGAAGACGTCGATCGTCCACAAGGGAACGACCTTCCACCCGAGAGCCTCGAAAGGCCGGTACTGCCAGCGCAATCGATCACGCACAGAACCGCGCGGCCCGGAGGGAGGTTCGTCCGTCACCACCGCGACGCTGTATCCGCGGTCTCGCGTGTCACCGACCACCATGGGAATCGCTTGCCCGCCCACTCCGTATCGCAAGCGCACCGCCAGTCCCTCGGCGCGCAGCAGGCGAGCCACATCGGCCAGCAGCCAGTCCGACGGGCCCGGCGCCGACCGCTCGGAAGGCACCGCGGGCTTCTCGGCGGCCTCCACCAGTTCGGCTAGAGCCACCACCCCGGCGGCCTCCTCGTGGCCGCTCGCCACGTGGGTCAGGTGGTGAGGTGCGAGAGCCGTCAACACTGTGACCCGGGAACTCCCGGTGATCAGTGCCTGGGCCAACGCCGCAGCGCCGTGGTCGGTCGTGAGAATGCCCATGTCCGTGGGTAGCACGCCGCGGTGATCGCGCGCGTAGCCAAGGCTCAGCACGACCTCGTCCGCGATCAGCCCTGCAGACTCGCCGCACACGACCACGGGGACCCGTGCCGCCACCGCCTCATCACGCTCAAGGAGGGCATCAGCGATCCGAGCGGCGTGCAGGTCGTTGCCCGCCACCACGGCCAGGCTGCGGCGCGGCACGGTGGCTGACGCGCGCATCACCGTCTCGATGACCGCGGCCACCTCTGCGCGTGTGGACTCGACCGTGGTGCGACCTGCGACGGGCTGGGCTACGGCATCGACGATGGTCACGGCCAAGCCGCCCACGCCCCCCGGCTCCCCCGGTGCCGGTATGGCCGCGACGGCCTTGTCGTAGCCCACGGAGGCCAACACGGCAGTCACGCGGGGGTCCCGAGCCTGCGGCAGGGCGCGCAAGGCAACGTGAGGCAACAACTGGACCAGGTCTGCGACTGCCGAACGCGTGGCGCTACACGCGTCGGCAACGACCACTACTTGGCCGGCGCGCGCCAGCGCCGGAATCAGTTGCGCAGTGGCCAACGACTCGGCACCGTACACGATCGCGACGTCGACGCAACGGGTGGGGGGCAGGAGGTGTGAGACCTGTTCGGCACGGGCGATCACGACCGGTCGCAAGGCCGCGACCACCGGGCCGAAGTCGCGCCGCACGTCGCGCACCGATACCTCTGAGCCCTCCATCAGCGTGGCGAACAAGTCGCGAGCGTCGGACTGGTGGCGTGCAATGGCTTGGCGACGATGCTCGGCGACGGCGCGCATGAGAGGCCCCACGCGGAGCTCGGCAAACTGGGCGTCCAAGGCGAGGTACTCATCGACTGCGGCGCCCAGCGCTCCCGCTTGGATCAGCCTCGGATCCGCCTCGACGATCCCGTCGAAGGCCGCGGCCCACCATGAGAACTCAAGGTCGACGCGGATCTGGTCGGGAGAGGCGTGTCGCGACTCAAGGTCTTCCATCAGCGGCGCAAAGCCCGGCACCGCAAGCTCCATCGATGCGGGCCGCACGGGGGCGCGGTCAATGCCGCCCGGCACCCCGTCGGCGAGGTCGGCGAGCGCCGCGGCAAGCTCGCTCCACTCGGTGTCAGCCGGTTCATCGATTCCGCACGCGTCCGGCAACACTGGGGCGAGGACCGCCCATGCGGCCTCCACGCGGGCCAATCGTGTCGCGTACTCCCCGTAGCCATCCGGCACTACGGGCCACCCGCCCGATGAGCAGTGTGCGCGCCACGTCTCCGCCTCCGCCGCCGCAGCCACCAATCGCGCATGCAGTTCCGTGGCCCTGCGGCCGGGCCGCAGAAGCTCCTTCGCTCGCCTGACAAGTGCCCGCCGTACGCGTTTCGGCATCTCGGAGTCGTCGTCATCATCGCGGGGCGACGTGGCGGCGACAAGGTCGGACAGGGAGCGGTGATAGACGGCCGGCGCGAAGGTATCGAGGGTGACCTGCACGTCGTTGAAGAGCCTCACTTGCTCGCGCCACACGGCGAGGGTTTGCGCCTCGTCGACGCCGGCGTCGCGCGCGGCAGCCTGAGCATCGGACCGCAGCCCCGGCACCATGCGCAGCATGATCGCGAGCGCTTCGTCCAGTTCGGCGCCGTGCTCGTTCGAAGTGGCGACGCGGTACCACCACGGGGCGACCTCATCGCCTTTGTCCGTCTCGGGATCGTCGGGCCACTGCGCCTCGCCATGCATCTGTTCGACGATGGCTGCGGCCACGTGCCCCAGGCCGTGTTCGGCGACGGCGGCGGCGGCATCGGTCCCGAGGCGGACGGTGGTGCCGGGCTGGGGTTCCTGACCGGTGAGCCTCACGATGGCCTGCACCGTCTCGAACGCGCTCACACCCCACGGACGGTGCGGCCGATGCAAGGCGTCGTATCGGGCCGCCGCGTCGGACCGCGCGTGCAGCAGCCGCTCGCCCAGGACGCGCAACTGAGATTCGTCGATCTCCGGGCTGTTGAGTGTGAGAGACGCGAGCAACCGC
>Ga0314774_1002023_pt1 | contig 11964 bp, 7 predicted proteins | sample MetaGCBIA2018_FD_204515 | JGI IMG/M metagenome (GOLD analysis project Ga0314774, IMG submission 204515) | Cryopeg brine microbial communities from Beaufort Sea near Barrow, Alaska, United States - CBIA 2018 | ecosystem: Environmental > Aquatic > Marine > Coastal | place: USA: Alaska | collected... | reverse complement strand
ACCAAATCTGCTGTTAAAACTGCTACCATATTTCAAATATAGTAAAATATATTAGTCTAGAACCTTATAAGTGCATAATATTAGTCTATGGACTTATAATTTGCTAATATTAGTCTATAGACTTATAAATTAGCTATATTAGTCTGTAGACTTATACGTAGTAAATAGTAGCTATGAGCTTATATTTATTGAACATTCGAAAATAATTACTAAAATTTTGTAAAAAATTATTTCAGGAGCAAAGGGATAATTACATTTAAGTTAAAATCGAGAAAAAATGATACAAAATAGAAAAAACCTTTTCAATAAATGTCTGGAGAAAGTTAATGGGCAGATCGAAAAATACAGAGAAAGCATGAAAGGAGTTAAAGAATCTATGGATGCAAATGATGTGCACACCGATTATGATGAAGAAGGCAGTAAAGGAGAATTATTGGTGGCTTTTGAAAAATATGCGCAATATTTAGATAATGCCCAAAAGATAAAAGAAAAGCTGAGCAAGGTAGATATAGAACATTATACCGAGCAAATAAAATTTGGCAGTATAGTGGAAACCAAAAAACAAAACTATTTTATTGCAGCAGCTTTAGGAGAAATTAAAATGGACGATGGCAGCATAATTTATGTAATATCTACCGAAGCGCCCATTTTTGAACAGCTGAAAGGAAAAAAAGCCGGAGATACCTTTAAACTTAACAATGAGGAAGTAGAAATATTAAAAGTGCGTTAAAATTATTCCGGATATTCTATCCTTAAATGAAAGATATTTTTAAGCTTTTGCTTGAGGACCTTTTTGATGAGTTGAATTTCCTTCAGGGTAATATCGGCATTCAAAAATTGACCATCATCCATTTGTTTATTGATAATCTTTTCTATAAAAACATCAATCTTTGCGGTGGTGGGTTCTTTCAAACTTTTACTGGCGGCTTCAACGCTATCGCACATCATTAAAATTGCGGTTTCCTTGCTGAAGGGAATTGGTCCGGGATATCTGAAATCTGCTGAAGAGGTGCTTTCGTCGGTTTCCTTTTCTTTCATATAAAAGAAATATACTGTAGTGGTGCCGTGATGGGTTCTTATAAAATCGATTATCCTGTCTGGAAGGTTATTTTTCCTGGCAATTTCAATCCCCTTAATTACGTGTCCAATAATAATTTTGGCACTTTCTTTTGGAGAAAGTTCATCATGAGAATTGACCGAGCTGGCTTGATTTTCAGAAAAATAAGTGGGATTTTCCATTTTACCTATATCGTGATAGAGCGCTCCTACCCTAACCAGCATTGCATTTGCTCCAATTTCACTGGCAGAGGCTTCTGCAAGATTAGCAACATTTAAAGAATGGTGAAAAGTACCCGGAGCTTTATCTGAGAGTTCTTTTAATAATCTGGAATTGGTATCTGAAAGTTCCAATAAAGACATATCTGAAACCAAACCGAATAGTTTTTCATAAATATAGATGATGGGTTGTACAAAAAGTGTAGCTAAACCTCCAAGGACGAAGGACAGGAACATTTCCATATCTAAGTCCTGAACATTACCTTCCTGAATTACCGTAAAAGCAAAATACACCAAAATATAAACAAAGGTAATTTGGCCTACCGATATAAAAAGACTGGCCCTTTTATATAATGCGGAAATTGTTAAAATTGTGACGATCCCTGCCGTTATTTGAAGGAACATATACTCGTAGCTGTCTGGCACAACAAAACCCAATATTAGAACCGTGATTACATGAGTAAACAGCCCTAATCGCGAATCGAAAAATGCCTTTAAGGTTAGCGGTAAAATACACAAGGGAACGATGTAAACGTACTTCGGTTCAAAATTCACCACCAAAGTGGTGAGGAATACCATCAATAAAATATTAAAAAATATAAATGTGACTTTTACATTATTTAAATAAATATCCCTTCTGTATTTTCTAATAAATAGGAGTAACATTAAAAGCGCAAGGCCTACCAGCAAACCATAACCAAATAGGAGCCAATTATAACTTGAGGCACTCCATACCTGAGATTCATATTCCGTTTTGAGGGAATTTAATATATCCAGTTTTTTGCCCTCAACAATTTCACCCCTTGAAATAATAATCGTTCCCCGTTCTATACTGCCACGGGTATAGGAAATGGATCCAAGTTTCCCATCGAGCTCTTTTTGAGTTAGGATATCATCAAAGGTTACATTAGGTTCAATAATATTATAAAAAAGTTCGAGTAATTCAGGTTCTAAAGATTCAAGATTATTTTCATTTATTTTGGCAGATAATAATTTCCGAATTTCATCTTGAGTAACGATTTTTCCATAATTCACTTCAATTGCGACATTCCCTTTCTTTAAATAAACCAATCTGTTGGGTTCGGTTCTTCTCTCTTCCTCGAGCACCCCATATTGGTAAAGGGAATTTAAAGTTTCATCTGCAAAAGTTAAAAGAACATTTCTTTTTCTGTTCAAAACACTATCAGAAAATATCTTTTTTATTTGTTCAGGAGCTTCAGCTTTTACCTTTTTTACAATTTCTTCATTAAAATTGTAGTAAGGAATATGGTTTGAGATGATTTGATCCTTTTCTTTAACAATTTCATCATTGGTTTTTAGAATTGCAAAATCAAAAGGAGCATATAAATTTTCATATTGCCAGGGTTTCCCCTTTGTGATGTCATATTTAAACTTTCCGCTCTTTGGAAGCAGGTAAACAATAGCCATTGCCGTTATTATAAACAAGGATATCTTGTAAAATAACGCCTGGTTTTTATAAAATTTATTAATAAAATTATTCATTTACCTTCAAAGTATTTTTCAAATGTAATAAAAAAATCATCGGGTGATTGTAACCTTGGTTTGTTCTTTATAAAATCACTAAATTCGCATTCAGAGAAATTCAAAACAAAACGTTATGAAAGAAGTCGTAATTGTAAGTGCCGCTCGTACAGCGATAGGCAGTTTTTTAGGAGGTTTATCAACTGTTCCTGCCACAAAATTGGGATCTATTGCCATTCAGGGCGCTTTAAATAAAATAAAATTGAAACCGGAACTTGTAGATGAAGTTTTTATGGGAAATGTGATTCAAGCCGGGGTTGGTCAGGCACCTGCCAGGCAAGCAGCCCTTGGTGCCGGAATTCCGGAAACAGTTCCTTGTACTACCGTAAATAAAGTTTGTGCCAGTGGTATGAAATCTGTTATGCTGGCAGCCCAGACAATAAGCTTAGGTGATGCCGATATCGTTGTAGCCGGTGGAATGGAAAACATGAGTTTGGCTCCTCACTATTTATATCTTAGAGGTGGTCAAAAATTTGGACCTGCAACAATGATTGACGGGATCCAAAAAGATGGATTGGTAGATGCCTATGATAATAACGCCATGGGAGTTTGTGCCGATCTTTGTGCCACTGAACATAAATTTTCACGTGAAGATCAGGATGCCTTTGCCGTTCAATCGTATAAACGTTCTGAAAAAGCCTGGAAAGAGGGGAAATATGACAATGAAGTAGTTCCCGTGGAAGTGCCACAACGAAAAGGCGATCCAAAAATTATTAAAGAGGATGAAGAGTTCAAAAATGTATTTCTGGACAAAATACCATCTTTACGACCTGCCTTTTCAAAGGATGGTACCGCTACTGCTGCCAACTCATCTTCTATAAATGATGGTGCCGGTGCTGTGATTTTGATGAGTCGGGAAAAAGCAAATGAATTGGGACTAAAAGTTTTGGCCAGTATCAAGAGTTTTGCAGATGCCGCACAAGCACCTGAATGGTTTACTACTTCTCCTTCCAAAGCTATACCTAAAGCTTTGAAAAAAGCCGGAATCACCAAAGATGATGTCGACTTTTTCGAATTTAACGAAGCCTTCGCGGTAGTAGGTTTGGCCAATATGAAATTATTGGGCTTGACCGATAAAAATGTGAATGTGAATGGCGGTGCTGTTTCCTTAGGACACCCACTTGGATGTTCCGGAGTACGCATCATAATTACACTTTTAAACATATTGGAACAAAACAATGCCAAAATAGGCGCTGCATCAATTTGTAATGGTGGTGGTGGTGCTTCTGCAATAATAATTGAAAGAGACTAATTTAATTTGCAAGCTATTTTTTGATGCAATACGGAATATGCAATCTCAGCATCGTGCCGGTTCGTTTACAACCGGATGATGCCACAGAAATGGTTACCCAACTGTTATATGGGGAATATTTTAAAATTCTTGAAGAACGGGGAAAATGGAGCCGAATTCGTATTGCGTCCGATTCTTTTGAAGGATGGATAGATAACAGGCAGTATCTCAAAATTGAGGAGGCTGCCTTTTATGAGCTTAATGAAGCCAAACCTATATATTCTGCAGATTTAATTGATTACCTGATCGATGAGTATAGTAACCTTACAGCAATTCCTCTGGGTGCCGTTTTAAATTATGCCCCTAATTTAAAGCATTCCCACGATGGATCTGTTTTTTACGGTGAAAAGGAAAAATCAAATCTCATTTCTACGGCCTTGTTATATTTAAATGCACCTTCCTTGTGGGGAGGAAAATCACCCTTCGGAATAGATTGCAGCGGATTGACGCAAATGGTTTATATGGTAAATGGTTATTCTCTACTTAGAAATTCTGCACAACAAGCCACTCAGGGAGAACCGCTAAGTTTTATTGAAGAAAGCGAGCCCGGGGATTTGGCCTTTTTTGATAATAACGAAGGTCTTATAACCCACGTGGGAATAATGATGAAGGACAATTACATTATTCATGTGAACGGCAAAGTAAGAATAGACAGGATAGATCACTCCGGGATTTTTAATACCGATTTAAACAGGCATACCCATCAGTTAAGGGTGATCAAGAAGATAATTTGATTTTAATCCGAATTTTAAATCACACTTTTTTTTAAATGAATTAAGAATGGTATTTGTGAATTGAATATAAAAAAACAGGCTGCCAAAAATGGCAGCCTGTTTTTTTTATAAATGAAAATTAATTTTAATTGTTATCCATTTGATCTATCTTTTCCTGAAGAGCTGCAGCTTTTTCAGCCTCACCCAACTGGTAATAAATATTCATTGTGGTTCTGATTGCTTCAGCATTTTCAGGATTATCTTCCATTACTTTTTCTAAATATGGAAGTGCTTCACGATAAAGTCCCTTACGTTCTTCTGCCAGTTCATCGTATTTTTTAGTATCGGCTTTGCTCAACCCCAGGCTGTTCATTTGTTCAACTATTGCTGATTCACCCGAAAGGATTGCTGCCGCAATATTTAAACGGGCTTCTGTCATTTTAGGATTTAATTCCAGGGCTTTATTATAATATTTGACAGCAGCTTCAATATCGCCAATTTCATAAGAGGTTACTCCCAAATTGTAATATATGGTTGGATTATTTGGGTCTCTGTCTACAATAGCCTCCATAAGTTCCTTATATTTTTCCTTATCTCCCAATTTGTAATACATATCGGCTTCAGATTGCAATAGAGAAATATCATCAGGATTGGCCAGTTTTGCTGCATCCATTGCCGCAATAGCTTTTTCGTTTTTTCCCTGGTCTATATAAATCAAAGCGATATTTTTGGCTATTTCCCCTGCTTTAGAAGGAATTATTCGATCTTCAGGATTAAGGTACTCACCAGATTTCACCATAAGATCTCTCTGAACTTTAGCCATTACTTCTTCTTCCCCGGTTTCTTTATTCACCGCCACATATTGGGTTTCAATTCCGGTATATCCCATGTCTTTTAATTCTTCGTAATATTTAAGTGCGGTATCATAGTCTCCTGCATTGATAGAATTTGAAGCTGCAAAATATAAATACAAGGTGTCTTTTTTGTTTAACTGATACCCTGCATATAATTTTTCTGCTGCCTTGTCGTATTTCTCCTCATTTTGATCTTTAATTGCGCTCTGAACAAGACTGTTGGTGATAGACGCCAAACCGTCGGCTGCTTCATCACTTCCTAATTCCTGTGCTTTTTTGAAGGCTTCAGCAGCAGTTATTAAATCTGCTACAGGCGTGTTTTCACCTGTTCCAAGATAAGCCTGTCCTTTATAAAGATAAAAATCGGATTGATAACTTGAATTTGCTTCAGATAAACTGGCTTCTGCCTGAGTCAAAAAAGTTTTTGCTTCAGCATAACTCCCCTTCTCGATTGCTTTTCCCGCATCGCGGATTTCCCTTTTTTGCGCTATTGCAACCAGCGTCAAAAATGATAATGCTATTGTTAAAATTTTGGCTTTCATAGTTTTTGTTTTATGTTTATTATTCTTCTGAATCATTTACAATAGTTGTGCCATCTGAAATTTCATCATTGGTATCAGGGCTTTCACCCTCTTCCAGATCTACAATAATTTCCTCGCTTTGCATCACTTTGGCAACGGCGGCGATCTCATCTCCTCCTTTTAGGTTGATAAGTTTTACTCCCTGAGTAGCTCGTCCCATCACTCTTAGATTTTCAATACTCATTCTTATGGCAAGTCCGGATCTATTAATGATCATCAAATCATCTTTATCGGTAACATCCTTAATCGCAACTAAATCGCCTGTTTTATCGGTGACAGAAATTGTTTTTACTCCTTTTCCACCTCTGTTGGTCATCCGATAATCATCCAGTTTGGATCGTTTTCCGTACCCATTTGCAGAAACTACAAGCACATCGGCATCCAAATTGTCTACGGCAATCATTCCTACCACTTCATCATTGTCATCTGCAAGGGTAATTCCCCTCACTCCTGAAGCATTTCGACCCATTGGCCTTGTTTTGCTTTCTTCAAAACGGATGGCTTTTCCACTTTTTATTGCCAACATAACCTGGCTGTTTCCTGTGGTGAGTTTCGCTTCCAATAATTCATCGTCTTCCCTGATGGTGATAGCGTTAATCCCATTTACACGGGGTCTTGAATATTGTTCCAAAGAGGTTTTTTTCACCTGACCCTTTTTGGTGGCCATGATCACATAATGATTATTGATATATTCCTCATCTTTTAAATCTTGGGTACATATAAATGCTTTTACATTATCATCCGGTTCAATGTTGATAAGGTTTTGAATGGCCCTTCCTTTAGAAGTTTTACTGCCTTCAGGAATTTCATACACCCTCATCCAGAAACATTTTCCTTTTTGAGTGAAAAACAGCATATATTGATGGTTTGTCCCTGTGAACAGGTATTCCAGAAAGTCTTCACTCCTGGTGGTAGAACCTTTTTGTCCAACTCCCCCGCGGTTTTGTGTTTTATATTCATTAAGGGATGTCCTTTTAATATACCCGGCATGGGAAATGGTAATTACCACCTGCTCATTCGGGATCATATCTTCAATACTCAAATCGCCACCTGCATACTCGATCACAGATCTTCTTGCATCGCCATACTTTCCTTTAATTTCAAGCAATTCATCAGTGATAACAGTCATCCTGCGCTCTTTGCTGTTCAGGATATCTTTAAGGTCATCTATTGTTTTTAAAATTTCGTCGTATTCAGCACGAAGTTTATCCTGCTCCAGGCCGGTAAGTTGTCTCAATCGCATTTCTACAATTGCCTTGGCCTGAATTTCGGAAAGTTTAAATCGTTCTATTAATTTTGCGCGGGCTTCATCGGCATTGCTGGAAGATCTAATCAAGGCGATTACTTCATCGATATTATCGGAAGCAATAATCAATCCTTCTAAAATATGTGCTCTTTCCTCGGCTTTTCGAAGTTCATATTGGGTCCTTCTCACCACTACCTCATGACGGTGCTCCACGAAATGGAAGATCATATCCTTGAGATTGAGCATCTCAGGACGACCTTTCACCAATGCGATATTATTAACACTAAAACTGGATTGAAGTGCGGTATGTTTATAAAGCGTATTAAGTACAATATTTGGAATGGCATCCCTTTTTAGGATATAAACAATGCGCATTCCGTTTCTGTCAGATTCATCACGAATGGAAGAAATACCTTCAATTTTCTTTTCATTGATTAAATCGGCTGTTTTTTTGATCATATCGGCCTTATTCACCTGATAGGGAATTTCGGTCACGATGATACTTTCCTTGCCGTGTATTTCTTCCAGGGTAGATTTTGCCCGGACCATCACGCGGCCCCGGCCTGTTTTGAAGGCTTCCCGTACTCCATCATATCCGTAGATAGTTCCTCCTGTTGGAAAATCGGGAGCTTTGATGTGAGTAATAAGTTCGTCTATTTCAATATCGTTGTTTTCAATATAAGCTATGGTTCCGTCAATTACTTCTGAAAGGTTGTGCGGTGGCATATTGGTAGCCATACCAACGGCAATTCCGCTGGCTCCGTTCACAAGAAGATTTGGTACCCTTGTCGGTAAAACGGTTGGTTCTTCCAGCGTATCATCAAAGTTTAAGCGGAAATCCACTGTCTCTTTATCGATATCTGCCAACATATCTTCGGCAATTTTGCGCATCCTGGCTTCGGTATATCTCATGGCAGCCGGACTGTCTCCATCTACAGATCCAAAGTTACCCTGGCCGTCCACCAGCATATAGCGCAAACTCCATTCCTGGGCCATCCGCACCATCGCATCATAAACAGAAGTATCCCCGTGTGGGTGATACTTCCCTAAAACTTCCCCGACGATACGGGCCGATTTTTTATGTGAGCCGGTAGCTCTAATTCCTAATTCGTGCATTCCAAATAAAACCCTTCTGTGTACGGGTTTCAATCCATCACGCACATCAGGCAGCGCACGTGACACAATGACGGACATCGAATAATCGATGTATGCCGATTTCATTTCATCTTCAATGTTGATAGGAATTAACTTTTCTCCTTCAGCCATATTAATTAGTTTATTTTAGTTCAAAAATATAACGTGCCAATTTACGCTTTTCGCCAATGTTTTAAGGGGTATATCCCATTGTTTTAACAAATTTTATTAACAAATATTTAGGCGGTTTTCGTTAATAAGTTAGCTAACTTCCATTTTGATAAATGAAAGTTATTTTGTCTATTAGCTAACGACTCATTAAAAGGTATAATTTTTGAACATTTTAATGAAAATTTAAATTAAAGAGAAAGGAAAATAAATATGGACGATAATTTTTCACCCAGAGTTAAAGACGTCATTGCCTTCAGCAAAGAGGAAGCGTTAAGGCTGGGACATGATTTTATAGGAACTGAACATCTCATGCTTGGTTTACTTAGAGATGGGGACGGCAAGGCCATAAATATTTTAAACGCCATGGACATTGATTTGAACCATTTAAGGCGAAAAGTAGAAATATTAAACCCTGCCATTCCCGGTGTATCAGGAATTTCTAACGAAAAAAAGAACCTGCACCTTACCAGGCAAGCTGAAAGAGCATTGAAAACCACTTTTTTAGAGGCTAAATTATTTCAAAGCGCTTCTATTAATACCGCTCATTTATTGTTGTGTATCTTGAGAAACGAAAATGACCCAACCACCAAACTTCTCAATAAACTGAAGATTGATTATGACGGGGTTAAAGACCAATTTAAATACATGATAACAAACGATGATGATTACATTGAAGCTCCCAGGGCTGAATCATTTTCTGATGATGATTCCAGTTCCGAGGATTTAACCAAAGACAACCCCTTTAGCAGCAGTACAGGAAAAACCAATAAAAAATCCAAAACCCCGGTATTGGATAATTTTGGAAGGGATCTTACCGCTATGGCCGAAGTAGACAAACTTGACCCAGTTGTTGGAAGGGAAAAGGAAATAGAACGTGTTAGCCAGATTTTAAGCAGACGTAAAAAGAACAACCCATTACTTATAGGAGAACCCGGGGTTGGGAAATCGGCAATTGCTGAAGGTTTGGCCCTTCGAATCGTGCAGCGTAAAGTTTCAAGGATCCTTTTTGACAAGCGCGTGGTTACCCTTGATCTTGCAAGTCTTGTGGCAGGTACAAAATATCGCGGCCAGTTTGAAGAACGCATGAAAGCGGTAATGAACGAATTGGAAAAAAATGACGATATCATTCTTTTTATCGATGAAATTCATACCATAGTTGGAGCCGGTGGTGCAACAGGAAGTCTGGATGCCAGCAATATGTTTAAACCCGCATTGGCAAGAGGAGAAATTCAATGTATCGGTGCCACAACCTTAGATGAGTACAGGCAGTATATCGAAAAAGACGGCGCTCTTGAAAGAAGATTTCAAAAGGTAATTGTAGAGCCTACCACGGTAGATGAAACAATTGAAATTTTAAATAATATCAAGGATAAATACGAAGAACATCACAATGTAAGTTATACCCCCGAGGCTATTGACGCTTGCGTAAAATTGACCAACAGGTATTTAACAGACAGGTTTCTTCCGGATAAGGCTATAGATGCTTTAGATGAGGCAGGTGCCCGGGTTCATATAACCAATATTGAAGTGCCAAAGCAAATTTTGGAACTGGAACGCAAACTTGAAGTAGTGCGGGAAAGTAAAAATGTGGTGGTTAAAAAACAAAAATACGAAGAAGCCGCCAAACTCAGGGACGATGAAAAAAACCTTGAAAAACAACTGGTCATTGCCCAGGAAAACTGGGAGGTGGAATCTAAAAAACACAAGGTAACCGTTACTGAAGATAATGTAGCCGATGTAGTTTCCATGATGACAGGAGTTCCTGTAAACAGAATTGCACAAACCGAGATCAAAAAACTGGCCGAACTTCCAATACGAATTAAAGGAAAAGTAATTGGTCAGGACGATGCTGTAAATAAGGTTGTAAAAGCCATTCAGCGTAACCGGGCAGGGCTTAAAGATCCAAATAAACCAATTGGTTCCTTTATTTTCCTGGGACAAACAGGCGTTGGAAAAACCCAATTGGCAAAAGTGCTTGCCAGGGAATTGTTTGACAATGAAGATACCCTCATCCGGATTGACATGAGTGAGTATATGGAAAAATTCGCCATTTCAAGATTGATAGGTGCACCTCCGGGATACATTGGATATGAGGAAGGCGGACAATTAACCGAAAAAGTACGCCGTAAACCCTACGCAGTAATATTGCTGGATGAAGTTGAAAAAGCGCACCCAGATGTGTTCAATATGTTGTTACAAGTGCTGGATGATGGATATTTAACCGATAGCTTAGGAAGAAAAATCGATTTCAGGAACACTATAATTATTATGACTTCAAATATCGGCTCGCGTAAGCTGAAAGATTTTGGCCAAGGTGTCGGATTTGGAACAGCCGCAAAACGCTCTCAACTTGATGACAATACCAGAAGTGTCATTGAAAACGCCCTCAAGAAAGCTTTTGCACCGGAATTCCTAAACAGAATAGACGATGTAGTTATTTTTAATTCATTGGAACGGGAAGATATTCAGAAAATCATCGAAATAGAACTCGCTAAATTGTATGAAAGAATTGACCTTATAGGTTATTCACTTTCCTTAAGTGATAAAGCAAAAGATTTTATTGCCGATAAAGGTTTTGATAAGGAATATGGAGCAAGACCCCTAAACAGGGCAATTCAAAAATATATTGAAGATGCCTTAGCTGAAGAAATTATCACATCGAATTTAACTGAAGGTGATAAAATATTTATGGACCTGGATGAAGCCAAAAGCGAACTGACAATTAAAATTGAAAAAACCGCCAAGGAAACCGAATCCTGATAAATCTGATTTTTTAGTTTTTAGAACTGCTTTTACACTGAATTTATTCAGGGTAAAAGCAGTTCTTTTTTAATTAAAGCTTTTCTAGCAATTCTTGAATCAAGCACAATTGTTGTGGAGCAATAGGATTACTTTGATTTAAAATAGCTGGTATTGTATAAGTTCCTAATGGATTATTTTGTTTAAGAAAAGTAAGAAAAAGAAACTTTTCATTTTTTTGCCCAGTCTTCGTCAATTGTTTTCGACAAAGACAATTCATCTATTGCCCCTGGCTTCAGCCAGGTGATTAAAGAAAATGTTCACATATCGCTTTAGCCACATACCGCGAACTTTTTCAGTGCCATAATTCCAGAAACAAAGAATTTTTCCTGTACAAATGACTAATATATTTGTTTAG
>Ga0314774_1002022_pt1 | contig 11964 bp, 10 predicted proteins | sample MetaGCBIA2018_FD_204515 | JGI IMG/M metagenome (GOLD analysis project Ga0314774, IMG submission 204515) | Cryopeg brine microbial communities from Beaufort Sea near Barrow, Alaska, United States - CBIA 2018 | ecosystem: Environmental > Aquatic > Marine > Coastal | place: USA: Alaska | collected... | reverse complement strand
GCCCCCTCCGGAGTCGCCCGACGACGATGATGTGGTCGACCCGTACCGCCAGAGCGATGATGTGTACCGCCAGTCGGCCGACCAGTTGGTTCCCGCGGTCACAACCGTTCTGGCCCAGTTCGCTGCTGCGGCCGTGCTGCCGTAGGGCAACTCTTATGTCATTTTCCCCGAAGAAACGCCTGGATCCGTCCAGAGAGCTTCGCAAGCGCCGACTGTTTTTTGTTGGCTTGGCCATCTTTGTGGTTGCGGATATCGCGCTGGTTGCCTTTGCGTTGAACCCGCCGGTTCCCGAACGGGCGACCATCGTGACTGCACCCAGTGTCACCCCTGAACCGTCTGCTGAACCGGTGGAATCTGCCGAGCCCACACCTCCGGTCACGGTTGTGGCCACCGTTGCGCCCACCCGCATTCTGGTGGCACGTGATGGTTCTCTGGCGTGGCGAGCCACTACCGGTCCCTGCCCAGGCACGCCGGCGTTGCCGGAGCTAACAGTCGATGCCGGGGCGACGTGGAAACCAACTACCGCCACCGGCCCTACCGGGGTGTTTTCATTGCAGACGATCACTATCGAATCGATCGATGTCGCTTCGATGGTGGGGCAGTCTCCTGTGGACTGTTCGCCGATGTTTGTGCGCACGTTCGTCGCCGGTGATAACTATAAGGAATTCCCTGCCGATCTGCCTGGCGCCTGGTATGTGCAGCCGCTTGATCGCACAATTATTCACAGTCCGTCTGGTGACTTCGCCGCGCCCTGTGCGAACGTTCTCGCCTTTGCCGCGCACGACGCGAACCGAGCCGCGGTGCTCTGTGCCGACCAGACCGTGCATCTGACCACGGATGCGGCGCAAAGCTGGCCAATGTCGGCATTGATTCCCGGTGCGATGAACGTGGCTCCATCAACTCGGGGCTATGTGATCGCTTCGGTCGGTGCCCCGGACTGTGCTGGCGTTGAGTTGCTTGCGCTCTCTGAGGGTGGTGACGAGGCGACGACCGATGTGACCCGCACCGGCTGCCTACCGACAACCGCGGTGCCCGATTCTCTCGCCGGCAATATCGCATTGTCGGAGGCTGCTGGAACTCTGTGGCTATGGGCTGGTGATATGTTGAGTCGGTCCGGCGACGGAGGAGCGACGTGGCAGTGAGCATTGCCGGATGCTTGAGATGGGTTCTTGAGCGGCCTGCGTGCAGTCGGTTCGTTTTCATCTTATTCACGATCGATATGCGGTAAAATATGGAAAGGCGAGTACCTTCTCGTGCCAAAATCTGAGCCGGAGTCGTTAGCGCAGAGTCCTGCGGTTCAGTATGCCGGGGGCCCAATGTCTCGTGTATGGGCCAAGTACCTTCTTGATGCTTGTGCGTGGGCCGTTGCCATAGTATTCGCAGTTGTTTTGCGGTTTGAGTTTGACGTGACTCGGGTCGAGTGGGCGCCAATCTTCGCCCTCATGCTCGCTGCCGCTATTGTGCAGCTCGTTGTCGGCTGGCTGGTTTTTCTCTATCGTGGTCGACATCCTTATGGCAGTTTCAGTGAAGTTCTGGCGCTCGTGTGGGTGATGGTTGTTGCGCTCGTGATCCTCGGGCTACCCGTCGTCCTCTTTGGAACCTCGTGGAACATTCCCCGCAGCACAGTACTTCTCGCCCTCCCGATCGCCCTCGTGCTAATGGGCGGCATTCGCTATCTGAAGCGACTACTGGTCGAGAAGGCGATGAGTCCGTCTGATGCGGGCGAAAAGACTCTGGTCTTTGGTGTCGGGTATCTGGGTGGGGTCATTGTGAAACGCATGCGCACCGACCGCAATTCGCCGTTCGTTCCGGTTGGCTTGATAGATGACGATCCGCTGAAGCGCAATGTCTGGCTTCACGGAGTCAAGGTTTTGGGTACACGCAGAGATCTCATCGAAATTGCTAACCGCACAGGCGCCACCGTGCTGGTTGTCGCTATTGGGAACGCCGACGCGGCTGTCTTCCGCGCGGTTGCAGATGCTGCGGACGCTGCCGGGTTGCGTGTGAAGGTTTTGCCGTCGCTCACCGAGGTGCGTGAGGGGCGCTCTCGCTTGCGCGATCTTCGCGATATCTCGATTGAAGACCTCATCGGTCGTTATCCGGTTGATACCCAGGTCGAGTCGATTGCTGGTTACATTCAGGGCAAGAAAGTTTTGGTGACGGGTGCTGGTGGCTCAATCGGTTCTGAACTGTGCCGCCAGATCACCAAGTTCCACCCGGCTGAACTGATTATGCTCGACCGTGACGAGACCGGCCTGCAGAGTACCCAGATCTCGATTTCCGGTCATGGGCTGCTCGATTCAAGGGATGTCGTGTTGGCTGACATCCGCGACACTGATGCTTTGGCCAAGATCTTCACTGAGCGCCGCCCTGACGTGGTTTTTCACACGGCAGCTCTCAAGCACCTGCCGATGCTGGAGCAGTATCCCGCGGAGGCGTGGAAGACCAACGTTATCGGTTCTCTTAATGTTTTGCAGGCGGCGATGAGCATTGGTGTCGAGACTTTTGTGAACGTCTCGACTGACAAGGCAGCGAACCCGACGAGTGTGCTGGGTCATTCTAAGCGGGTTGCCGAAAAGCTCACCGCTTGGGCCGCCGAGACGACGGGCAAGACTTATGTGTCTGTGCGTTTTGGTAATGTCCTCGGCAGCCGTGGCTCGATGCTCCCCACGTTCACTTCGCTGATTGAGGCTGGCGGCCCGCTCACGGTGACACACCCAGACGCGACACGGTACTTCATGACGATTCCTGAGGCGTGCCAGTTGGTTATTCAGGCTGGCGGAATCGGTCGGCCCGCCGAGGTTCTTGTCTTGGACATGGGGGAGCCGATTCGCATTCTCGATATTGCCGAGCGGATGATCGAAATGTCGGGCAAAGATATTGCGATTGTCTATACGGGCTTGCGTCAGGGTGAGAAGTTGCACGAGATCCTAGTCGGCGACAACGAGTTAGATAATCGACCGATTCACCCGAAAATTTCGCATACCTCGGTGAAGATCATCACGCCGGAACGCCTGAACCAGCAGGGGTGGGAGGCTCGGTGTCGGGCCGAAAATAGCGTAACTGTGTGGCTTGCCGCAGGTGCGAGCGACGGATCGGATTTTCGTGTCTGAGCGCATATATATGTCTTCTCCTGATGTCGGGGAGCTGGAGGAACAGTTCGTCGTGGCGGCGATGCGATCCGGTTGGATCGCCCCGTTGGGGCCAGATGTTGATGCCTTCGAGGCGGAGATGGCTGCGCGCGTCGGAGTCGATCACGCGGTTGCGCTGGCTTCCGGTACGGCTGCGTTGCATCTGGGCTTGTTGGGGTTCGGCGTAAAGCCCGGCGATGTGGTGGTGACGTCGACGATGACGTTTGTTGCGACGGCGAATGCGATCGTCTACACCGGGGCTAGGCCATTCTTTATCGACTGTGAGCTCGAGACGGGCAACATGGACCCGGTGCTCCTCCGGGAGGCCCTTGAGCAGCTCACCCGTGCCGGGGAACGGGTGGCTGCGATTGTGCCGGTAGACCTCTTTGGCAAGGCGGTGAATTACACGGAGATTTGCGCGATTGCGGAGGAGTACGGTATTCCCGTGCTTTCGGATGCCGCTGAGTCCCTAGGTGCGAGTCATCAGGGCAAGGCGGCTGGCTCATTTGGGCGCGCATCGGTGGTCTCGTTCAATGGCAACAAAGTCATGACCACGTCTGGCGGGGGGATGCTATTGACCGATGATGGGAAACTTGCTCAGCACACTCGTTATCTCGCAACTCAGGCGCGACAGCCTGTCATTCACTACGAGCATGTCGACATCGGCTACAACTACCGCATGAGCAATCTGCTCGCTGCTTTAGGGCGAGCCCAGCTCACTCGCCTCGACGAGATGATCGCTCGGCGCACTGCTTTGCGCGAGCGATATCGCGATCTATTTGCAGCCGTTGAGGGTGTGGAGATTTTCGGTGGTGACAACGATGGGAACGATAACTTCTGGTTAACGTCGATTGTGGTCGACTATTCTGTCACGGGGTGGACAGCTGCTGAGCTGAGTGCGGCACTTCTCTCGGACAACATCGAGAGCCGGCCGTTGTGGAAGCCCATGCACCTGCAGCCGGTTTTCGCGGGCGCTCAGTCGCTAACGAATGGTTCCTCATTGAAGCTATTTGAGTCAGGTTTGACTCTTCCAAGCGGATCCGCCCTTAGCCCAGCAGAGGTTAAGCGTGTAACCGACAATATTGCTATGTTCCTGAGCGGTGCCGCATGAAGGTAGCGATAGTCAGCCAGTACTACAAGCCAGAGAACGCGAAGATTACAAATTCGCTGGCTGCGGGGCTGGCAGACAGGGGGCACTCGGTTCGGGTCGTGACGGGCTATCCCAATTTTCCAGGAGGCAAGCTATACGCGGGATATCGGCAGCGATTTAGCCACCGAGAGATGGACGGAGCCGTCGAAGTGAGGCGGGTGCCTCTCATAATTAGCCATTCGCAAAACCCACTGGGTAGAGTTGCGAACTATTTGAGTTTCGCTGTCAGCGCGCTTAGTGCCGGAAGATTTGTCGCTGATGCTGATGTTGTCTACGTTTACGCGACCCCAATGACGGCGTCGTTGCCGCCGTTGCTTTGGAGAAAATTTCTCGACATTCCCTTCGTGCTACACGTGCAAGATTTATGGCCCGAGTCGATAACCGAATCCTCGATGATCCGCACACGCATTGTCGGCAGGATGGTGAAAGCGGCCCTGACGCCTTGGCTTACCTTCACCTATCGTTCCGCTGCTGCCACAATTGCGATCGCGCCGACAATGGGCGAAATGCTTGTGAAACGCGGCGTGTCAGTGGAACATCTCCACGTTGTCCTCAATTGGTCGAGCGAGGAATATCAACTAGCTTCTAAGGCCACGGGGGCTCGTTCCGGGCTAGTGGTCACATATGCAGGAAATATTGGCGCCTTGCAGGATCTAGAAACCATTGTTCAGGCGGCGCATCGCGTCCAGGATCTTTCCGGCTTCAGGTTGGTGTTAGTGGGGTCTGGAACCGCTGAGCCTGGGCTTAAAGCGTTGGTTGCAGACCTCGGAGCATTTTCTGTCGAATTTCGAGGTCGGGTGGATCCCACACAGATGGGCGAAATTTACGCCGATTCCGATTTTCAGATCGTCTCTCTGAAGGATCTAGATATTTTTCGTGGCACGATTCCGTCGAAGTTGCAATCTAGTCTCCTTCATGGCGTACCAGTTATAACCACGGTGGCAGGTGACGCGAGTGCCCTCGTAAGTGAAAATCAGCTAGGTCTCGTTGCTAAGCCTGGCGACGTCGACTCTGTTGCCGCCGCGTTTCGTGACGCCTATGCGATGTCGGAGCAAGATCGATCACTAATGTCCCACCGCGCGCGTGATTTCTATGACGCTCATATGGGACGTGAGGCGGGTGTGGATGCTGTCGAGAGAGTGCTGCTCGACGCTGCGAAAACTAGACCGCGGTCGACGAAGTGACGTTACAAATCTATCCGAGAGTCAAATCACTCGTCGATGTCTTTGGCGCGACTTTACTGCTGGTGGCGTGTTCTCCGATTCTGCTAGTGCTTGTGTTTTTGTTGTTCTTGTCAGATCCTTCAAATCCGTTTTTCGTTCAGGAACGAATCGGGCATGACGAGCGGGTATTTCGAGTAATCAAACTACGCACGATGACAGCCCACACCGGTACCGATGGCGCGCTTGCTTCTGACGCAGAGCGCCTGACGGCCTTGGGTCGAATTGTTCGTCGAACTTCACTCGATGAGATTCCTCAACTAATCAATATTGTGCGGGGCGAGATGAGTTTTATCGGCCCTCGGCCGCTCCTCGTAAGATATCTGCCGTACTACCGCGATGAGGAACGCGTTAGGCATACAGTGCTCCCTGGTATTACTGGACTTGCTCAGATCAACGGTCGGAACGATCTCGGCTGGGACGACCGGCTCGCTCATGACATTTCCTATGTCCGAAACATGTCGGCTCGACAGGACTTCAAGATACTCCTAGGCACGGTCAAGTCTGTCGTTACCGCCTCAGGGGTGAAGGTCGACGTGCTTAGCGGCCATATGAGGGATCTTGATGTCGAGCGCGCCTAGCAGGGTCGTCGGGTGGGGCTCGACACGGACAGATTTAGATCAACTGAGTGGTCTTCACCGGGAGCTCGCGGCGTTATCTAAAGTGTCGTCCTTCCTTATTTATGGGCAGCCTAGTTTTTCTAACTACTTGAACTCTGTGGTCGACTCGCCTGATCACGCATTTACTCGGCTCGCTGGCCGAGGGGGAGAGCGGACGCTCTGTCACCTCCGGGTTTTTGGCGGCGTTACTTTCCTGAACAATATCTATTTGGCCCCTGAGCTTCGAGGAGAAGGGCGGGGGAGCCTGTTACTGGCAGAATCCGTGCGCCAGCTTGGGGCATCACCGTTTAGTGTGATGGAACTCGACGCTTTCGAGTCCAATGTGCAGGCAATAGCATGGTACAGGCGGCTAGGTTTTCGGGAAGTCGGATCAACCCTCTGGAACTGGTTCAAGGTTCCAGCAGGCTCAACCACTTCGACTGAGATAGTAATGAGCCCTGATGAGAGCGGGTTCGTCCAAATTTACGTTGATCAGTTACGCATTGGCACCCGGCTAGACCGCCACGCAGTCTTGACGACAACCGAATTCGTGAAGTTGCTCGGATCAGACCATTTCGATGACCTAGTAGTTCGGTCGGGCGAGAATACTTTCTCCGCCGAGGGCACTCTGTTGGAAACCTCTGTCCGATTGCGCGCAACCTCATCAACCTTTCTCAAGGAGCTCCACCATTGAATAACGATTCGCAGTCAAATAGAGAATTTCGGATACTTGACGCCGCTCTGGACAGCGATTACGCGGAGTGGGAGAAAATCTGGGCAGCATGGCCCGACCGCGAGGTTCATGCCCATCCAGGTTATGTTCGCCTCTTTGCCGGAGAGGAAGATTCTGCGCTCTGTGCGATCCAGGGCACAGACGGTAGCGCCATCCTCTATCCGTTCCTGAAGCGATCGATTCCGCCGGAAATTTTGCCAACCGCTGAGGGAAAGCCATTTTGTGACATCACGTCTCCATACGGCTACGGCGGCGCTGTAGCCTGGGGCGCCAATGACGCCACTTCAATAGATGTTTTCTGGAAAGCTTTCGACGCGTGGGCTGCGAAGCAACGTGTTGTTTCGGAGTTTGTACGATTTAGCTTGTTTGATTCGACGCTCATTTCTTATCCGGGAAAAACCCGGGTCACGCAGGACAACGTTGTGAGAGACCTGCTGTTGACGGTTGAAGAGCTCTGGATGGACTTTGACCACAAGGTCCGAAAGAACGTCAAGAAGGCGCTTCGAAACAACGTGTCCGTTATTGTCGATGAAGACGCCGCCCGCTTTGAAGACTTTTACAAAATTTACGAAGCGACTATGGATCGTCGGGAAGCGGGAGAGAGCTACTACTTCCCGAGAGCTTTCTTTGAGTCCATTCATCGCGACCTTCCAGGACAGTTCGCATACTTTCATGCCGTTGTTGACGGAGTTACCGTCTCGACGGAGCTCGTATTAGTTTCCGCGGTGACCGCCTATTCTTTCCTTGGCGGAACGACTAGTGACTACTTCGATCTGAGGCCCAACGATCTCCTCAAGCACGAGATCATGTTGTGGGCGAAGGGGCGTGGCAAGAAGTTCTTTGTGCTTGGAGGGGGGTTCGGCGGAAATGACGGCATTTACCGCTACAAGTTGGCCTTTGCACCAAGTGGGAACAGGCCATTCTCTGTTGGGTCCAGGATTCTGGATACCGGCGGCTATGCCAGTCTTGTCGAGGCCGCAGAATTACGCGGGCCATTGACTGACAACTACTTCCCGAGGTACAGGGGGTGAGGGGTCACGCTGTGCTGATCAGATTGCAGGAAATACTAGGTGGCGTCAAACGCTTCGACGAGGATTGGGAACGATGACGAATACGTATGAGGGAAAGCGCATACTTGTTACGGGAGGTACCGGCTCGTTCGGTCACACTGTAGCCGCGAAGCTTCTGCAGAGGGGTGTCGACGAAATCCGTATCCTGAGTCGGGATGAGGCCAAACAGGATCTGATGCGCCACGAGCTCGCAGACCCGCGTCTACGCTTCTACGTTGGTGACATTCGAGACTATCTGAGCGTTGAGCGGGCGATGAAGGACGTCGACTACGTGTTCCACGCAGCGGCGCTCAAGCAGGTTCCGTCATGTGAGTTTTTCCCGATGGAGGCCGTCAAAACTAATGTGAACGGCAGCGAGAACGTGGTGCGCGCCGCAGATCACGCCGGAGTTTCGTCCGTCGTTTGTCTGAGCACTGACAAGGCCGTCTATCCGGTCAACGCTATGGGCATGAGCAAAGCAATGATGGAGAAAGTCGCGCAGTCCTACGGGCTCAATAACCCGAACGCAGAGACCACCGTCTCGTGTGTTCGATACGGGAACGTCATGTACTCTCGCGGCTCCGTCATCCCGCTTTTCACCCGCCAGCTAAAAGCGGGAAAGAATCTCACCGTCACCAACCCAGACATGACCCGGTTTATGATGTCTCTCGCCAACTCGGTCGATCTCGTGGAGTTCGCGTTCCACAATGCCAAGCAGGGCGACCTGTTCATCCGCAAGGCAAAATCTTGCACCGTCGGGGATCTAGCGCAAGCGGTCATCAACCTCTTTGAGGCTAAAGCGCGAGTAAACGTGATCGGCACCCGTCACGCAGAGAAGTTGTCAGAGGCGCTTGCGAGCCGTGAAGAGCTTTCGCGCGCGCAAGATATGGGAGATTACTTCCGCATCCAGGCCGATAATCGAGACCTTAACTACAGCGTGTACGTCGAAGAGGGCGATACCGCCGTGAGCTCCTACGCCGACTACGACTCTCACACGGTGGACCGAATGGATGTTTCCGAGGTCGAAGAATTGCTGCTGACACTTCCTGAAGTCAGAACCGAGCTTCTCGCGGCGGGTCTCGACCGACGGGTGGGCTAACCCATGGCTCATGTCGCGCTAACTGGTTCGAACGGATTTCTCGGGTGGCACACACGTGCGGCCCTGCTCGAGAGCGGTCATGCAACAGCTCGTATCGCGGTTGGTGCAGACTTTCAGGCCGAGCCTTCTGATGCAGCAATCTCTGGTTCCCAACGACTCGTTCACATCGCTGGAGTGAATCGAGGCACTGGTGTTGAGGTCGAAGAGGGAAACGCTCTATTTGCCGCTCAAGTGGCTGATTCTCTGCGCCGAGCAGATCAACCACCGCCCGTAGTTGTGTTTGCGAACTCCACGCAAGCAGGCAACGGAAGTGTTTACGGTGATGCAAAGTCTGCTGCAGCAGACGTTCTACGAGCTGCCGCGGAGGCTGTGGGCTCAACTTTTTACGACGTGACACTCCCGAACCTCTTTGGTGAACACGGTCGGCCCTTCTACAACGCCGTCACCTCGACATTCAGTCATTTGCTGGCGGGCGGTGAGACACCGAACGTGGAGAACGACAAAGAACTCACCCTTCTGCATGCCCAGGACGCTGCCGATCTTCTGGTGGGTAACGTCACGTTGGAGCATCAGCCCGAGCTTGAGGTGCAGGAAACCGTGGCGGGACTTCTTGCACGGCTCCGCGGTTTTGCGGAGTTGTATGCGACCGGAGAAATTCCAGACGTTGCGGCAAAGTTCGACCGCGATCTCTTTAACACGTACCGGTCTTACACTTTTCCGCAACAGACCCCCGTGCGCTTGACGCGTCATGCGGATGCGCGTGGATCGTTCTTCGAGATCATTAGATCTCATGGTGGTTGTGGTCAGTCGTCGTTCTCCACCACTGTTCCGGGTATCAGCCGAGGTGATCACTTTCACCGCCGCAAAATTGAGCGTTTCACTGTTCTTTCTGGCTCCGCAACGATTTCGCTCCGTAAGCTCTTTACCGACCAAGTTTTTGAGTTTGAGGTAACTGGTGACGAGCCTGCGGCAGTAGATATGCCGACAATGTGGTCGCACAAGATCACGAACACTGGATCAGATGTCCTGTACACGTCTTTTTGGGCGAACGAAATCTTTGATCCGAATTCGCCCGACACGATTGCAGAGGCAGTGTAGACATGAGTGACCGTTTGAAAGTAGTAACAGTCGTCGGTACGCGCCCTGAGATTATTCGGCTGGCTGCGACCATTAAGAGACTCGACAAGTACACCGATCATGTACTCGTGCACACGGGCCAAAACTACGACTACGAGCTCAACGAAGTGTTCTTCGAAGACCTCGGTTTGCGAAAGCCTGATCACTTCCTAAATGCGGACACCTCATCGTTGGGTGCGGTGCTGGGGTCGATCCTTCAGAAGGTCGAGGCCGTTTTGCTCGAGGAGAAACCTGATGCGGTGGTTGTCCTCGGCGATACGAACAGTTGCATCTCAGCGGTGATGGCGAAGCGTATGAAGATCCCGGTGTACCACATGGAAGCAGGCAACCGCTCGTTCGATGAGAACGTGCCGGAAGAAACCAACCGGCGTCTTGTAGACCACGTATCTGACTACAACTTGGTCTACACGGAGCATGCCCGCCGCAACCTGCTCAGTGAAGGCATACACCCGTCGCGAATTCTGCTCACCGGTTCGCCTATGCGGGAGGTCCTCGACGGAAACGCGGATGCGATTGCCTCAAGCACGATTCTCGAAGATCAAGGACTGCAGCCAGACGGCTACTTCTTGGTTAGCCTGCATCGCGAGGAAAATGTCGATAACCCCGCGCGATTGGCGTCCGCCCTCGATGCCCTCGGACAGCTAGCTATGCGGTACGACCTTCCGGTATTGGTCTCCACGCATCCTCGTACGCGTAAACGCCTCGAGACTCAAAGCCGTGACCTCAAGAGCAGGCTCATGTTCCACGCTCCGTTCGGGTTCAACGACTATGTGCGCTTGCAGCAATCCGCGAAGCTCGTTCTCTCAGACAGCGGAACAATCAGCGAAGAATCCGCAATTCTCGGATTCCCTGGAGTTTCTCTGCGCGACGCCATCGAACGCCCGGAGGCCATTGACACGGGGAGCACCATCACTTGCGGCGTCGAGGCGACGAGCATCTTGGATGCAGTGGCAGTGATGCTCCAGCAGTTTGAAGAAAACGGCCCTTCTAATGTGCCGTTTGAGTACCTCATCGACGATGCGTCGCGTAGAGCAGTCAGCTTCATCCGCTCTACAGCTGCGACCCATCACGAGCGCCTTCGCATTCGCCGATGACTTCTGCAGACCTTGGTATACAGACATCGAAGGAGACGCCTGAAGTCTCTTCGTTGAGCACTTCCGTCTCCTCATATGGCTCCGTTGATCAGAACTCTTGGCGACGCTTCTCGCTGGCAGGTCACGGTGGTTACGAAGCGAAACCCGAAAGGGGACAAGCTCGGCCTCGGCGGGCAATACCCCAGTCGTGGAGTCACGAGCCATTAGCGCAATCGTGGATAGTCGACCCGAATGGCGCCGAAAACCGGCCGTTCTGACCACCCTGAGTATTGGCTTCCGAGGGAGCCAGGGGTGGTGCGGGTGAAGGCCACTGCAGCAAACCATGAATCGTGTCGTTCAGAGCCACAGTTGGCGTGGTTGAGAGCCACCTGAAAAGCTCCTTCCACCAGGTGACGGACACGTGGTGGAAGGAGTACCGGTAATGGTACGGAAGATCAAGGCGAAACTCGTCTTGCAGTTACGAAACCAAGGCTTGTCGGGCAGGGCGATCGCGTCGGCGCAGGGCATCGCCCGCAATAGCGTCCAGGCAGTGCTCGAGACGGCGGACCGACTCGGCCTTGGCTGGGCTGACGTCGAGGAGATGCCGGAGCCCGAGGTGTATTTGGCGTTGTTTCCCGGCCGTGGAGTGCATGAGTCCGTGTTCGCGCAGCCGGATTGGGGGCGGGTGCACACCGAACTGGCCAGGGTCGGAGTGACGTTGAAGCTGCTGCACCAGGAATACGTCGACGCATCCGGTCAGGCGCAGGCGGTGA